>ORMF010601948.1_pt1 | contig 14079 bp, 12 predicted proteins | sample 1779871 | NCBI WGS metagenome assembly ORMF01 (sample SAMEA104232316, study PRJEB22302) | groundwater metagenome | biome: forest; feature: aquifer; material: groundwater | place: USA | collected 2011-08-07 | depth 5.4 m | reverse complement strand
CCGGAGCCCTGGTTGTTGAGAACGCGGACCGAGTAGATCGGGATGCCAGGGGCCACGCCCACGACGCCAACACTGTTGTTGATCGCGCCAATGGTACCGGCGACATGCGTCCCGTGACCATTTCCGTCGCTGAAATTCGTGGGATTCCCGGTCGAACAGTTTCTGCCGCCCGCAATGTTCAAATCCGCATGCGGTCCGCTGCCCGTGTCGATAACCGCGACCGCAATGTTGCTCCATGCATTCGTTGCAAAGTGAGAGCTGCCCTCGGCATCAATGCGATCGATGCCCGTCGGCAGCGTCTGCGCGACGGCCTCGACGGGCCGGTCTTCGGAGACGAATGCCACTCGGGGATCGCGCTGAATGTCACCGAGCCGCGCTTGCGAGATCCTCGCGGCGTATCCCTTCAGCGCGCTGTGATAGCGCTGAGAGACGCTCGCGCCGTACGACCGGCCATGCTCGGTCGCCACGCCGTCCACATCGGGCTCGTCGTCGTAGAAGACGACGATGACGTCCCGAGCCGCGGCCTGCGGCGGCGGTCCGCCCTGGCCAATCATGGGCCGTGTTCCGGCCACCATTACTACTGCGATCGTGACGGCGAAGGCGAAGCGTCTCATAAGTTGTGATCTCTCAAAGCGCACATCGATATATTGACGCCCTGGTTGTTCGATTGGACAAGCCAGGACCACAATACCGGAGGACGGCGTGGCTGGGAGTGCAAGCGGAGCGCCAGAACAGCGACCGTGTCAGGAGCGATTTTCGCAGCCGCAACCGCCGAAATCAACGCGGGCGCCGACAAAATTCAGTCGCCGTGAACCAGATTCGATTGAGCGGCTTACCGCCATGATGGCAAGAGTGTGAAGTGTCGAAACGCGGGAACGGACAGTGCGTCCGATCCTGCGGACCTGGAAGGTCCGCGCCGCTCGGCGGCTACTCCGCGCCGGTCGGTGGTCGGGCCTCGCCGGTCGACTGACTGTGGTGCGCGCCGCTCGACTCCGGCTCGATCGTCGACGACGGTACCGACCACGATGTGAATCACGTTGAGGCGGTAGAACAGATCCTCCCGAATTTCTCCGGCCCGCACGCGCGCGAAGGCCCGATCGCTGGCGGCAATCACTCGGAACGTCGCGGGATCCCATGACTCGCGGCGCTCCAGGTACCGGCATAACCGCTCCTGCGTCTCGAGCGGCATTTCTTCGAGGTGCAGCAGCAGGAGCGTGCCTCCGCACGAGGAATCGACCGCACCGAGATTCGGGAGCGACCCCTGCGCGCGCCCGATGGCCTCGAACTGGACGTCGGGATCGAGCGTGCGCGAGTTCAGCACCACAAAGGGGCCAGCTCGTCGGAGGCTCCGACCATGAATCCACGATCCGATTGTTGTCGCGTCGAGAATTTCATCGGTGGAGATGAGGACGGGCGTGTCGCAGCCCGCCGACAGCTCGACCTCGTCCCAGACGCTGGGTGCCGAACTGTGTCGAAGCATGAACTGACCTTTCACGTATGTAATCCCCTCCGCCTGTAATAACGACGCTCGGGCCAAAAGCGGACAACCGTGCATGACGACCTGGTTTCATTGGCACTTTCGCTTGCGCACCAGATGTGGGCAGTCGTAGAGTGGGCCCGTGCCACGCGCTCGTCTTGCCGTCATCTTTGTTCTGCTGGGCGCCGCGGTTGGGACCCAGGCACACGCACAACAGGCCCAGGCGCAGGCGCAGCGAGGCAATCAGCTCTGGTATCAGGCGTACGAGGCCGGCGTGCGCGACGTGATGCGCAGCGCCTGGGACTCGGCGGTGCAGAACCTCCAGGCCGCGAAACAGGCTGGTCCGCGTCCTGCGCGACGCGTCGTGTTCTACGGCGATCGCGTCGACGCCTTCAATCCTGACTATTACATTGGTGTCGCGTACCTGAACCTGCGGCGATTCGTCGACGCGGACGCGGCGTTCGAGCGCGTGCGTCAGGCGAACATCATCACAGCCAACGACACCCTGTTCCGTACGTTCCAGATGCAAGCGTCGAACGCGAGATTCGAGGTTCTGCTGGGACAGGCCGAGGACTATTTCGCGAAAGGCGATCTGGCGGGGGCGAAGCAAGTCAGCGATCAAGCTGTGGCGTTGGGAGTGGACGCGTCGCGCACGAGAGCGTTTCAGCAACGTCTCGCGGACGCGGCGGCACCTCCCGCGCCAGCGCCGGCGCCAGTACCGTCACCCGTGCAAGGGCCGCCGCCCGCGCCCGCGCCAGGGCCAGCGCCCGCACCCGGACCCGTGCCCACGCCCGGGCCACCGGTAACGCCAGCTCCGGGGCCAACACCCGGACCCATTCCAGCGCCGGCCCCAACCCCAGCACCGAGCCCCGTGCCGGCGCCGCCGCCCGCGCCCAGACCAGTGCCGGCGCCATTGCCGCCCCCTCGCGTGGCGGTCGAAACCGGAATTGCGGCTTTCCTGGCAGGGCATTACGGCGATGCGGTCACGCTGCTCGGAACAACTGCCACTGCGGATCCGCAAGGTGCTGCGCGTGCCCGCTTCTACCTTGCGTGCAGCCTTGCGGCGCTGGTGTTGAGTGGTGAGCGCGAGGACTCCGAGCTTGTGAACGCCAAGGCGGCCCTTCAAGCGGCGGGTCGCATTGACCAGTTCGCCGCCGACAGGCGCATCGTCTCTCCACGGGTGCTCGCAGCCCTCGGGATCCAGCCGTGACGCCGCGGTCCCATGTTCGCGGGTGGCTGATGGCTGCTCTCTATGCCACGCTCCTTCCGGCCCATCCTGCCCTCGCACAGACGAGTCTGCAGATTCCGCTGCAATTCGACTTTCTCAATCCCGGCGCCAAGAGCAAGGCGATGGCAGGCGCATTTGTGGGACTCGCCGACGATGCGACGGCGAGCTTCGCGAACCCGGCGGGCCTGATTCTGATCAGCCGTCCGGAAATCTCTGTCGAGGGACGCCATTTCCGCGTGGACTCGCTGTTCCTCGAGCGCGGCCGCCTCTCCGGAGCGCCAACCAACGAGGGGACGGACACGATCCGCGGACCGGTGTTCGGAACAAGCTCCGGACACGACACCGGCGTCGCGTTCGCGTCTGGCGTCTACACACATCCATCGCTGAAGTGGAGCGTCGCGGGATATCGGCACGAGCTCGTGCGGGTGGATCAGCGTTTTCTGTCGAACGGTGTGTTTCAGCAGGCGCCCGAGGAATTCACGTCGCGCCGCGACTCGCCGCAGGAAGGCATTCGCACCGTAAGCGTCACGGGGTACGGCGCTACGCTGGCGTACCGCGTTGGTCCCGAGGTGGCCGTCGGCGCGGGTCTGACGATTTATTCGTTCGCGCTCAGTTCGAGGTTTCTACGCTTCGATGCGTTCGGTTTTCTGGGCCCGCCAAATCTGAACGTCGAGCTTGGCCGTTCCTCACAGACGGGTGACGACCACGCGGTTGCTCCCACAGTCGGCGCGCTGTTTGGGCTTTCGACGCGAGCGCGCGTCGGCGTGATGTACCGCCAGGGCCCATCGTTCGCCTTCCAGACGCGAGACGGCAACGATCCTGAGCGCGAAGGACATTTCCGTGTCCCTCACACGCTCGCCGTTGGAGCGTCCATTCGCCCTGCGATCGCCCTCACCCTTGCCGCCGAAATTACCCGAGTGCAGTATTCGCGGCTGCGCCGCGACTTCGTGAGCGATCAGGCACGAGCGGTCAACAGGGAAGCCGACTTCGACATTCACAGCGGAACCGAGTTCCATTTCGGGGCGCAGTACCTGCCGACCACGTCGTACGGCGCGCCGAAGTTTCGCGGCGGCCTCTGGTACGATCCGGACCATTCAGTCCGCTTCAGTGCCTCGATGCCGGCCACGAGCATTCCGGCCCGGATCTTCGATGAGAGGCTGAACGTGGCTCTTTCCACAGGGAAGAACCTGGTTCACTACACGGGCGGGTTGGGATTGTCCCTCAGTCCACGCTTCGAGCTGAATGGGGGCTTCGATATCACGACGCGGAGTCGCACATTGTCTGTGTCGTGCGTAATCCGTTAAGCATAGGAACACGATCATGATGAGCAGAAGCTTCGCCAAACTCTGGACCATCACCGCGCTTGTCGTCGTCTTGACCGTGTTATCCACGGGCTGCGGCAGTTCAGGATCCTCGGTGACGCCAAGCCCGACACCAGCACCGTCGCCAACACCGACACCGACTCCGACTCCGACCCCCACTCCGGCGCCAACGGCCGCGTCGTTATCACTCAACCCGACGTCGGTCCCGGGCGGAACGTCGTCTCAAGGCACGATCACATTGTCGGCCGCGGCGCCGGCAGGTAACGCCGTGGTGACGCTCTCGAGCAACAACGCCGTCGCAACGGTACCGTCAACCGTGACGGTGTCGGCAGGCGCCACGAGCGCGACGTTCACCATCACGACCTCGTCAGTCAATGCGTCCACGCCGGTGACCATCACCGCCGCATTTGGAGGCGCGACCCAGACCGCGACGCTCACCGTCACGTCGACGCTGCCTATTGCCTCATTCAAGGTCACGTCGGCTTCGCGCGGCGCGGACGCGTGCGTAATCACGAACTCTGGCAACGAGCTCGACTGCACTTTCGATGGCAGCGCGTCTAGCGGAGTTGGAGGTGTCAAGGCATGGCTCTGGACCATTTCAGTCGGCACAGAACGAAGACTCCAGAGCAGCAGTGAACCGATCACGCGCCCACAGGCCGGTTGCGGCTTCCTTGGAGGGGCGACGCCAACTCAGGACGGTGGCGTTCAGTTCGTACAGATGGAGATCCGTCTCAAGGTTCAGACGGCCAACGCCGAGAGCCAGGAAACGGTCAACCGTAACGTGCGCATGTTTCCGAACCGCCTGTGCGGCTATGGATTCTGAGCTATGGGCCACGCACGAGATCGGCAGCGGTCTGATTCGGGTCGAATCCCGGCATCACGAACCGGAACTCCTGGTTGCCCGGCGCGACTTGAATCATCTCTTCTCGCGCCGAATTCAGGTTCGGATTCTCCAACTGCAGGCGATAAGCCCCGGGAGCCAGCGAAATGCTGAACGGCGTTGCGCCCGGCTCCAGATGGGTACCGTCGCCGTCGATGATGACCCGCGCCCATGGCTGCGCATCGATGAGCACGACGATCAGGTTTGTTGAAGGCACCCACAGGAGGTTGCTGAGCGCAAGGTTCTGAGCCGGCAATGTGGCGCGCGCCTGATAGTAATTGCCGGTTCCACCCGCGGGCAGATTGATCGCAAGGCGTGCTCCGGCGGGAATCGTCAAGCCGGAGCGAAGGAGCTGTCCGTCGCGATACAGATCAACGGTGGGTGGAGAGAGCGTATCGACAGCACTCAGCTCCAGTTGACGCGGGACGGCGCCAGCCCCGGCTGGGAACGCGAGCGCGTACGCGTTCTGCACGTGCGCGAGTGTCTGCGTCGGCAGGACGCCGAGCGACCACGCCGCGACGCACAGCACAACGGTGGCCACGATCGCTGGCACCAGCTCCCGCACGCCCGGCATTGAACGTGGCCTCGGCGCCAATCGGCCCAGCTCTCCGGTATCAGGCGGAGGCGCCCTCCGCGAGGTCGGCCGCAGGGTCGCTGATGCGCCGGTTCCCGCCGCGGGTCCTTCCGCAGGCGGCAACAGCTTGACTGCCGACGCCACTTCCTCCCACAACGGTCCTTCTCCAAGCGTTCGCAGCGTCGCGAGCGGCGCGGCCGCATCGGCGCTCCGAAGCTGCGCGATCGACAGCTCCTGGAGCGCGACCGCCATCTGCCATCGGAGATGCGCCGCCGACCCTGACAGCGGGGCCGAGTCGCGCAGGACGGCGAGGATCTGCTGCCGCACGGCAGTTTCGAGCGTTGGCGTTTCGCGGCGAACGGCCGCGACGCATCGTTTCAACTCCTCATCGCTCAGACGGAGCACGCGCAGCCCTTCCGATCCACTTTCCCTGAACAGGTGCGCAACCGCCGCGTCGGGTACGTCTGGAGTGAAACGCCGGCGCAGCAACTCCAGCAAGTCGATTGTCGGATGAGGAACAAGGCTGGCGAGTCTCTTCACTCGCTCGACGTCATCGAGCGTGATGAGGCCCTCTTTCAGCACTCGAACCCTGACCGATCGCGACGTTTCGAAGCCGGCGAGCTCGCGCGCGGCCTGCGTGAGCCCATAGCGCGTCATCGGCCAGACGTGCACGGGCAACTGCGACAACTCCGCCGGCCAGAGTCGCGAATCGCCGAGCGGCGTCACCCAGACACGCCGCGGGCATTGCTTCAGTGCCTGCAGCCACGTCCTGTCTGGACTCTCCAGCACCGGCGCGAGGCCGGCTCCAGTGCTGAGCACAAGGATTGGCGAGTCAGGACGGCGGCCCACGACCCACTGGAACGGAGACATGACGCCGTGAAGTTTTTCCGAGAGACGACGGGGATCGCCGTCGAAGTACCAGCGCTCCAGCGGAATGCCTTGACGCGTAAGGTCGCCAAGCAACGCGTGCACCTTCTCACGCCAGAGATCCATCGTGTACGAAACGTCCTCGAGCACGACGACGGGTCCCGCCGCGTGCACGCGCTTGAACACAAGATGGGGAAGGAGTCCGTGCTTGAGCGTCAGCCTCAGGCTCTCGCGGGCGTCGAGCTCGCGAGTGCGGGTATCGGTGCCGTAGATGCGGCCGAGGATCAGGGCCGCGTCTTCCAGATCGAGCCGCGGAAGCTTCCAGGCAAGACCTCGAACGATCGGCTCCGCGTGGAACGGACCAGGCAGCGCGGCCAGCGCCGATCTCCAAGCGCGGTGAAGCCAGCGGCGCGTTGACCTTCTCGCCTTCAGCCGCCACAACGACGCAAAGGTCAGCAGGAAGCAGGCGCCTGCGGCCTCCGCCAGGACCTGCCGCACGAGCGAAACCGGCGCGGCCGGCAGCGGAGGCGAGGCCGGCAGCTGCGGGTCCACCGTTGACCGGCGGCGCACACCTTCGGGAGGTGGTGCAACGCCGACGGCTCCCGGTGGAACCGGAAGCGCCGACAGCACAGCGAGCTCGGGCATCACGGGCGAGGAGGGCAGAGAAGGCAGATTGACCACCGAGGCCCGGTACGCCAGCGTGACAATGAGACCAATCCCCGCGGTCACTACGAGCGCCCGCAACCAGGGGAACGACGGAGGCGGCGGCGGAGGCGGCGGAGGCGGGGGTGGTGGAGGGGCCGCACTCATCTCGTCGAACAATCGACGGATGCCCTCGACCTCCTCGTCGTTGCGGCCGATGATCGCCGCAAGCGCATCGCGTAACTCGTCGACGTCGGTTCGATCCCAGCGCTCCAGCAGCCGGGCCACCGCAAAGTGCTCGTGAAGGGTGATCGAGTACCCCTTCGATCGCAGGACTTCGAGGAAGGTGTCGAACGGAAGAATCACGCTCATGCAGAAGCCTTCGCGAAAACCATTTAGCCTGGCGCTCGTTCGAGCATGCCGAGGTCCTGCTGCGTTTTGACGAGCGCGCCCTGGAACGGGAGATCGCGCAGCGGCGTCTTCTCCAGGGTCTCCGCGTGAACGCCGGCCTTGTGCAGCACCCTGACCCACGCGATGAGCTCGGCGGTCGACGGCAGCTTCTCCCACCCCTGCATCGCGCGAACGTACTCGAAGCGCGCCACGGCCACCTCGATCAGGCGCTGCTCGATGTTCAGATGTCCCAGCCGCTCCTTGAGGATGGCCTCGAGCCGGGGGCCCGTTGGAAAATCGATTCGATGGAACACGCAGCGCCTGAGAAACGGATCCGGCAACTGTCGTTCGCTGTTGCTCGTGATCACGACGACGGGCCGGAACGCCGCTTTGTAGCTCTGGCCGAGCTCGGGAACACGGAATTCCATCCGGTCGATCTCGTCGAGTAGATCGTTGGGAAAATCGCGCGGCGCCTTGTCGACTTCATCGATCAGGACCACGCGCTGCTGCGAAGATCGGATCGCCTCGCCGAGCGCCTGCCATCGCACGTACGATTCCATGTTCTCCGCTCGCGCATCGCGGGTCTGTGCATGGTAGAAGCGCAGCAGGTGGTCGACGTCGTACAGCGTGTCGCGCGCCTGGTTGTCGCTCCGCGTATGAAACGCCAGGACAGCGCCGAGACCCAGTTCGGCCGCGATCGACCACGCCAGCATCGTCTTGCCGGTCCCTGCCTCCCCGGTGACGAGGAGCGGCTGTTCCACCGCAAGCGCCGTGTTGACCGCCGTCATGAGCTTCGAATCCGCGAGGTATCGTCCGGGCTCGCCTCGCGTTTCGCCCCGCTCGCCAGACGGTGTCGTTCCGTCTCCCCGGTACCGCATCCAACTGGATGACACTGTCATTCTCGGCTCCTGGCGTCGGGCAGATAGTCATCTATCGCCCGGAACACGTCCTTCGGACTCTTCGCGTGGCGCGCGCTGATTCTCGCCGCGAGCCACTCGCGCTGACTGTTGCTCAACGCCTCGACCTGGTAGAAGTCGTCGAGCTCTTCCGGGGAGAGATCGTGCAGCTCGTTCAGCCGCACCGCGCGCAACATCGCCGCGGCAGACTCGAGGCACTGACGCATCATCTGCTCGGCTGCCGGTTTGTCGTCATCTTCCGGGGCACGGCCGAGCGTCCATCGCGTCAGCGCGAACCATTTGGACTCGGGTGGCCATTCAACCGGTTGCACGCATTTCACGTTCATCCGCGCGTGTGCGTCCGAAAGCCACGCAGGCAGCCATTCGGTGTAGTAGTCGATCAGCGCCTCGTCCATGAATCCCGATCGCACGCACGGATGGAGGAGAACGATGTTCTTGCTCGCCAGGCGCTCACCGAGCGCCGCGGAAAGGCGCGGCACCTCGACGCGCATGGCCCGCGCCAGCGCCTCCTGGTATTCCTGGCGGCTGCCTGGGCGCGACGGCCAATCGACGCGCTCAATTCTCCGCGGAGGATCGGCGCGAAGCAGATACTGAACGCGTTGGATGAAGTGGTCGTGATCCTGGCCGGCATCGCCGGGCAGGAGAAGCAGCTCGTTTCGTCCCGAACCCGCGAGGTCGTCCACCGTCTTCCACTGCAGCGCGCGATTACACCGGATCGACGGACGGTACGACGGTGGCGGTGGCGGCGGCGGAGACAAATCCGGTGTGTCCGCGGAAGTCTTCAGCTCACGCCCGCGCCTGGTCCACTCGGGTAGCGGCCCCGGCGCCGTGCCGTGAATGGCGGAGTACAGTTCCCAGATGCGCGCGTCAGGATCGCGATCGTCGTCGAGCCATTCGAAGCCGGTGAATCTGAACAACAGTGGTGGCAGCGCGAGATTCTTGCGTGGTTCGCGCAGGATCGGTACGCGGCGCACGAGCCCGGGGTCGCGCGCCTCGAACAGCCCGAGCTCCCATTCGGTCCAGTCTCGGGTCAGCCACGACGGCGACACGATGAACACGCCATGGTCGCAGCCAGCCGCCGCGTCCTGAATGGCCTGCCGCGTCGGTTGCCCGGCGTTCAGCGACGACTTGTCCATCCACACGCCGACGCCCGCTCCGCGGAGTCTGGACTCGACATAGAACGCGAGCCGCTCGTCGGCGGGTGTGTGGGCGTAACTGAGGAAGACCTGCATGCTGCGCGGTGATTGTGAAACGGCTGTGCGTCGGCAGGCAAGCTATGTCGACTGCCGGCTGGAGTAAGCTGCACCCTCGGAGGGACGCCGAATGGGCTCGCAAGCCAATTCTGACGCCGAACGAGCCAGAGAAGTCACGCTGGCGCGGCTGGAAGATCAGATCAACTGGTACGACCGCAAGAGCGCAAACAGCCGGATCTGGCACATGAGGCTCAAGGTCGGGACGCTGCTGTGCGCGGCCTCGATCCCGTTCTCGGCTGCCATGGGTGCTCACGCCTACGTAGGCGGCGGACTTGGCGTGCTCGTGGTAATCCTCGAGGGCTTTCAGCAGCTGTTTCAGTTCCACGCGAACTGGGTGTCTTATCGAGGGACCTGTGAGTCATTGAAACACGAGAAGTACCTCTTCCTGGGGCTCGCCGGTCCGTACGCGACGGCTGCGAACCCTCAGCGAATGTTGGCCGAGCGAGTCGAGGGCACGGTCTCGGTTGAAAACGCCAAGTGGGTCGCCCAGGAAACGAGACCAGAGAAGAAGGACGAGAGTCGCCCCTGATCCGAATCAGCAAGGACATTCTTGTCCACGATCGCGAGGTCGAGGAGCGGTTCGTCCTTGCGTCCGGTCCAGGGGGACAGAACGTCAACAAGGTCGCCACCGCCGTTGAACTCCGCTTCGACGTTCGGGGGTCATCGCTGCCGCAGGAGGTGAAGCGGCGGCTGATCGCGATCGCCGGACGGCGTATCACCGCGGATGGGGTTCTCAGGATTGACAGCCGAGAGCACCGCACGCAGGGACGGAATCGCGAGGCGGCACGTGCGCGATTCATCAGCCTTCTGCAGGAAGCCGCGAGGAGGCCGAAAAAACGCAGGCCTACGAAGCCTCGGCCCGCCCTGCGAGAGAAGAGACTGACCTCAAAGAAGCTGAGAAGTGTGGTGAAAGAGCTGCGAAACCGGGCACGGCCCAGCGAAGACTAGCAAGGCCAGGCGGACCTGCCGCCTCCGCTCCCGGAGCTTCGGCGGACAGGGAAGGTCCGGCTCTACGTGGGTCGGGGCGCAGCTCTACCGTGGTGGACTGTGGTGGACAAATGTCCCTGTGGTTACCGGGATCGGGATACAGTCAGCATGGATGACGGAGCCACCGAGCGGCCGCAGCGAAGCCGAGGACATCCTCAATCAGGCATCGCGGGAAATCCTTGATCGGCAGCGGCACCGCGCAGAGCGCAAAGCGGTTGACCCGACTCGGCGTGGTCGAAGTGCTTCTCTGATAGGCCTCGTCGTGGCCATCCCCGTTCTGATTGTCGTTCTCCTGCCGAACTTCACGGACTGGTCCTGGATGTCGCTGCTCGAGCCGAAACTCCCTGCACCGGTTGCCCGCGAGGAGGCTCAGAAGGCGTTGGATTTCCTCGTCATCGAGGTTGAGGGATTCCGTCAGGACTACCATGAGCTTCCGGAATCGCTCGCCGATGTCGGGCTGCCATCGCATGGGAGCTGGAGCTATTCCGTGAAGGGAGACGGCCGCTACAGTCTTGCAGGCAACGTGTTCGGCCAGAGCGTGAGGTTCGATTCGGCCGCTCCGACAAGGAATCCATGAACGAGCAGCCGCCCGCCGGCATGACCGACACTCGCGCTCGTCGAGACGGATGTTCCGAGGCTGGGTTCACGCTGATCGAGATCATGCTGGTGGCTGTCGTGATCGCCATCCTGGCGGCGGTCGCGGTGCCCCAGATCGGCGCGGCACGTGCCGCCACGTTCGAGACGTCCACGATTACATCGCTTCGTGAGATTCAGCGCGCGCAATCCGCGTACGCCGCCTCGTGCGGAGGTGGCGCGTATGCCCCGACGATCGCGCGACTCGCCACGGCGCCGAGGGCCAATGCTCCTACTTTCATTGCGCCTGGGTTCACCGCGGATATCATCAATCGCGCCGGGTACCGCATCCGGTTCACCGCTGGAGCCCGCATTGCCACGGCGCCGGCGACGTGCAACGGGCTGGGCCGGGGGCTGGCGGTGAGCGGCTATTTCGTCGAGGCGGCTCCTCTGCAGGCGATTTACGGTAGACGGTATTTCGGCGTCAGCCACCGGACCGTGATCTACCAGAGCACGGCTCGAGGGCGTCCGATCTTCAACGGCGCCCCTCCTCTTCCGGCTCGCCCCATCCAGTAACCAGACCGGTGCCGGTTTCCAAACAGCACAGGACTGTTCTAGCCATCATCCTGACGGTGGCGTGTGTCGAGCTCATTCGCACAGCGTGGATCAGCGACGACGCGGCGATCACGTTGAGAAGCGTGCTGAATTTCACCAACGGACACGGCGCCACGTTCAATATCGATGAGCGGGTTCAAACCTACACGCATCCATTGTGGTTTGTGCTGATTTCGGGTGTGTCGGTACTCACCAACAATATCTTCGCTTCGACATTTGCCCTCTCGATTGCGATTTCTCTCGCGGTCTTCTGGGTGCTCTTGACACGCGTGGCCAGTACTTTCTGGGCTGGAGTGCTTGGGGCATCCGTCCTGGTCCTTTCGAAGGCCTATGTCGATTTCTCGACGTCCGGCCTGGAAAATCCGCTCGCTCACTTGCTGATTCTGCTGGCCATTATCCTGGGCGTGAAGGCAAGCGAGCGGCCTGACTTCGCCGCAGCTACGGGATTCGTCCTGTCATGTTCGCTCTTGTACCTGACCAGGCCGGATCTCCTCATCTTGATCTTTCCGCCATCATTGCTCGTGATGTTCAGACATCGGCACGCGCCGGGCGTGTTGATCAAGGCGATCAGTGTTGGTGCGCTTCCAGCCCTCGCATGGACGGCATTTTCCCTGTACTACTACGGCTTCCCGTTTCCCAACACGGCGTACGCCAAGCTAGGTACTGGCATCCCAATCGGAGAGCGTGTGGTCCAGGGCGGTCGATATCTCCTGGATTCTCTCAGCCGTGATCGGCTGACCCTTCCCTTTGTTCTTGTCGGGACGATGATCGGATTGGGGTCGTCTGCCTTTGACGCGGCCATTGCGGCGGGAGGGATTTTGTATCTTGCCTACGTCGTGAGCATTGGCGGGGACTTCATGACAGGGCGTTTCCTGACCGCGCCGCTGCTGGTTGCCACGGCAGTCGTGGCTCGCTCGGTTATTTCACAACGGCAGTTGCAGGTGCTCGCGATTGGCGTCGGTCTGTTGGCAATCGCAGGCATCAATGCCACATTGCTGAGTGGTTCAGGCTACGAGAATACGACGATCGACGAGGCGAGCGGGATCGCTGATGAGCGTGGATACTATTTTCACCGCTATGGTCTGGTGGCGGCGCCACTTAACACATTTGCGCAACCAGCCTGGGAGATTGGTGAGCGATCTGTGTCGGTTCTCTGCGCGAATCTGGGATTCACGGGGATTGAGAAAGGTCCTGGCGCACACCTGATTGACAGCTGCGCTCTCGCTGATCCGTTGCTGGCCCGCCTTCCGGCAGAACGGACGCGTCGATGGCGCATCGGCCATTTCCTGCGTCAACTGCCCACTGATTATGAAGACAGCATTAAAGAAGACACCAACTTGCTGGCTGATTCCGGAACGAGGACGTACTACGAATCCATCCGGACAATCACGCGCGGACAGCTCAATAGCGTAGACAGATTGCGGGAAGTTGTGCGGATGAACCTCGGGCAGATTCAAAAGCCGGACTGGGACATGTATCACCACACGAAGGTGCCTCGATCATCGAAACCCTCCGTCGATTGATGTCGATGGAACCCTTACGGCCGGCTATGGGAGACGATGAGCCCGCTATACGGGGGCACGAGGTGCTTCGCTGTACGCGGGGAGACGAAACGCGCATCTACCGTCTCCGTGTCGTTCTTGGTGGTGCCGAGCTCTGGAGAATGACTGAGTCTCCAGGAGAGCAGACCCGTTCGGTGAAAGAGTCCGATTTCAAGGATCCGGAGACGACGTCACAGTTTCTCGAGGAAGTGCGACGGACGCTGAAAGCCGGGGGCTGGCAGGAAATGTAACCGTCTCGTCAGGGCGCGCAATTTTCAGCTCGACCGCACTGCTCGCTTGGTCGCGGCTCATCGCATTGATAGTTCTTTCTCTTCGACCTTGGTCGAGACCTCGCGCAAAGCGGCTCGTCTCACCAGGAGCCACGCAGCCGCGATTCCCACGAGGCCGAACCCGATCATTGCCGTAGATTGCACGATCAATCCCCACACGAGCAGGAACGCAAACGAAAGTACCATCTGCCTGCCCGTGCGCGATCCGGACCTGATACTGCCGCGGAAACGGAATCCCATACAGGGCAGGATTCAAGACCAAACGGCGAGATTCGGCAAGGGTAAAGCGATCACAGGGAAAATCCCTAGCGGTCATAGGGGAAATTCTGCAGCGAATCATTGCTGACTCTTTGGATCAGCGGATGCGCTCACGTCTCGAAGCCATACACCTTACCGTCTTGCCTGAGCGATGAACTTGTCGACCTCCTCTTCCAGAAGCGTCAGGGGAACCGTGCCGGTCATGAGCACGGCATTATGGTACTCCTTTGCGTTGAATCGGCTCCCGAGCGCGGCGCGCGCGCGG
>ORMF010193349.1_pt1 | contig 14080 bp, 8 predicted proteins | sample 1779871 | NCBI WGS metagenome assembly ORMF01 (sample SAMEA104232316, study PRJEB22302) | groundwater metagenome | biome: forest; feature: aquifer; material: groundwater | place: USA | collected 2011-08-07 | depth 5.4 m | reverse complement strand
TTCTCCGTGTCGCTCGGCGTGAGCGCCGGGCCGTCGATCGGCGTCATGCTGCCGCTGAGCCGAATGGTCGGCGGCTGCCCGACTTGCAGGTGAAGATCCGAGGCGCCCTGGTCGACCATCAGGTCGAGCAGATCATTCATTTCGTAGCTCATGGTGAGTGGAAGTTAGAAGTAACAACTATCAAGTAACAAGAGCTGGAGCGCCGCCCGGCGCGGCCATGGAATGCGGCGGTCCTTGATACTTGTTCCTTGCCACTTGAAACTTGGCGTCGTCATCAGCTCGCATCGCCGACGGTGATCGAGACGACTTCCTCGATCGTGGTCAAACCGGACGTGACCTTGCGTGCGCCGTCTTCGCGCATCGTCCGCATGCCGAGCGAGCGCGCCTTCTCGCGCAACTTCGCTGTGCCGACGTGCTCGTAGATCATCTTCTGGATCTCGTCGTTCACGACGAAGATTTCGAAGATGCCCATCCGGCCGCGATAGCCGGTGGCGTTGCAATCGGCGCAGCCGTCGCCCTTGGCGAAGGTCGCATTCCCCGCCTGCGCCGGGTTGATGTTCAACGAGCGCAGCTCCTTCGAGTCGGGCACGTAAGGGCGCTTGCAGTGCCGGCAGATTTTCCGGACCAGCCGCTGCGCCATCACCGCGCGGAGCGAAGTCGAGACGAGGAACGGTTTCACGCCGATGTCGATCAACCGCGTGACGGCGCCGGGCGCATCGTTCGTGTGCAGCGTCGAGAACACCATGTGGCCGGTCAGCGATGCGTTGATCGCGATTTCCGCCGTCTCCAGGTCGCGAATTTCACCGACCATGACGATGTTCGGCGCCTGCCGCAGCATCGCGCGCAAGGCGGACGCAAACGTCATCCCGACATCGTGGCGGACCGGCACCTGGTTGATGCCATTGAGCTGGTACTCCACCGGATCCTCCACCGTGATGATCTTCCGATCCGGCTTGTTGATGAAGTGCAGGCAGCCGTAGAGCGTCGTCGTCTTGCCGGACCCGGTCGGGCCCGTGACGAGGAGGATGCCATCGGGCAACTGGATCAGCTTCTCGAAGGTCGCGGCGTCGTCCGTGAGGAAGCCGAGCTCGGGCAAGCCGAGCGTGAGGCCTTCCTTGTCGAGAATCCGCATGACGATGCTCTCGCCGTGCGCAGTGGGCAGCGACGACACGCGGAGGTCGAGCTGCTTGCCGCCGACGGCAATCTGGATGCGGCCGTCCTGTGGTATCCGTTTTTCGGCGATGCTGATGTTCGCCATGATTTTCAGCCGCGAAATGATCGAGAGCTGCAGGCGCTTGGGCGGATTCTCCACCTCGATCAACACGCCGTCGATCCGGTACCGGACGCGGAACCGTTTCTCGAGCGGCTCGATGTGGATATCCGAAGCCCGCCGCTGGATCGCCTCGAGGATGATGCCGTGCACGAGCTTGATGATCGGCGCGTCTGCATCGGTGTTCGAGGTGTCGGCCGCCGCCCCCGGCTCCGTCGTCACGGCCGCGCTGTCGCCGCCGGCGTTCGTCACCGAGAGATCATTGAGCAGGTCATCAATCGAGTTCGCGTCCTTGCCGTAGAAGCGATCGATGGCCGACGTGATGTCCTCCGGCGTCGCGACCACGGTCTCGATGGGCATCTTCACGACGTACCCGAGCGCGTCGATGCCGTCGGTATCGAGCGGATCGGCAATCGCGACCTTGAGCTTGTGGCCTTCGCGCCCGAGCGGGATCAGCCGGTGCTTGGCGGCAACGGCGCGGGGCACGAGTTCCAGCGTGTCACCGGCGATTCGCGCGTTGGCGAGATCGGGCGCCATCTGCATGTCGAACTCCGTCGCGAGCAGTTCGGCCACCTGGCGGGACGTGATCACCGCCTGCTGGACCAGGAGATCCAGGACCCGCGGGGAGGCCGTCGCGGAATCGGCGTGGCCCGCGGCCAGGGCCCGCGCGGCATCGACCTGCGCGGGGTGCAGCAGACGATGTTCGAGCGCCAGCTGGATGACGAATTCATCGGCGGCGGCCGAGGACGCCTGCGGAGGGCTGGAGGGGGTCATGGCTGGAGGCTTGCGGTCAGTCTCGCCGGGGGGCGGCCGCGTGCAAGACAACGGGCCGCCCATGATGAAAAGTGTCTGCCATCGGATTACTTAGGCGCGAGGCTGAGGAGGAATTCCGCGTTCGACTTCGTCTTCTTGAGACGGGTGATCAGCATCTCCATGGACTCGATCGGCCCCAAGCCCTGCATGGCGCGACGGAGGGCATAGATTCGCTGCAGCTCCTCGGGGTGGTAGAGCAGCTCTTCCTTGCGGGTCCCGGAGCGATCGATGTTGATGGCGGGAAAAATGCGCCGCTCGACCAGGCCGCGGTCCAAGTGCAGTTCGGAGTTACCGGTGCCCTTGAATTCCTCGAAGATGATCTCGTCCATCCGGCTGCCCGTGTCGATCAGCGCACTGGCGATGATCGTGAGGCTGCCGCCGCCCTCGATGTTGCGGGCGGAACCGAAGAACCGTTTCGGCTTCTGCAGCGCGTTCGACTCGAGACCGCCGGACATGGTCTTGCCGCCGGAGGTGAGCGCGTTGTAGGCGCGGGCCAGCCGGGTGATCGAGTCGAGCAGGATGACGACATGCTCGCCCTGCTCGATCCGGCGCCGGGCCATCTCGATCACCATTTCGGCGCAGTGGACGTGACTCTCCGGCGTCTCGTCGAACGTCGACGAAACCACTTCGCCCTTCGTGTGGCGCCGGAAATCGGTGACTTCTTCCGGCCGCTCGTCGACCAGCAGCAGGATGAGCTTCACCTCGGGGCTGTTCGCGGTGATCGAGTTGGCGATGTTCTGCAGGAGGATGGTCTTGCCGGTCCGAGGCGGCGCGACGATCAGCCCGCGCTGGCCGAAGCCGATCGGCGTGAGGATGTCGACCGCGCGCATCGAGACATCCTTCACCACATCCGGATCCTCGAGCAGGATTCGCTTCAACGGGTAGTACGGTACGAGTTCCTCGAAGGGCGTGACCTTGGCGATTTCGTCGGGGCTCATGCCCATCACGCGGTCGATGCGCACGACGGAGGGGCAGCGTTCGCCTTCCTGCGGCGGCTGCAAGGTGACCTCGACGCGATGCCCGCGCTTCAGCCCATAGCGCTTCACGAGGGAATCCGGCAGGTAGGCATCTTCCGGGTACAGCCGGTAATTGACATGCTCGTGGACCACGAACGCCCCGCGATCGTTTTGATCGATGAAACCGCGGTCGCGCAGCGGCCGTTTTTCGGCCGCGACGAACTTGAAGATCGCGGTGAGGAGTTCGCGCTTGGCCGGCGCGCCCTCAATCGCGACGCCGAGGCCACGTGCGAAAATCGTGAGGTCGGCGAGCGTCTTCGCGAACACTTCGTTCAGCCAAATCGGCGCGCCCGTGCCGCCGGACAACTCGGTGGCGAGCGCATCGAGCGCGGCCAGGTCGGCGAAACGCGAGGGATTCGGCAGGTCTCCGAAAACCGGCGTGTTGCTCGGCGGCGGCGGCTGGGGCGGGTGCTGCTCGCGTCCGCCAGGCCCACCCCCCGGCTGCCACTGGCCGCCGCCGTGGCGTCCCCGTTTGCGTTTGCCATACTTGCCCCAAAACCCGCGGTCCTGACCGCCATGACCACCCCCCTGTCCGCCGTGACCGCCCCCTTGCCCTTGCCAGTCGCCGCGCCCGCCTGGCTGCTGCTGGTGTTGTTGCGGCGCTTGTCCGGCCGGTGATGGCACCCCGGGGGCGGGCGCGGCGGCGTCACGCGGCGGCGCAGCTTCGCCGCCATCGCGGGAAGCCGAATCGGACGGTTCCGCGTCGCGGCGTTCGGCGTCCGGTCCCCGTTGCTCGCCTGAATCTGTTCGCTCGTTCCGGTCGGTTCGCTCAGGGCGATCGCGCGACTCCGGTTGCTCGTTCGCGGGTTCACGTGGTGGCTCGGGCTCGCGCGCCGGCGGCTGCTCGCGCGGCGGCGGCGCAGGCTCCTTGCGCTCCTCGACCCGCGGCTCCGGGCTGTCGCTGACGGCGGCGAACTCCCGCTGCTCGGGCTGCTCCGACTTCACTCCCCCGCGGCGCGCCCGACCCTTCGCGGGTTTGGCGGCCTTTTCTTCGGCCGGCTTGGCGGCCTTGGCGCGCGGGCGTGGGCCGCGCGATTTCTTTTCGTTCGCAGAGTCAGCGCGGGCCGGCGCGTCGTCGTCGGATTTGGGAGGAAGGGCCATGTCAGGATTTTCTGGGAGAAAGACAGCGGGCACGGTCGCGTCTGACGCGTTGCCCCAGGCGAAGTTTCAGGCAGCCACAAGGGCGTCGGCCAAGCGGTCGATTTGCGCCTCGAGGAACGCGGGCGAGCCCTCATTCCACAAGACAAAGTCGGACAGCTCGATTTTTCGCGCCAGCGGCAGTTGCTTGGAGATTCGCTGCCCGGCGAGCGCGCGCGGAAGGCCGCGTTGCTCCAGTCGGGCGAGTTGCTGGGCCGGAGCACAGGCGACGCATACCGTGAAATCAAACCAATTCTCCAACGCTTTTTCGAAGAGCAAGGGTACCTCGACCGCCCAGCGGGCCTGCGGCTCGCGATCGAACGCCTCCCGCCACGCCGTGAAGACCCGTGGATGCGTCAGGTCTTCCAGCCACCGCCGCTCCGCATCGTGGGCAAAAATCCGCGCGGCCAGGGCCGGACGATTGACGCGACCGGCCGCCACGACTCCGTCCGGGTGACGCGCGGCGATTGCCGCCACGACGGCGGGCTCGAGCAGGACCTGGTCGCGCACGATTTGATCGGAGTCGAGCCGGCGAAACCCGCGGCGCTCCAGTCCACGCGCCGCCGTCGATTTGCCGCACCCCAGCCCGCCCGTAATACCCGCGATCATGATCCGTAGGAAGGTGCCAGCTTTGGGCTTGCCGGTGCGTTCGGCAAATTCTTAATCGCTGCAACGCATGCCGCGCGGATCCCGCTCCGCGCCACGCCGGTTTTTCACCCACCCACGCGATGCCGACTTTCCCACCGGTTGACACCAAGAATGCCGAAGCCGTCGAGGCGTTCGTCGAGGACAAGTTCGCGCAGATGTATCCGAACGCGAGCCTGACCTGGCTCCGGACGCTTTTCCGCGACATCGAGCAGCTCTTTACCGGGAAGAATCCGGACTACGCCCCCATCGACGTAAAGTACCACGACCTCGAGCATACGCTGCAGGCCACGGTGTGCCTGACCCTGCTGCTGGAAGGGCGCCATGGCGCGGGCGTCGAGCCGCACGTGGATGCGCGGCAGTTCGAACTCGGGATGTCGGGAGTGCTGCTGCACGACGCCGGTTATCTCAAACTCCGTTCCGATACCGCCGGCACCGGCGCGAAATACACCTTTTGCCACGTGCTGCGCAGCTGCGCGTTTGCGGCGTCGTACCTGCCGACGCTCGGCGCCAGCGATCACGAAGTCGAAGCGGTGCTCGGCGCGATCAACTGCACCGGCCCGACGAAGGAAATCAGCCGGCTGCATTTCCGCGAGGCGGTCGAGCGCGTCATCGGTTGCGCACTGGCCACGGCGGATTACCTCGGCCAGATGGCGGCCGCGGATTATCCCGACGAACTCGAGATTCTGTACAGCGAGTTCAAGGAGTCGGACGATTTCATCCATCTGCCGGCGGGCCGCCGCGCGTTCAAGTCCGCCGCCGATCTGAAGGAACGCACGCCGCAGTTCTGGCAGAAATTCGTCCTGCGCAAGCTGGAGTCGGACTTCCAGGCGATGTACCGCTTTCTCGCGCGGCCGTACCCGCATGGGCCGAATCTGTATTTGGAAGCCGTCGAGCGTAATATTGCCGAAATACGACGGCGCAACGCCGCCGTTCCGACGATCGCCAGCGCCAGCAGTCGCATGACGGTCTCGGCCAAATAATCGTCGCCGGCCAGGGCAAGTCCGTCGATGCTGCGGACATGCTCGCCACGATTGCGTCTGCCGCCCTGCAGGGCATCGACGCCGAGATCGTGCATGTCGAGGTGAACGCCGGCGAGGCGGGCGAACCGAAGCTCATTCTGGTCGGATTGCCGGACGCGGCCGTGAAGGAATCGGACGACCGCGTCTTTTCCGCGCTGAGCAACAGCGGATTCCGGCCGCCGCGCACGCGCACCACCATCAACCTCGCGCCCGGCAACCTGCGCAAGGAGGGTCCGTTTTACGATTTGCCGATCGCGCTGGGCATCCTCGCCGCGACGAAACAGCTTTATGCCGAGAATCTCGGCGACTGGCTGATCGCGGGCGAGCTCAGCTTGTCCGGCGCCACGCGGCCGGTGCGCGGCGCGCTCGCGATGGCGCGGCTCGCGCGCTCGTTGCACAAACGCGGCGTGCTGCTCCCGGCGGTTTCGGCCGAGGAGGCGTCGCTGGTCGAAGGCGTTGCGGTTTACCGGGTCGACTCGCTCGATCGCGCCGTGCGGTTTCTCGCCGGCGAAATCCAGCTGACGCCGCTCGACCCGGCGGCGGCGCGCCGTCCGCTGCGCCAGCCACCGCCCGATGGCGAGAACGGCCAGGCTGATTTCGCGGAGATCAAGGGCCAGCAGGCGGTGCGCCGTGCGGTCGAGATCGCGGTCGCGGGCAACCATAATCTCCTGATGATTGGCCCGCCGGGTTCGGGCAAATCGATGGTCGCGAAACGCATCCCGTCGATCATGCCCTCGCCGACGCCCGACGAGTACCTGGAAATCCTCAGCATTCACTCCGCCGCCGGCCGGACGATCAGCGGCGAGATGACCTGGTACGTGCGGCCGTTTCGGGCGCCGCACCATACCGTATCCGATGTGGCCCTACTTGGCGGCGGCACCATCCCGGGTCCGGGCGAGATCTCCCTCGCCCACCACGGCGTGCTCTTCCTCGACGAGCTGCCGGAATTCAAGCGCTCGGCGCTCGAAGTCCTGCGGCAACCCCTGGAGGACGGGGACGTGACGATTTCCCGCAGCGCCGGCAAAGTGACGCTGCCCTGCGCCTTCATGCTCGTGGCGGCGATGAACCCGTGTTCCTGTGTTGCCAATCCGCCGCCATTTCAAAGCAAGGCCGAGACAGAAGCTCGACGGTCACGTCCTCTTTTCCGACCACGATGCGCTTCAAGAACAGCTCGACGATGCCGCGTTTCTCGACCTCGGCGAGCTGCGGCCAGCGGTCGTAAAATGACTGGCCCTCCGCCATCACGTGCTCGGCGGAGAGCTCGTTGACCGCCAGGGCGTCAATCTCAGCTTCGAGCCTGGGTATCTCCCGGTCGATTTCCTGTTTCCGAGTGTCGACGGGCTGAAAACGCGCCTTAAACTGCTCCACATTAAGAGCGCCGTCTTGGTACAGTTCAAAGCACTTATCGGCCTCAAATTTGACCCGGTCTTTCTCTTTCCGGAGTTTTGCCAGAAGCTCGCGTTTTTCGGCAATGCCGTCATGTGCCCCACCTACGAACGCAGCGGCCTTTTGAGGATCCACCATGTAGGTCCGAAGTTCGTCCCGGAATAGCCCATCGAGGTCCACAATCGGGATTTTGTTGCGGCATTTGTAGCAGACCCACTTGGGCGTATTGGACGGGACATACATCGTGCTCTCGCAGGAGCAACGCACGAAGCCGGTAAAGGCATGCGTTGCCTTTTTCGCTGGCCGCTCACCCCTGGTTTTACGGGCCTCAAGAAGGGCGTTGCATTGGTTCCAGAGCGTTTCCGGCACGATGGGCTCGACCTTGTTGATGACCCACTCGTGTTCGGGCTTAATTGACCACCGCTTCCCCTCCCCGAGGCTCTTGGTGTAGTTGAGCCGGTGTTCGCCCTTGGCGGTGGGGTCCATGATGAGGCGGGCGATGGTTGTGTCGCTGAATTTGCCGCCGGGACGGTTCTTGGTGCCGCGTGTCCGGAAACCACGCTCGTTGAGGATGCGGGCCACCGTCTTAAGCCGCCGGTGTTCTCCGAAAAGCTCGTAGACGAGTTTCCGCACGGGAGCGTCCTTCGGGTCCGGTACCAGCTTTTTCCCGTCCCATTTGTAGCCGAACGGAGCGAGCCCGCCCAAGGGCTTGCCGAGCTTCGCCCGCACAGGGACCGAGGCAGCCACCCGCGCCGCGATTTCCTCGCGCTCCATTTGCGCCTGCGCCGCGTTAACCGTGAAGAACATCCGGCCAGCCGGCGTGGATGTGTCGATTGAATCGCCAAGCGACACCAAGTCGGCGTTGTGGGCCTGGAAGAAATCCGAGAATTTTAGGAGTTCGATCGTATTCCGGGCTAGCCGCGCGAGCTTCGAAAAGATGAGCCCTGAGATATGGCCCCGCCGAACGTCGTCCATCATGCGCTTGCACTCGGTGTGCTCCATCACGGTTTTTCCGGACACGCCTGCGAGGTCGTAAACCTCGCGTACGGTCCAGCCTTTCGCCTCGGCGTACGCGCGCGCCCGCAACTCGTGATGTTGCGGGCTGTCGCCCTGCGCCTGCTCATCGGTGGATACGCGTATCCAGATTCCAACTGCCTTTGATGCGGGAGCGCGGTTCTCCTTCATAGACTGGTTATCGAAAATCGCGACTCAAAAGGCAAGCCGATAGTGTTCATGTGAACACAGATTTCCCTCCACCAACTGCAATTTTCCGACGTTTACTTGAGCGCTTGTTCGAGCAGCTCCGCCAGTCGCCAACCGGCTTTGCCAAGTTCGACCTTAATCATACTGCCACCCCACTGGACATAGTTCGGGTTACGTCTCGATTCGCTCGCGAATCCCGACGCCGTGGTAACACCGCTCCGGGTCGAAGTCTTGATGCCGGTGAAGTCCAAGCGCTCATGCGCCTCGCGAGAGATCGGTTGGATTTCATCAGCCCACGCTTCCGACCAAGTTTCCGGCTTCGAGCCGGGCGCGGGTTTCCAGTTTTGAGGCTCATGTTCAGCAAGATATTTCGCGTAGTCGACACGCCCGCCACCCGCATCGGTTCGAATCTGGCGCTTCGCTTCATCGACCATGAGACCGTCCCAAAGCCCATGAAGCTGGGGATAAAAGCGGGACTTGGGGTCATCGGGAATTTTGACGCCCGTCATTTCCCCTATTTTCAGGCTGTTGCCGCCCTTGTCGGGATAGCCGACCTGCCCTTTGTCGGGGTTCGATTTCTTCCCGGCTTTCGAGAAATATTCGGCGCCCACGTGAAGCGGCTGATGAATGTCCCCGGTGTAATGAGCGAGGAGAATGACCGCTACTGGTCGCGTAATCCGGTATCGATTGTTCTCGGGCACCTCTTTTTTGAGGACCTGCACGCAGAACTTCATCATCTGGACGAGGTCGTGGTCTGACCGGCCCGCCTCCCCGTCGGCATACTTCTCGACGTCTTTCACGGGAATATCGGCAAAATGGAATTGCCGATGCAGCTGCTCAGTAGGGCTATCATCCGTGGTCTCGTTGTTGGCCTGCCAAAATGCGTGGAGTTGGTTCTCGATTTCCTTGTGCTCCGGGAGCCCCCACGTGTCTTCGTGCGCGTCGAAGCCGCCCTTATCCCAATCCTTGATTTCGTCGGGAATGAGCGCGGCCTCACCAAGTGCCATGCCGTCAAGTAGGGCCGAGACCTTGGCTGCCGTTGCCGGTGTGAGACGATTCTGGGCAATATCTCCTACCAGTTTGTGACCTTCAGGACCAAAGGCCCCACTGCTTGAAAGCAGTAGGCCGAACACAAGCGCGTTGGCTGCAATCTTGAGTTTCATGGGGAAGAAGCTGAATTTCTTGCTGGGCGCGGTCCGGAGCGCCTTGGACGAACGTTGCGACCGGCCGGCCTCCATGTTACGTCGGCCGTTCACGGTTTTTCATGCCGGCCTTCATCATCGCGGCCATCAGTTTGAGCGCCTGCGTTTCTTTCGTCGTCGCCTCCTCTGGCGACACCGTGACGATCGTTCGCTTCACCACCCGGCCGCCACGCGTGCGGATTGCTTCAGGCACGGCCGCGGGTTGCGGCTTTGGCAGGTCACGAAGCGACGCGATGAACGTGTCGGGAAGGAAGTAGCCGACGCACTTGGCCTTGTCTGCGCCAAGACTGTTCGTGACCGCTGCCGCCAGTTTCCCGAGTTTGTCGTCCGACACGCCGACGACGGCAACGCACGTGAATCCAGCCTTGAGGCATTTCGACACATTGCCGACCTCGTAATCTATCGTCCCCGTCACGGTCACCTCGCATGCGACCGACACAAGGTCGCGAGCGAGAACAAGGTCGATTTGCCCCAGTCCAGGAGCCTCCTGCTCGACGACGACCCGAAACCCGAGTTTTTCCGCCTCTTCCTTGATCCGGTCCTGAACCGCTTTGTGCTGCGCCCCGCCTTTGCCGAGGTCTGCGACTGGCGTGACAGATTTCTCTTCTTTCCGTTCTTCTGCCGCACTTGGGATAGAGACGGCGGTCGCTTTCCCTTTTTGCGCGATCTGTAGCGCAGCCGAGATTATCGGCGCTTTCTCTTCTCCAGAAACCGGCGGGACGGGGGGCGCGGCGGCAGAGGGCGGCTTCGCCGCCCCAATCTTTCCCCGCCGCACTGGCGCAGCTTCCGTCTCCGGTTCCACCAACGTCGCAAGCGCGTGCTCGATGTCGGCTCTCGGCGTACCGTATTTCTTTCGCGCCGCTCCTATGACCGCGTCGCGCCGGTCTCGCGCCACGTCGTCGTTCGGATATTCCGGGAAGTCGACGGTGAGGTTGAAATCCCAATCGCTCCTTTCGACGCGGCAGATGGCGTGTCCGGTTTCGAGATTCTGAATGTCGCGCGCGTCGAACGATGAGAACCCGTTTTCGAGTGTTCGTGCGTCCCTATCGCCCACGCGAAACACCGTTCGCGTTCCGGCGTTCAGAAGTGCGCTCGCGACATCGGCGTCGCGCTCGACCTGTCTCATTTCCTGGTGCGCGAGCACCAGTCCCAGCCGGTATTTCCTCACCCCCGAAAGACACTCTGCTAGCGAAGGCGTGAGGAAATTGTGGAATTCATCGAGGTAGAGCGTGTGGTAGCGCCGCGATGTCTCGCGCTCTCGCTGCCGCGCCATTGCCGCCGATTGAAGCTTAGATACCAGGAAACTGCCGAGTAGGTGGGAGTTTTCCTTGCCGATGAAGCCTTCCGAGAGTTTCGCCAGGAAGATTTTCCCCGACTTCGTGATATCGCCGAAATCGATCTTGTTTTCCCTCTGCCCCACCATGTACCGGAGCGTTTTCGGTGACAGGAACGTATCGAGCCGCGTGACCACGGGGCCCACGGACTTGTTGCCGGTGAGCGCTGGGAAAGCCTGGCGCCAGTAGTAGACGACGTTGGGGTCGCGGACGGACTTGAGGAATTCGGCCCGAAATCCGGGCTCCAGCAAGAACCGTCGCACGTCGACGAGGGTGCCGCCACAGTCGCTTTCCATGAACGCCAAAAGCGCGTTCGAAAGGACGCTATTCAGTTGGTCTCCCCACGACGTTGAGAGCCGGCGGAAGACCGAGACCAAATCGGAAGCGAGAAGGTTCTTCTCCCAGTCCGAATGCGCGCCGAGGACGTTGAAGCCGACGGCAGAATCTTCATCCGAAGGATCGAGAAGCACCACGTCATCGATGCGATTCTCGGGAATTACCCCGAGCACCTTGTCGATGAGGTCGCCGTGCGGGTCGAGCACCGAAAATCCATAGCCGCGATCCAAATCCTGCCGGATGAGATTGAATAGGAGCGTGCTCTTACCCGTGCCGCTGGCGCCAATGACGTGGATATGCCGCACGCGATTTTCGTCCGTGAGCACCACCGGCGTTTGGACGCCGGCGTGCAAATTTACGCCAAGACAAAGCCCGTCGCCGTTCCGCACCGCCGCTGGCGCCGCCTTTGTCTTCTCGGTTTCGACCCGCAGCCTCTCGGATCGTACCTCGGACGACGGCAGGTGTACGAAGCCGACGAGCTCGTCGAGGCCTAGAACCATGCCTGAGCGGTGCGTCTGCCTGGCGAGAATATCCAGCTCATGCTCTCGCGGCGGATAACCGTCGTTTTTCAGGGGAATGAGTTCGTTTCCGCGCGGCGAGCCGTATGCTCCAAGCGCACCGGCAACGTTGCAGGCGATTTCCCAGCTTCGCTCGTGACGCGGCGAGCGCGCGGCCACGCGCACAACCGCCCCAAATAGGGGCTGTGCGGCTTTCTCCTTCGCCGCACCAAGCAATTCCGGTGCGTTGATGAAGAGCGCGCTGCCGTCGGCATGCGATACGGCGCGCACAATATGTTCAGCCCAAGGAAAGCGTGTGGGCGCAAAGATCACCTGAAACAGGCCAATTTCGTCTTCCTCGATTTCTTCGAGGGCGCCAACGATCCCCACGAACGGCTCACCCCGACCTGCCTCGAGTGGCATCATGAACTCTTTGCCAAGTCCGAACTCGACCGCTGCCAGGTGCGGCTGGCCGACATCGCCCCACGCTTCGGCCAGACCGCCTGGCGCATATGTGAATCCGACCTCCGGCAGAAAGGCGTGAAGCTGGCGCATCACGAGTCTTTCGTCTTTCGGATGAACGGCAAATTGCACCGTTATCCTTTCGGCAGTCGCCAGGAGTTCGAATGTCATCGGCTCCGCGCAGACGGAAAGGCTACCGAAGAGTCCGGCGTACACCGATGAGTCGAATCCATGTTTCGGCGGCAGGTGCGCTACGATTTCAACAAGGTTCTCGCGAACTAGAATCGGAGGCGTTTCCTCCGGCTCCGCCTCCTCCCCTCTAGATGGCTCGGGCGGCGAAAGCCGTTCGCTCAATTGACGAACCGCGCGACTCAGGAACGTTTCTTTTCTCGCATCGTCGTAATTCACGACCGGTTCACCCGACCGTCCGACGCCAAACGGCGCAAAGAGCGGCTCGGGCGAAACCGGATGTGGCCAAACAGCATGGCCGCGACCGCGAGATTCCCATTCGAGAAACTCGACGGAGCGTCTCTCAGACGCGCCAATCATGCGCTAACCGGTTCTGCTTCCATTGCCGGAGACACGGCCGTCTCCTTCGCGCGATACAGCCCGCCCAAGACCGGACTATACGTGTACTCGCGAAGGAGCTTCACGCCCTTCTCTCCCGTAATGCGCGCGGCTTCCTGCTTCACGATGCCTGAGACGATCGAGCAGTACGCGATGCGGACATCCTGGCGGTAGTACGAGTCCTTACGGAAGAATCGTTCGTAGATGGGCCCGATGGCGGGAATCTTCATGAGCGTCGCATCGAGGTCTCGGAGTCCCATCCCAACGGCATTTCGCATGAGCCAGGCGAACACGACGCAGGCGACCATGAGGATGAACGGCCCCACCAGGATCCCGACGAATCGCATGCTGCCGATAAATAGGAGCGAGAGCACGATGAGGACGGCGAGGATCTCCCGCACGCCCACGACCACGGGTTCGACGTAGAAGCGGTACGAGAAGAAGTAGTTTATGCCCACTGGCGCGGCGCAGATGTCGAACGTCAGACGCTCGCGCTTCATCCGCAGGTATTCCCGCTTCGCCGAGAGCACGCCGCCCTCGGAAAGATCCACACGTGACGAATCAAGGGCAGGCACTTCCTGCGCTTTGATGGCGCCTTGGATGTGGTCGTAGAATTCCTTCGACGAGAAATGCTGAGACGGCACGAGGGAATACCAGTGCTCAATCACTTCGTCCCCCATCCCTTTACTAGGCTTCATGGCTACGGGTTGTCGCCACCGGTTGCTGGGGCACGAATAACGACCTTCCGGCCGAGGCGCGGCACAACGACCAGTAGAAATACGCCGCTAATCAATGTTGCGTATCCTCCGACGAGTAGCACCTGAAAGAGCTCACGTCCGTTCTGGTACAGCGCGACCGCAAGCCCAATGAGCGGCAGCCCACCGGCGATCTGGGCGAGCTCAACGTGGCGCTTGCCGGCGAAACCCAGAACCATCGCGATCCCGCTTACAACCGGGATCGCCCAAAGCCACTGCCACTTTTCCGAGAGCTTGCCGATTTCGTATCCTGATACGCTTGCGCCGAAGAAATTTATCCACGGAAGAAAGAATGAAACCAAGAGGACCAAACAGCCGATTGTCGCTGGCGATACTTTGACACTAACCTCTGACTTTGTGTTGGGAGTGTGCTGGTTCATGATGAAAGCACACCCCACTGTGCCGTCCGGATCAGCTCTGGGAAGTCTCCAAACT
>ORMF012539557.1_pt1 | contig 14081 bp, 8 predicted proteins | sample 1779871 | NCBI WGS metagenome assembly ORMF01 (sample SAMEA104232316, study PRJEB22302) | groundwater metagenome | biome: forest; feature: aquifer; material: groundwater | place: USA | collected 2011-08-07 | depth 5.4 m | reverse complement strand
GCATTTGGCCGCTCGGCTTCACAGGTTGAAGCACTGGGTAGTCAATACGCATTTGGCCGTTCGGCTTCACAGGTTGAAGCACTGGGTAGTCAATACGCATTTGGCCGCTCGGCTTCACAGGTTGAAGCACTGGGTAGTCAATACGCATTTGGCCGTTCGGCTTCACAAGTCGAAGCTCTGGGTAGTCAATATGCATTCGGTCGCTCGGCTTCACAAGTCGAAGCACTCGGAAGCCAATACGCTTTCGGAAGATAACAAGTATTCAATCACGTTACATCATTACTTTAGTCATTATCCTTCTTTTCAAAAAAGGGGAGTCTAACCCTGAGCCTTCAATTCCACTTATTGAAGGCTTTTTTTGTATTTTGTAAATGAAGTTGCTAATCATTGATTTGGTTTGAGGATTTGTTGAGACCGTTCCGAATTGTAGTATTTCTGTGCACGTTTGCAGTGTCTCTTTTCACCACAACAGAATCAATGGCACAATTACGATGGTATGAAAAGCAAAGTGAGCATTTTAGAATTGTCTATCGAGAAGGACACGCCCATCTTGTAAATCACATCCTGAACTCTGCCGAATCTGCGCTGCAGCGCCTGTGTGAACTTTTCCATTATTCTCCTTCGGAAAAAATTATTATCAACACCTACGATGTGAACGATTATGGCGCAGGCTCTGCCACCTCCGTGCCGCGCAATTACATTTGGCTTGATCTCTCTCCTCTTGAGCCCGGCTACGAAAATATTCCCTACAATGAGCGGCTACAATGGTTGCTCAGTCATGAACTGGTCCACGTGGTTGTGAACGACCATGCAACCGATGTTGAAGCATTCAGTCGCTCAATGTTTTCAAAAGTTGCCCCCGAACAGGTTCAACCGCTTTCCATTTTTTACAGCGTTCTGACGAACTATAGTCGTTATACACCCCGCTGGCATCAAGAGGGGATTGCCGTATTCCTCGAAACATGGTTGAGCGGAGGGTTTGGACGAATGATGGGCAACTTCGACGAAATGTACTTCCGCTCGCTTGTCGCCGAACAGAAAGAATTTCCCTCGGCCATTCTACTTGAAACCCAAACGCCTCACAGGTCTTTTCTCGTTGAGACAAACTACTATTCTTTCGGTGAACGGTTCGTAGCACATCTTGTGCTGAAGCACGGCCCCGAAAAACTTCTGCAATGGTACACTGCTTCAGCAACGGACGTTTACAAAAGTTTTACACAGAAATTTGAGACTGTCTTCGGAACCGATTTTGAAACTGGATGGAATGACTTCGTTCAATCGGAAAAAGAGTTTCAGCTATCTAACATTGCAAAGCTTCAGTCCGCGCCGATTACTCCGGCTACAAAGCTTGCCGATAAGCCAATCGGTGCTGTTTCTCATCCACATGTAGATGAATCAGGAAGAGTTCTTTATTGGGGAGAACACAGTCCGCACCATCTCGCTGCAATTCAGAAGTTCGATCTCACATCGCGCTCTTCAACAGAAATTGCAACATTGCCGACCCCCAGCATGCATCAAGTCGCTTCGACAGCATTCGATGCAAGCAAAGGAGTTTTCTTTTTCACGACGAAGAACAATCAGCTCTATCGAGACATCTGGATACTGGATGTAAAGAGTGGGGAGAAAAAGTTGCTCTTCGAGAATAGTCGGGTTGGTCACCTCACGGTCTCGCCGGCAACGCAAGATCTTTGGGGAATTCTTCACAGCGGTGGCGCAGCCACATTGGTGTGGTCGCCCTTTCCGTATGATTCATTGAAGGAACTCATTTATTTTGATGTGGGAGATGAGGTTCAAGGTCTTGCAGTAAGTCCGTCTGGGAAACTGCTTGCGGCGGTTTTTCACAAGGCGAACGGTGACCAATCAATTGTCCTTGCCGATTGCAAAAAAATAAGGGCTGGTCAGCCTGCAACGTACACAGTTGTGACTGATAAAGGCTCGCCTGAAAATCCAAGTTGGGATGCTGATGAGAAAACTCTCTTCTGGAATGCCTACACGAATGGTGTCTCAAACATCTACAGAAAGAATCTCGACAGTACAAAGATAGAAGCCGTCAGCCATACGCTTTGTGGTTTGTTCAAGCCAGTTTATCTGAACCAAGATTCTCTCTTTGCTTTCGAGTTTTCTACTGATGGATTCTACCCCGTCATTATTCCGAATAACACTGCTGAGCGACTGCCTGCTATCAAATACTTGGGTCAACAAGTGTATGAGAAGTATCCCCGCATTGCTGATTGGGCGCTGAAGCTCTCGTCAAATACAGATACATCACAACAGTCACTCTTGAACGATGAATACAACGGTTTCGATCATCTCAAAGTTGTTTCGTTCATTCCCGTCATCAGCGGATTTCAGTCGAAGAAAGTTCTTGGCGTGTTTGCTCACGTCTCTGATCCAATACTAAACCATGACCTGATTGTTGAAACAGGTTTGTCACCATTTCATGAAAAATCACAGCCTCTCCAGTTCCATCTCAAAGTGAAATATGATTATCGGAAAGAGTTTGAGTTTGGTTGGGATTACAATGGTTCTGACTTTTACGACCTGTTCAACAGTCGCAAACGAGGGATGCTCGGCAGCAAGATTCGTTTCGGGAACACACACTACTGGATTTACGACAATCCACACAAACTGAAACAGCAGTCTGAGATTGCTCTGTACACCGGCGTCGAGTTCATTAGCGACAACCTTGTTCGGGTTTCTCAGCCAGATTTCTTCGTAGCCCAAACAGGAATCAACTCACAAAGCCTTCGTCGGACAATCGGCAGCAGCGATTATGAAAACGGAAATGAGTACGGAGTAACGACTATGCTTTTCGGTTCAAACCCGAAAGACGCACAATTTGGTCTTCAAGTGCACGCAGAATGGGATCATTTCACGACGTATGCTCGTCCACATAATGTCTTTCATTTCAAACTTGCTGCAGGCTATCATGGCATAAACGATCAACTTCGTCAATCACGATTTTACTTCGGCGGCTTTGGCAATCGTGCAGTCGAGAATGTCGATGCAAAGCAGTTCCGTAAAGTATTTCGCTTTCCCGGTGTTCCTATTTACACGTTTGGAACAGACAGATTCGCGAAGGTGATGCTCGAAAACAACTTTCCTCCAATCCGCTTCGGTGATGTCTCGTTTGGTCAACATTTCTTGAATCACATTGATGCCTCTGTTTTCTCCCAAGCCCTTCTCACAAACTCTCAACAAGGTTGGTTTGGAGTCGATGCTGGATTTCAGATTAACCTTGTCATCAAGCATTGGTTCAATTTGGAGTCAACACTCTCAGCGGGAGCTGCGAGAGCGTGGATTCAAGGCATTCCTTCGGACGAGTGGTTCATCTCCTACAAGCTGCTCAAGAATTGAAATGCGGGTTACACTTTTCTCGAGCAGACCTTCAGTCGAACCCCTGAACAAAATTTGTGATTCAGAGTACACATGGTTGACAAAGGTTTGCAGGCTGAGTATATTTAGCTGTAAAATTTTGCGTTCAGGGGATGAAAAATATCTGTCCAAGTCGGGGGCTGCCTTTTGTTTTGGCAGTTGCGACACTATTCATTTTTGGGGGATGTGGTGAGAAAAAGCAAAGTGACAACTCAACAGTCACTATTGCCGTGGAAGGGGATGTTGACAGCTTCAATCCGTTGTTCACCGAAGAAATTGTTTCGGGCGAAATCAACGACCTCATCTTTCCTCGCTTAGTCAATCCGGAATTCGATTCTGTAAACGGAATTTTGAATTTCTCTCCGCTACTTGCCGGGTCGTGGGAATTCTCCGGCGATCACCGTGATCTCACTTTTCATTTGCACTCCAACGCGGTGTGGTCTGATCAAGTTCCTGTAACTGCCCGAGACGTTCAATTCTCTTTTGAGCTTTATGGCGACACCTCCGTCGCGAGTGTTCGACAGAGTGTTGTACAAAATCTTCGTCTAACAAACGGCAAGCTTGATGTTGCAAAGAGCATAGAGCCGTTAAACGATTCCACCGTTGTGTTTCATTTTGAGAAAGCATCGCCGGGGCAATTGTTTGATGTTGGTGTTCCGATTCTCCCTTCACACATCTTCAGCAAAATCTCTCTCAAAGAACTTCGCACACATCTCATCAATAAATCGCCGGTCACGGCAGGACCATTTGCGCTTGCACGGTGGACACCGATGCAGGAAGTAGTGTTGACGCCGGGTCAGAATATGTTCAAGACATTCACCCCAAAAATTTCTCAGCTTGTGTTCAAAGTTCTTCCGGAGTATCGAGCTCGCGTTGCACAACTGCAATCAGGTGAAGTTGATGTTGTGGCAGGCTTGCGCGTTGAAGATGCAGATTTGCCTTCACGAAACCCCGCAATTGAAATCGTCTCAGCCGTCGGACGAGACTACGATTTCATAGGATGGAACAACATTGACCCCGAGGCTAATGCAAAGTCTAACGGAAAGATCATTCAGCCGCACAGATTGTTTGGCTCCGCACATGTTCGCCGTGCGTTGACGATGGCAATCAACCGGGAAGAAATTGTGAAAGCGTATCTCGGCAAGCATGGACAGCAAGCAATTGGCGGTGTGTCCCCGCTTTTTAGGTGGGCGTACAATGATACATTGAAGCCGTTGCCATCCGACAAATCTCAAGCTTCGGTTCTGTTGGGGAAGGATGGATGGAAAGATTCAGACGGTGACGGAGTTCTTGACAAGAATGGTGTGAAGTTCTCGTTTACGATGAACCTCGCTTCGGGAAATCAACTTCGAGATGTGATTGCAACCGTCATACAACAGCAGCTTAGGGATGTGAAGATTGAGATGAAGATTGAGCAAGTTGAACGCGGCACGTTTTGGAATAACTTGATGCAGCGAAAGTATGATGCATGGCTCGCCGGCTTCAGTGTTCCATTACAAATGCAGCTTGATGATCTTTGGAGTTCGGACTTGAAGAAATATCCGTTCAATCTTGCAGGCTTCCGAAACCAACGAGTGGATCAGATTCTTGCAGAAGCGAAGAAGTTGTCTAAAGAGTCTGATGGAGCAAATCTATGGAAAGAATTTCAAATCATTGTTCATAACGAGCAGCCGTACACATTTTTGTTTTGGATAAACAATATCGTTGGCGTCAACAAGCGTGTGAAAGGGACTCACGTCGGCATTCTCGGTACCACGCACAAGGCTTGGGAGTGGTATGTAGGGGACGCTGCCACACAATAGTTGAATCTGAATTGCGAATCGAATCTACGTGCTGTCATTACTCAAGTACGCATCAAGACGAATACTCGAAGCAATTCCCCTCATCTTCGGTTTGGTCACCATAGTGTTCTTTCTTTCGCGATTGCTGCCCGGTGATGTGACCGATGCATTTATTTCCCCTACGATTCCACAATCAGTCAAAGAGCATTTGAGGGCACAACTTGGCTTGGATCGATCGGTTCTCGAGCAATATTTCGCGTGGCTGCGGTTAGTCCTTTCAGGTGACTTGGGACTTTCATTTACACGCAACGCTCCCGTGCTTGAAGTTATTGGAGATGTTTTTCCTAATACTGTCATACTTGGCAGTGCCGCACTTTTCATGGAAATAATTCTGGGAGTTCTTCTTGTCCTTCCCACTTTTTTCTATGAAGGGAAGTGGATTGAAAAGGTGTTCACGAACCTTATGCTTGTTGTCTACACGCTGCCATCATTTTGGACCGGCGTAATGCTGCTTATTGTGTTTTCGTACGGACTTGGTTTGTTCCCCTCGTCGCAGATGTATTCGTCGGGGGAATTTGGATCGTTTATCGATTTGTTGCGCCATGTTGTGTTGCCGGCATTGACGGCTGCAATTCCGGCTGCCGCAGGATTTGCACGCTATTTGCGAGCCAATGTTTCATCTGTTATGACACAAGATTATGTTCTCGCCGCGAGAAGCATGGGTTTGTCTGACTGGAGAATTTTTCGCTCGTACGTTTTGCCGAACGCTCTAAGCCCGATTGTTTCGCTGATTGGCATTGAGATTGGAATACTTCTGACAGGTGTTCTTGTAACGGAAACATTGTTTTCATGGCCCGGGATGGGACAGCTTACAGTCACCGCTATCTTCTCACGTGACTATCCGCTGATCCTCGGCTGCACACTTGTTTCTGGCATCGTTGTCATCGCAGGCAATCTGATCTCCGATATCATAAACGCAGTCGTTGATCCACGAATTCGATTAGCACAGTAAATGACAAAAGTAAGAAGTCTTGTAGTTCCGTTTGTTCTTCTTTGCTACCTGATCATCACGTGGGGCAAGTTCAGTGAGATGAAAGCAAGCATCGTGTCGCTCTGCTCGTACTGTGTGTTGACGTTGATGGAGTTTGCATCTCCGGCAAAGTATTGGAGGCTGGGTTTGCTCGAATATTGGATTGCTGGAGTAGTGTGGCTATTCGTCGGAGCGCTACTGCTATGGAGGCTATTCTTCAGAAAGTCGGACAAGAAAAGAAATGGCTTGTCGTTTCACTCTGTTGCATCACAGTTCTTACTTGGTCTAATCTTCGTTGGATTGGTTTCTCCATTCATCGTTCCAATTGGTCCGAATGTGCAGGGAACTCTTTCAACAACGCGATTACTGCCTCCGCTTTCCAGAGCAACACGTATCGAGTCGGTAGAAGCTGATACAACGCTCTGCTATTACAATGGAGTAGTGAGCGCATCGAAGCGTGCGAATCAATATCTGCTGGAACGGTCAATTATGTTTTCTTCTGATGAGCACATGGATACATCTCAAACGTCGTCCGAAGTAAAAGCAGGCTCGATTCTTTTTCTCTTCGGAACAGACGACAACGGGAGAGATGTATTCAGCAGAGTTGTCTATGGAACTCGCGTCTCATTAGCGATCGGACTTATTGCTGCGTTAGGCTCGGTCATCATCGGGACGTTAGTCGGATTTGCCGCCGGATATTCGATCCGCATTGTGGATTCTCTCTTGATGCGATTCACTGACCTCATGCTTTCAATTCCGGGTCTGTTTCTCGTCGTAGCCGTTATGGCGTTTCTTGGAACATCAATCCTTACGCTCATCGTGGTTCTTTCGCTCACCGGCTGGATGGGAATTGCACGGACTGTTCGCACGGAAGTTTTGCGTTTGCGTGATAAAGAGTTCGTGCTTGCAGCAAAGTTGTTGAATCAATCACCGTATAGAATTTTGAAGAATCACATTCTCTCAAATCTCAAACCCTTGCTTGTCGTTGCAGCGACATTACAATTTGGTAACGCTGTTCTCGCGGAAGCGTCACTCAGCTTTCTTGGTTTGGGAATTCAACCGCCTACTGCGAGCTGGGGAAACATGCTGGGGCAATCGCTCAGTTATTTGCACAAGGGTTGGTGGTTGGGATTTTTTCCAGGCGCATTGCTTGCACTCGTGCTTATCGCGTCTCATTATGCAGTTGAAGGAAAGGAGAAGACTGTATAATGATCAACTATCGGTACAACATACTGGAGAAACTTGGTGAAGGCGGAAGTGGTGAAGTATTTCTGGCGGAAGATGCACGTCGAAAGAACCTGCGAGTTGCGATTAAGATTCTTCACGCTGTTGAGAAATCCGGAACAGATGCAGACGAAGCATTTCACAATGAAGTGTCGGCACTTGTCAATCTCTCGCATCCTAATCTTGTTCGCATCTTCGACTTTGGCTCGATACGGCACGCTGAACCCTCTTCGCTCCAGCAAAGGCGTTTCTTCACAATGGAATTCATACGCGGAGCGGATTCGCTTGAGTGGATTTCATCGTTAAAGAGCCAGCAAGACAAGGAATCGCTGCTCGAGCTGCTGCTTCTTCAGTCACTGAGCGTTCTCTCGTATGTGCACCACGAAGGTGTGATTCATTTTGATATTAAGCCGCAGAACTTCGTCCTCGTGGGGGACCGCGGAACGGCTGCCACTCCACTTCTCAAGCTCACGGACTTTGGCTTCAGCAAAAAGACGGACGACTCGCTGGATATTCCGATTCGCGGCACGTTGGAGTACACAGCACCTGAGCTTCTGAAAGGCGAGCAATACGATCATCGTATAGATTTGTATTCGCTCGGTGCAACCTTCTATCACCTGCTCGAAGGCCGCTGTCCGTTTGAAGCGAAGGAGCCTGTCGAGCTTGCAAAGCGTGTACTCACGGAAGACGCTGTGTTCTCGACGAAGGCTGCAAACAGTGAGTCTCGTCTGCGCGAAGTGATTGGCTCACTTATGCAGAAAGACACCGCCCGGCGCTTTGCCACTGCCGAAGAGGCTGCGCGCACGTTAGTAGCTGGTAACCCGAAAGGCAAAGAAATCTTTGAATCGTATTTCGGTCTTTCAAGAAAATCAAAATTCGTCGGACGAAGGAATGAGCTGAAGATCATTGAAGATGCCATCTCGTTCCTCACACAAAAAGACGGGGCATGGGAACAATCGGCTATTGTTGTGTCGGGTGTAGAAGGGATTGGGAAAACGACATTGCTCAAGGAGTCGCTGAAGTGCGCCCGCGCTCAAGAGCTTCCAGTGTTTGAAATTGAATCCATTCAGTCAGATGTTCCGTTTGGAAGCATAGCGACAGTGCTCGACCTGATGGCAAGTGATGTCCGGTCATTCTCGGAGAATGGAAAAGACGTTTTTAAGAAGTATGATGAACTTATCGGTTTCAGTCGCGAAGAGAGTGCTCGGTTCGAAGTATGGGGGCGCCAAAAGGAAAACGTTGTTGAATTGATGGCTCGTTTCATTGTAGAATGCGCCGGTATCTTTCCGTTCATCATCTTTGCAGACAATCTACAGTTGTTGGATGAGTCTTCTGTAAATGTTTTGCGGACATCAGTACGAGATGTTCGTCCAAGACAATTACTGCTCTTGGCAGCCGAAACCTCCGAGATAGCAAAAGTGATTTCTCCGCCGATGGCACGCGAGCTGGGTTTGCATGAGCTTGCATCTGAAGAGATTTCAGAAATGAGTGAGTCGGTGCTTGGTGTGGGGAGTGTTGCGAATGAGATTGGGTCGAACATCTACAACTTGTATGGAGGGACTCCGGGTATTGTCGTAGAAGCGCTCAATGCTGTGAGCGTTCTCGTTCCGAGCGAGGCGTTGCGCGATGAATCAATTGCACGAAAGTACATAGATAGTCTTGAATCGAAACTTCCGCAAAACATTAATGACTTCTTACTTGCCCGCTATCAGAAGCTGAGTCGTGAGCGCCAATTGATTCTCAGCATGCTCTCCTGTTTTCAGTATCAGGCGAAAACGACCGTGTTTGTTCAGTTGCTTCCGTTCCATCGGGCACGGAGTGCGGACCATATTCGTTTTCTGCAGCTCGACGGATTCATTGGCATGACGGAGAATGAGCGTTCGTTGTTCATTCGTATGAAGAGGCTGAAAGATGCGGTGTACGCAACGATCAAAGGCGAGCGAAACGAGCTTCACGCGCTTATCGCTTCGACGCTTGAGCATGATTCGGATGTTTCGGAGTTCACGCAGCTGCAAGAGCTTGCCTTTCAGCATTTGCAGTGTAACGCGTTCGAGAAAGCTTCCGCCTATTACGAGAAGGCTGCCGACGAAGGCATTAAGCTGTTTGCTCTTCAGCGTGCACTGCAACTCTACAGGGAGGCAATGAGTGCAGCGAAGCTGAGTCGTGAAGTTGAACGAGAGTGCGCATTGGAAGTGAAGTTTGCTTCAGCGTTGTTTAAAGCCGGTTCATATCGGGAAGCAATTGACCTTGGGAAAGAATTGACCCGGAGGCAACAACTTGACTCATTACAGAAGAGTGCATTGTTCAAAGCGATGGGACTGTCGCTGTCCCGTCTTGGAGAAAATGAGCAGGCAGAGGAACATATTAACATTGTGCTCCAGCTTTCGACGAATGAAGTTGAGCGACTTGAGCTGCGTCAGGAATTAGTGGGGCTACAAATATCCGCCGGGCGCTTCAAGCAGGCGGAAAAGGAGTGTCTCGAACAGCTTGTCTACGCGAAGGAATTACAGAACGATCGCCTGGTAGGAGCGATTTACACGGACCTTGGCATTACAGCATTTTTCCAGGATAAATTCGATTACGCTGTGCAATGTTTTAGCGATGCTATGAAGACATACGAAGAGCTCAACGAGAAAACGCAGGTGATAAATTCGATCAACAACATCGGCAACGCCCTAAGTGCGAAAGGTGATTTTATGCAAGCAATCGCCTATTGGGAAAAGGCGTTGAAAGCGTGTCAAGAATTCGGAACGTTGAATCAGCAAGCGCAGATTCAAAACAATCTCGGCATTGCTCACTACAATCTTAAAAAATACGACAAAGCGAAGCAGTTCTACACGGATGCCCGCGCAAAGTATGAACGTATCAACTCAAGAATCGGACTTGCGTATGCGCTGACAAACCTCGGCGAAGTAATGTTTGCAGAAGGGGAGTATGAAGCGGCCTTGAATCGGTGGAGTGAAGCGAGAGAATTATATGCGTCTATGGATAATTCTCAGGCGCTAACTGAATCCTGTCTTCACATTGCAAATGTTCTCTCCCGTCTCGGAGACATCAGCGGCATGAAGACGCAATTGGATGATGCCGAGAAACTGATTGAAAAGAACGCCCTCGACACATTTCGAGGCAAGTATCACTTCTTGAGAGGGATCTGCCACCAAAAACAGGGTGAAGCGGAACACGCACAGAAATCTTTTGAGACTGCCCGCGATCTGTATAAGGCTGACAAGGCGAGGGAATCAGTATGGCTTTCAACTATTCGGCTTGCGGAATGCTTGGTGCAGCAAGGAAAGCATGCGGAAGCTGTAGCGGACGTTCTTGAAGTGGTAAACAATACAGAAGCGACGAAGCCTCCTCACATTGTTGCTGAGGCGGATTATTTGATTGGCAGCATCGCTGTTGCCAAACCGGACGTTGTTCAGGAAAAGGCTATCGTCTACTTCAAGCATGGCATCGATGCTATTGCGAAGGAGCCTGTGAACGAAACGACGTGGAAGTTGTCATTCGCATTGGCAAGAGAATACTATGAGCGTGGTCAGCGCGAGCGAGCGAAAGAATTCTTAGTCAAGACGAAGCTCATATTACACTTCTTTCTCTCACACTTTACCTCATCTGACCTTAAGAAGAAATATCTTGAAGTAGATCAGAAAGAACGAGTGTTTGCAACAATTGAAACGATCACCAAAAACTAAGGAATGCTGAACAGTGGCGACAAAGAAGGAACGCTTCAACATACTGTTGTGCGGTCGAAAAGAGATGATGGCGGACGTCCGTCGCCTGATCACTCCGGCGGAAGATGTGCATTTACAGTTTGCGTCTTCCCCTACGTTTCTGGTCGGACGCGCGCTCTTCAACGTCCCCAAGCTTGTGCTCATCGACGTAACGCGGGATAATGTTACACTCCGCTCATCACTGAAAGAGTTCTGTTCAGAAATTCCCGACGTTCCTATCATCGCTCTTGCGCACGAACCGGATCACGGTTTTGCTGTTGAATTGGTGAAGCTCGGCGTTTCTGCATACTTCATTTTTCCCGATGAACATCGGAAGATTCGAGATCACGTAACGTCGCTGTACAACGATTGGCTGGCGAAGAAACAGAAAGAGCGCTTCGTTGAGATACAGCAGGAGGTGTATGATTTTAGGTCGATCATTGGAACTTCCCCACTCATCAAACAAATAATTGAGCGGGCCCAGAAAGTTATCAAGAACAATGCACGAACAGTTTTGATTACAGGTGAAACAGGAACAGGCAAAGAATTATTTGCTCGTGCAATACACTACAATAGTGCGAATCGCAACAGCCCGTTTATTGACATTGCCTGCACAGCGCTTCCAGAAACATTACTCGAAGCAGAGTTGTTCGGTTACGAGAAAGGCGCTTTCACCGATGCGAAAGAGCGAAAGATAGGATTGTTTGAATTAGCCGGCGACGGCACAATTTTTCTCGATGAAATCGGGGATATCTCACGTACAACTCAGTCGAAGTTGCTCAAAGTTATTGAAGATCGCACAATGCGAAGGGTTGGCGGCATTAGGGATGTTCCTGTACGTGCGCGCATTATTGCAGCTACAAGTGTTGATCTTGAAGCGAAGATAAAGTCTAATGAGTTCCGTAAGGATTTGTACCATCGTCTTAAGATTCTTCCGCTTGAGTTGCCAGGCCTTGCCGAGCGCATTGAAGATATACCTCTTCTTGTCGAGGCATTCTTGAAAGCGTTCAACCAAACGTACAACAAGAAGATCAAAGGCATTACGCCGAGAGCGATGCAGATTCTCGTGGAGCATGTGTGGGAAGGAAACGTTCGTGAGCTGAAACATACTATTGAACGTGCCGTGTTGCTCGAAGAAGATGAATGGCTCACGGAAGATGATTTTGAGTTTGAATCTCGACGATTTCGACAAACAAAGAAGAAGGTGATTGCTACATCTCCTGAAACTTCTTCCTCTAGCTTTTCCGATACGCTCATGCTTTTTGTCCCCATGGAGCAAGCCTCTGCCAACGAAGTACAGAGGCTGTTGACACGTAAAGTGCTTGACCATGTTGGAGGGAACAAGCTGAAAGCAGCGAAGATCCTAAAGATATCGCGACCGCGCCTCGACCGGATTTTGCGCAACGGCAAGAGTCAGAACGAGAAGTAATTCCCTCTTCTCTGGAGAGTGTTTCTTGCACCCAAGTCGACTCTTCATTCCATACAACTTCTTTCTCCTGTTCATTACTCTCAAGTATTTCAGCATTATTGGTCTTCAACCATGTATTTGGTGGTTGTAGAAACGACCGCGTACCTTTTTCACCTGACCCCTCAATTCGTACGGACTGTAGTTCGGTAACTACTTTCTGCACGTCACTTTCTACAATTATCTCTTTCGTCGAAGTTGCGGCACAAGGTTTGAAGGTAATACCAATGTCTGAGAAACAAACCCAGAACAAACCCTCCCCTAAATATTTCTCAGAATAGCAAAAGCCTGTGTCCCCGAAAAGGAACTCAGCCTTTGCAAGTCGCAGCACTTTTCGCGGCGTGCATTCGAATGACAACGGTAAGAATGACAACGGTAAGAATATGATGCTTGATTTTACCACCAACAATAAGGAAGAATTCCATATGAAAAAGCAACTTTGTTCACTGGTTGTGCTGCTCTTGTTCAGCCTGGCAATCTTCAATGGTTGCAGCGATGGGCCAGCGAATCCGATTACGGCGCCCACGACTAACCAGACCCCGGAATTTGTCAAGTTGCCGAAGCGATTGAACCCGTCGCTGGCGAAGACAGTTTCAGTAACGCAGTTCATCTATGCTGCCCAAGGAGGCACACTGCGTTTGCAGGACTCGTACGCAGCCGCACCGGATAGCCACATCGTTACGCTTGATATTGCTCTCAAGTTCAAGCCAAATGATCTTCCTTATGATGCTTCACTCACAATTTCCATCGACGATGAGGCGTTCATCACCACAGTAGGCATGACATTCGGTCCGCATGGCTTGGTGTTTAACAACCCGGCAAAGCTGACCGTCGACGCAACAGGGCTTGACCTCGGATCCACGAACGTTACGCTGAAACTTTACTATCTGAACGAGTCTAATGTTTGGGAGAGAATGCCGGCGAGTAATGCTGTCTACCATGCTGGAACGATTGACGCGCATGGAAAGCTGCCGCACTTGTCACAGTATGCGTTCGGACGGTGACACTAAAGATATTGGATCGAAAGCGCTCAATGAGGGCGTTGATGAAGTAAGAACGCTTGTTCAAAAGAATGAGTAAACCTAAGCGAGTCCCGTCAGTTGTGACGGGACTCTTTGTTTTTCACACCACTCTACGACCTACTCTCTCGTCCTACGGACTCGTAGAGTAGAGAGGTTGGAGACGTCCGCTTGTCTTTTTGTTTCGTCATTGTAGCTCCGTCATATCGTTTCTTCCGTAAGAAATAGCATTTGTTCTCGCGGCATTCTCTCCCAAACAATTGAGCGAGCGGTTCTTCTTCAAGAAGTCGATTGGCTCACAGAAGATGGTTCTGAGTTTGAATCTCGAGGGCCTCGACAAACAAAGAAGAAAGTAATTGCTACCGCTCCTGAAACTTCTCCATCGGGTGTGCGACATATTTGTAACGCCATGTCATTCTGAACCCTTCGGCGAAGTTTACCCTGAGCGTAGTCGAGGGACTCAGGGTAAACTCCGCG
>ORMF010420782.1_pt1 | contig 14082 bp, 7 predicted proteins | sample 1779871 | NCBI WGS metagenome assembly ORMF01 (sample SAMEA104232316, study PRJEB22302) | groundwater metagenome | biome: forest; feature: aquifer; material: groundwater | place: USA | collected 2011-08-07 | depth 5.4 m | reverse complement strand
CGATGATCCCAGCACTAAAGTGCTGGGCTACTATCGGTCGTCCGCTCTGCGGACTGCGCCGTGACCGCCTTCATGAATAATGCGGGCTAATCTTTCCAAATAGCGCCTAGTCCTACTTCCCACAGCCGTTTGTTAAGCGACGGAATATCCTTGTCGAGAATTTCACTGGCCCTCGCTTTCAGCGCAGACCATTCCATATTCAGTTGTTTCAGCCGATCCAGCGACGGCTGGTTCACACGCGGGATATCACTTTCCGTCTGGTTGATTAGAAACAGATAATTCGCCGTGAACTTATTCGGAAAGTTCTCGACATCGTCGTAAGCCTTTGATTTGCGCTGCACCATATCCTCATCCCAGGCCTTCATTTTCTTTTGCAGTGCCTCGCCTTCTTTTTTGACGGCGCTGAATTTATCGCCGGCGGGTAATGAACTGAGCAGCGACTCCAACTGTTTCTGTTTTTCGTAGAGGCTATTTATCATGCGGTGCATAGACGCGAGTTCCGTCTCCATCCCCAACATGGTCTGATGATATTCCATGTAGGTTGCGGCGCTTGTGGGGTAGAGAGGATTGGCAAGTATCTCAGTTTCGGTTGAAACCGTCTGCTCGCCAAATTTTACGATGATACTGTATTTTCCCGGCGGTGCTTTATGTCCCGCGTAGTTGCTCTCGACATATACCCCGGGCACGCCCGGCATCGTCGGATAACGCATGTCCCAGACAAACCTGTTCAGACCTTTTGATTTTGGCAGCAGCGGATCCGGCTTGGGAGCACCATCGTATTTCGTAAGCTTATCATCAGCTTTTGAAGAAAAACTGCGAACCGTACTTCCGGCCGCGTCTTTGATCTCCATCCTGATTTCGTCGGTCTTTTTCAACTCGGGCAGTTGGTAGTAAACCACCACACCGGTAGCGGGATTTACGCCCCTCAATCTGTTAGCTCCGGTAAACTCTTCCTCCGGCTGATCCATCTCGCTGGACCCATTTACGAGGTAAGCATTGTCGGGCCGGTAGATGTTGAACGCCGGCGCGTCCTTTTTGTACTGACGAACGACACTCAAATCATCCAGTATCCAAAACGATCTTCCCGACGTTGAGGCGATCAGGTTTCCCTTGTGTATCCGGAGATCAGTTATGGGAGTAACGGGTAGGTTCAATTGAAACGGCGACCAATCCCTGCCCCCATTCCACGACAAGAATAGACCGAGTTCAGTGCCCGCGAACAAAAGATCCTTGCGCACCTCATCCTCGCGCACTACCCGCGTAAATGCATTGGCTGGTAGTCCACTGTCGATCTTTGTCCACGTGTTTCCATAGTCTGTGGTCTTGTATAAACCCGGAGTGTGGTCATTGAATTTATATCGGGTGGTGGCGATATAGGCAGTTGCTTTGTCGTGCGGCGAGACTTCAATGGCATTGATCAAACACTCTGCCAAACCGGATGGGGTTACGTTCTTCCAGTTGGCGCCGCCGTCGCGAGTCAAATACACAAGTCCGTCGTCGCTGCCGGTCCAGATCACTCCTTTTTCGTGAGGCGACTCAATGACATAACTCAGCGTGCCGTAATTTTCCGCGCCGACCTCTTCGTTGGTGTATGGCACTCCGGCTCTGCCTTGCTTTTCCTTTTCGTTGCGGGTCAGATCAGGTGAAACTTCTTTCCACGATCTGCCCATATCACTCGTCTTCAGCAAGTATTGCGAGCCGTGATAGTAAGTATTGGGTTCGTGTTTGCTCCAGATGATGGGAGCATTCCAGTTGAAACGATACTTGATGTCTTTCGCATCCATTCCCAGATACTGAATGGGCGCCGCCATAATATTCGTGCCGGCTTGCGCTCGGACATCGAGCACCTCGATCGTTCCCTGATAACTATCGCCGAGAACATATTTGGGATCATTGGGATCAAATGCGAGGAAGGCACTTTCACCGCCGGCCGAGTATGTCCAGCTTGCCGTGGTAATTCCGCCGCTTCCTAACTCACGACTGGCAATGGAAACAGAGGTATTGTCCTGTTGCCCGCCATAAATGCGATACGGAAATTGATTGTCTACATTGATGCGATAAAACTGCGCCGTCGGCATGTTGCTCTGCGTGCTCCAGCTCTTTCCGCCGTTGAAAGTTATCGCGGAGCCGCCATCGTTCGAGATGATGAAGTTGTTTGGATTGTCGGGGTTGATCCAAAGGTCATGAAAATCGCCGTGCGTGCCGGACAAGTTCTCCCAGGTCTTGCCGCCATCCATCGAACGCAGGGCCGGCGCGCTCATTACGTAAATTGTGTTTTCATTCTTCGGATCGATGAACAGCTCAATGTAATACCAGGCTCTCTGCACCAGACGGTGGTCATTGGTGATCCGGCTCCACTTCTTACCGGCATTACTCGAGACAAATAATCCGCCGGCTTCCTTATCGGAATCGCTTTCGATCAGGGCATATACTTTTTCAGGATTCGAACGGCTGACCGCGATCGACATCTTGCCCATTTCTTCCGGCAAGCCTTCTTTCATCTTCTCCCAGATGTCGCCCTCATCGGTAGATTTATACAAACCGCTACCCGGACCGCCACTGATCACCTTCCACGGGAGCCGGCCGTGTTCCCACATCGCTGCATAGAGTATCCTTGGATTATTCATGTCCATTGATAGTTCCGCTGCGCCGGTCTTATCGTCCACAGACAAAACGTGCTTCCAACTCGCTCCACCGTCAATGGATTTATAGACACCTCTCTGCGATGAGTGGCTGTATAGGGCGCCCTGGGCCGCGACCAGCACTATTTTGGGGTCTTTAGGATCGATGACGATCCGTGAGATGTGCTGCGTCAATTCCAATCCAATCCTCTTCCATGTCTTTCCAGCATCGGTTGACTTATATACGCCGTCCCCTGGATGGGTCATCACACCGCGAACCGCGTGTTCACCCGTGCCCACATAGACGACATTCGGATCGCTTTCCGAAACAGCCACGGCCCCAATGGAACCAGACTTAAAATAACCATCCGAGACATTTCGCCAGGAGATTCCCATGTCATCTGTTTTCCAAAGACCGCCACCGGTCGTGCCCATGTAATAAGTCTTTTGATCGCCGACGACTCCGGTTCCACAATTGGACCGCCCACCGCGAAACGGACCGATGGATCGCCATTTGACTGTTTTGAAAATGCTGTTGAGATCGTCGGCAGCCGCGGGTTGCGGAACTTGCGCGGACAGATGGCCCACAAAGAAGCAAAGAGCAAGTATCGAGAGTAGGTGTTTCGACATGGAAAGAATCCTCACCAAGAAAGATTTTGCCAGATGATACACGACTAGACCGCTTTTGAGATCGTGTTCATTTGATTTACTAGCGAATCTTCGCCGTAGTGGCAGAGCGTCCGATTGGCAAATTCAACGCCGAAGGTGTTTGGCAAATCCAACGCCGAAGGTGTTCGCTAATCTGAGCCCAGGGTTTGCTTTGAAACCCTGGGGGGATAACGTTGAAATTCATTTCGTCGCAACTCTGAAGGAGTTGCGACGGGGGTTGCGATGCGGTGGACGGCGGCGCAACCCTTTCAGGGTTGCGTCTTCCGAAAAATTGCACCGCGTGATCCCAGGGTTGCCAGAGCGCAACCCTGGGCTGGAATTCGCGAGCGCTTTCAACGTTAAGGTACCCACCCCCGTTGCGCTCGATCAGTTCGTTCCCTCAACGGCTACCCATGTCCCATTGAAGGCTGCTGTCCCACAAAGAGCGTCGATTGTCAGATTATCCGTTACATCATTGATGCTCTCGCCGGCATGTTGTTGGGCCACCGCTAATTGAATTCCAAGTCGATCATGCCCCCACCCGTGCGGAATGCTTACGACCCCAGGCATCATTTCCTCGGATATCTCGAACGGCACCACGATGCATCCTACTCCTGATCGCACCAGGACCTTTTGATCTGAGCTCAGGTGGCGCTGCGCAGCATCCGTTGGGTGCATGAGTATTGTGCATTGGGGTTTACCCTTAACTAATCTTTGACTGTTATGCATCCAGGAGTTGTTACTGCGAAGCTGTCGTCGTCCAATCAACAGCAGATCGCCGTCGGTGTGCCTAGACGCATTATCAAGCAGTTTTGCCTTCACACGTTCGACATCTTTCACCAGCACTTCCGGCGCTAACTCAATGCGTTTGTCAGAAGTACGCAACCGTCCCGGTAAGCAGGAACCGAGCGGACCAAGATCGATTCCGTGGACCGTTCTCTTGAGTTTTCGCAGAGTCAAACCCTTCGAAAAAGGATTCACCTTCGCGCCGTAAGGTCCAAAACGCAAACCCAAATCCAGGATTCTTTCAGGTCCAAAGAATCGTTTCATTAACTTTCGTTTCATACTTCGGAGCAGACCTGAGTGCTCCATACGTGTTTGCAATTCGAAAAAGATCTCCCAGTCATGTCTCGTCTCTCCGTCTGGTTCAAACAGAGCAGGTGAAAACTTGGTCGTGTTACGGATTGCCAGCAGATGAAAGGCCAGATCATAGTGTCCCCGCTCGAGCGACGAGCTGGGAGGCAAGATAATGTGCGCGTGCCTGGTCGTTTCATTGATATACGGATCGATTGAGACCATGAACTCAAGGCCGGCGAGCGCCCGATCCAACTCACGGCCATTGGGCGTTGATAGCACGGGGTTCCCGGCAGAAGTTACCAGGGCTTTAATCTGTCCCGGACCTTCCGTCAAAATTTCTTCGGCCAACGTGACCACCGGGAGTTCTCCGGCAAATTCAGGTAGGTTTCGCACCCGGCTGTGCCAGCGGGCAAAACTACCTCGCGGCGCCAAGCCTTCGGGTGCTGTTATTGGGTCAAACGCTGGACGGGTAAACATGGCGCCACCCGGGCGATCTAAATTACCAGACACGGTATTCAGCACATTAATCAACCACTGACAAACGCCCCCGAACTCCTGAGTGCTGACACCGATTCTTCCATAGCAGACGGCGGACTCGGCGGAAGCAAATTCTCTCGCCAGGAGGCGTATCTGACTGGAGTCAATTCCGGTAGTTGAGGCCACCTTCTCCGGAGGAAACTCGGCCACCAGATTGCCGATGATATCCACACCTTTAGTAAATGAAGCCAGAGGCCCTACGGCGGTTAACCCTTCATCAAAGACAACGTGCAGCAGCGCCAGCAGCAGAAGCACGTCTGTCCCCGGACGGATAAACAGATGGCGGTCGGCCAATTTGGCAGTTTCGGTGAAACGCGGATCGATGACTATTACTTTGCCTTCCCGCTGGCGAATTTCCTGTAACCTCCGACCCACACCAGGAGCAGTCATCATGCTGCCATTTGAGACCGCCGGATTCGCCCCCAGGATTAGAAACAAGTCTGTGCGGTCGAGATCCGGGACGGGGAGAAGCAGTTGGTGACCGAACATTAAGTAAGCGGCTAAATGATGCGCCAGTTGGTCGACCGAGGTTGCGGAAAACCTATTCCGCGTGTGCAGGCTGCGGATAAAGCCTGGTGCGAATAGCAGAGCGCCATAGTTATGAACGGTGGGATTACCGAGGTAAGTTCCGATCGCATTCCTCCCGTACTTCCCGTGAATGCGCTTGAGGTTCTGCGTCACCTCGTCAAAGGCTTCGTCCCATCCGATGCGTTGCCAACCATGTTCAGTGCGGCGGACGGGATATTTGAGCCGGTCTTTATCGAAGTGAAGATCTCCCAAGGCAGAGGCCTTCGGGCAGATGTATCCGCGGCTGAAAGGGTCGTCTTTGTCACCGCGGATGTCGAGACGTTGGTCGGCTTGAACAGTGATTTCGATGCCACATATCGCTTCGCAGAGATTGCAACTGCGATAATGAACGGAGCTATTGTCGGCGTTTCTCATGGCTGGCAAATTCTTCAGTCGCTTCGCGCGAGCATCTTGGCGCGGAGCCATCTGGAAAAGTAAATCGACAGCTTAGCATCCCTGGCTTGGCTTGCCCATTGTGAATTTGCCCTGCGAGGCAGAGTGCAAGATATCGAGGACAACCGGAGCCGGGCCCGCGATTCCACGATCTTGCTTGACGCTAAGCGGCGAAGAGATGTCCTCAGTATCAATGGGCCAGTGGCTTTTTGCTGCCTACTGCCGTCTGCCTACTGCCGCCTGCTTTCTTCGGCCAGCATTTGCATTCATCAAGCGCAAAGATCAATCATAAGTCATGCCGAAGAGTTCGGAACATTGATGATTTGAAAATCGCAGAATCGCAGGTCCGACCGGTTTCGGAGTCCCAATTCCCGCTGGGTAATACGAGACCCCGAATCTTAGCTGGTGGATTTTCCTGCCGACGCTCATTTCGCCATCCTGGCGGATTGACATTAGCGCTCGATTGTTCAGAGAGAAGTCAACCTCCTCTCAAGTTATTGCTTGACTTTTAGTTTACGTGATATCGATGATGCATTTACTACTATCAGCTCGGGGGGGGAGCCTGAGCGAAACCTATCGGACCGGCTAAGGACGTCGCCATCGCTAGGACGTCCCTACGGTTAATCGCAGTCATAAGGAGGAGTCATGAACACCTTTGGAACCGCCACCGTCGTCACCGCCCTTGCCGTAATCGCGGGTAGCCTGCTCTGTGGCTGCAGCAAGTTTAGCGAGTCCGTCCGCGACGAATCTGCTGGCATGAATGGCGGATTCGAAATTACGAAATCTGGCCTTCCCGTGAACTGGCTTGTCTATTCGCCGAAGACGATCCCGACGGGAGACTATGACCTCATCATCGATACTGCCGAGTACCGGGGTGGCAAGCAGTCGCTCAAGTTCGTGGTGCGTCAATGCTCTCCTGTTGGTGGATGGCATTCGCCTGGGCTCAGCCAGGGGTACGCCGCGACTCCGGGCACGAGCTACGCGGTGGGTTTCTGGGCGAAGAACGATGGCGCAGAGTTTCTTGCAAAGATTGGAGGAGTTACTGCCACCCAAGGTCAGTATGAAACGATAGTCAGGTCAAGCGAGACCATCGCCACATGGAAGCACTATGAGCACGAATACACGATGCCCCAGGGGTTCGATCGGATCCGATTTGAGCTTAATATCTTGCGGCCTGGCACTTTCTGGATTGACGACGTAACGATCGGTGGCATCAAGTGATAACTGGACCGGAAATCGGGGTCAGGCCTGCGATTCCGCGATCTTACTTGACGCTAAGCGGCGATAAGATTTCCTCGGGCAGCACTTGCATTCATCAACCGCAGAGATCAATTACACGTCATGGCCGACGAGTTACGAACCGATTATTGAAAATCGCAGAATCCCCGGCGCAAGAGCGAAGCGTAATGCGCCAACGACGTTTGTGGACCTAGACATCTGAGTCAGGCCTGCAATTCTGCGATCTTGCTTGACGCGAAGCGGCGATAGGACTTCCTGGGCCAGTACTTGCATTCATCAACCGCGAAGATCAATCACACATCATTCAGAGGAGTTCGGAACAGTGACTATCGAAAATCGCGGGCGTGATGGATTCGTTTACACAAACTGACCGGCGGCGAACGCCGAAGCCCACGCCCACTGAAAATTGTAGCCGCCCAACTGGCCGGTCACATCCACTACTTCGCCGATGAAATAAAGTCCCGGCACGCTCTTGGCTTCCATGGTCTGCGAGGATAGTTCCGCGGTCGAGACACCGCCGGCCGTCACCTCCGCTTTCCTGAAGCCTTCGGTTCCCGCCGGTGTGACCTGCATGTTACTTAAGCGTTCGGCGACTGCTTCTATCTCAGGCTTGTTGAATTGCCTGAGCGGCCTCGAGGTCGCGAACAGATCACACCAAACTTCGGCAAAGCGCTTCGGTAAGTAACGTGAAAGCAAGCTCGCGAGTTCAATTTCAGAACTCTGATTCCTAACTAACAGATCTAAAACATCTTCATCGGGCAACAGATTGATTGCGACGGGCGCGCCCGCCTTCCAGTATGAAGAGATTTGCAGAATCGCGGGGCCGCTTAGTCCACGATGAGTAATCAAAATGTTCTCGCGAAACTCGTGATGATCACATCTCACTATTGCGTCGACTGAAACGCCACTCAACTTCGCCAACTGCTTCAGCATTTGCGCGCTCAGAGTAAGCGGCACCAGACCCGGTCGCGTTTCTTCAATCCCCAAACCAAACTGCCGCGCAATACGATAGCCAAAGTCGGTTGCTCCCAGCGGCGCGATAGACAATCCGCCAGTGGCAATAACCAAAGAAGCCGCCGCAAGAGTTCCTTGATTGGTTTCTATTCTGAACTGGCCATTCCTCTGAATGCTAAGCACCTGACGCCCGCAACGAATCTCTACGCCTGCCGTCTGACATTCACGCAGTAGCAGGTCGATGATCTGTTGTGAACTGCCGTCGCAAAACAGTTGGCCGAGTTTCTTTTCGTGGTATGCGATGCCGTGTGTTTCTACGAGCGAGATAAAGTCCGCGGGCGGGTAACGCGCGAGCGCTGATTTGCAGAAGTGTGGATTGGCGGATAGGAAGTTATCCGGGTTCGTAAAGACATTAGTGAAGTTGCAGCGACCGCCACCCGAGATGGCAATTTTCTTTCCGACGCGGTCCGCGTGTTCGATGACGAGGACGCGACGCCCGCGTTTGCCGGCTTCAATCGCGCAAAAAAGACCCGCAGCGCCGGCGCCGATGACTATCACATCCCATTTCAACATCGATACTTGGTCGGATCTCCAGTAGGCCAAGCCGGAATCCACAGATTTCGCGGATTACACGGATTCAAAATGAACACTCACAGATAGCTGACCGCTCTCGATGTTTCTTACCTCTGTTTCTTGCTGATTCGTGCATCTGCGTAAGCTATGCAATCTGTGGATACTCAGCCCCTGCTAGTTCGCCATCGCCACCAGCGGCAACTCAACATAGCTCGCCTGCCCCGGCGCGTGATAGATGCGCTGCGTGGCCTTTCGATAATCCTCCGGCTTGGCCCAAAAGATGTTGGGCACAAACGTCTGCGGGTTGCGATCGTAAAGCGGGAACCAACTCGATTGCACCTGAATCATGATTCGATGGCCAGGCAGGAAGACATGGTTCGCCGTCGGCAGACTCCAACGATAAAGCAGAGGCTCATTCGCCTTGATCGGCTTGGGCGTTTCCAAGCTCTCGCGGTAGCGACCGCGAAAGATGTCCATTGAGATCGCCAACTGGTATCCGCCCATCTTCGCATCGCCGGCGACTTCATCCGGATAAACGTCAATCACCTTCACTACCCAGTCGGAATCAGTGCCGCTGGTCGAAGCGATGAGGTTCACGATCGGTTCACCGCTAATCTTCACCGGCTCTTTGAGTACATCGGATGTGAAGGCCAATACGTCGGGCCGGCCTGATGCTTCGCGCTGATCGTCGACCAGCCAACAGGGCCACTGCGCGCACGTATCGTAACCGCTCGGTTTAATCGGCCGGGACCGAAACGGCACCGGCTTCGCTGGATCAGAAACGTATTCCTCAAACTGAGAATCGTTCCCATTTGGAGCCGTAAATGTGGTTTTCAAACTAGCGTTGAGATAAAGCGGCGTACTCTTGACGGTGCATCCTTTCGCGCAACCACTCGGCCATGAATTGAGTTGCAGCCAATGGTTCGTCCCGGTTTCAAACGCGGTCACCGGCGCGACATCCAACTTTGGCGCATCGTCTTTCAAATAATGATCGAGGAACGGACGCAGAATGTGCTGACGAAAATAGAGCGCAGTGTCGCTGTTGAATTTCACCGCGCCGAGCGTGCTGCCATCGGCTATCTCCTGACCGTGATGCCACGGCCCCATCACCAGAAACACTTTGTCATTATTCGTGTCCTTCGGTTCGATCGCTTTGTAGACCGCGGGCGCGCCGTAGATGTCTTCCTGATCCCAGAGACTATGAACCAGCATGACGGGCACCTTCAGCGGCTGTGCCGCGAGAATCTTGTCAACGGCTTGATCGCGCCAGAACGAATCGTAGTTGGGATGCTCAATCACCTTGCGCCAGAACCCAACCTGTTCCAGTCCGCGCCGCCGTCCCAACTCGCCCGCCGAGCCCGCCTGCAGGTACATGTCATAGTCGTCAAAGTTGCTCGTCCACCATTTGAAATCATTCGTGCGCGAGCCATCCTGTTCATAAATGTATGGCATGTTCTGTTGCCGGAACGCGCCGTTGTGAAACCAGTCATCGCCCATCCAACCATCAACCATCGGATTCATCGGCACTGAAACTTTCAATGCCGGATGCGGATTCACCAACGCCATCAAAGGCAGAAAGCCATCGTACGAAATGCCGAGGATGCCAACCTTGCCGTTGCTTTCTGGGACGTTCTTGACCAGCCAGTCGATCGTGTCGTAAGTGTCGGTCGCGTGATCTACCTTGGTCGGATTCAAAGGCCCTCGCAATGGGCGATTCATGACATAGTCGCCCTCCGAACCATACTTGCCGCGCACGTCCTGCACGACGCGGATATAGCCGCCCTCGACGATCACCTCAACCGCGTTGTCATAGCCGTTGAGAATCGGGCCGAGATGCGAGCTGGCCGCATGGTTGGTCAACTCTGTCGCGTTGTACGGTGTACGCGTCAAAAGGATCGGCGCGCGCTTCGCACCTTTGGGCACGAGGATGACCGTGTGCAGCTTCACGCCATCACGCATCGGAATCATCACTTCGCGCCGCACATAGTCGAACCCATCATTCGTCGGGGTGAATGTTTGCGGCGTCTCACTGGGCAGAGTCTGCGGGCGGGCCGTTGATGAAACGAGAAAAAGCAGGGCGATCAAGCCAAGCGTCTGAACATTCTTTTTAGTCATCTGTTAGGTTGTCCTCAAGCTACGGGTCTGCGAGAAAGCGTCAGCGAAGTGTTTATAGCTTATGAGAGGTGAGAAGTGAAGATGAGGCGTGTATTGTGTGGGCGGCTCCGCCGGAGCACAGTGCGGAAAGCCTATGGCTTTCCGGCCAGCGACTCTTCATGACTCAGCGCGAGGCTGAGCCTCGCGCCAAGCCAAATCGAAACCCTCTCGGTAAGGCAAAGCCTTACCGCACTGGGCGGCGGCGAAGCCGCAAGCATCACGCCCGCGTCAACTGTCGATACTTGATCCGATGCGGCGTCTCTGCTTCAGCGCCCAGACGCGCTTTTCGATCCTCTTCATAGTCTGAATAGTTTCCTTCGAACCAAACGACCTTGCTATCGCCTTCGAAGGCGAGCATGTGCGTTGCAATGCGATCCAGAAACCAGCGGTCGTGCGAAATCACCACCGCGCATCCGGCAAAGCTTTCCAGCGCCTCTTCCAAGGCGCGCAGCGTGTTCACATCGAGATCGTTTGTCGGCTCGTCGAGCAGCAAAACATTCGCGCCTTCTTTCAGCATCTTGGCCAGGTGGACACGGTTGCGTTCTCCGCCGGAGATCATGCTGACTTTCTTTTGCTGGTCTGAGCCAGAGAAGTTGAAGCGCCCGACGTAAGCGCGCGAATTCACTTCCCGCGTCCCGAGTTTCAAGACGTCAGCGCCGCCCGATATTTCTTCCCAGATGGATTTGTTTGGATCCAGCGTGCGGCTTTGATCGACGTAGGCCAACTGCACCGTTTCGCCAATTTTGATTTCGCCGCTGTCGGGCTTTTCCTGGCCAGTGATCATGCGAAACAGAGTCGTCTTGCCCGCGCCGTTCGGACCAATCACACCGACGATCCCGCCGCGCGGCAGCTTGAACGTCATGTCGTCCACCAAAAGGTTATCGCCATAGCCTTTGTTAACCGCTTCGGCTTCGATCACCACATCGCCCAGACGCGGCCCCGCCGGAATTTGAATCTCAAGATCCTCGCGTCGCTTTTCTGACTCCTGTCGGAGCAAATCCTCATAGGCATTGACGCGCGCCTGGCCTTTGGCGTGACGGGCCTTGGGCGACATGCGAATCCATTCCAGCTCGCGCTGCAAAGTCTTCTGCCTTTCGCTCTCGGACTTTTCTTCGCGCCTGAGACGTTCTTGCTTCTGTTCCAGCCAGCTCGTGTAATTCCCTTTCCACGGAATGCCCGCCCCGCGATCCAACTCCAGAATCCAACCGGCGACGTTGTCGAGAAAATATCTGTCGTGCGTCACGGCGATGATCGTGCCGGCATAACTCTGCAGGTGATGTTCGAGCCATGCGACTGATTCGGCATCCAGATGATTCGTGGGTTCGTCCAGTAACAAGATGTCGGGTTTCTGAAGCAGGAGACGACACAGCGCGACGCGTCGGCGTTCACCACCAGAAAGGATTTTCACTGGCGTCTCGGGCGGCGGGCAGCGGAGCGCATCCATGGCCATCTCAAGCCGCGCATCGAGGTCCCACGCGTCCTGATGATCCAACTTCTCCTGCACCTCACCTTGCCGCGCTAACAGCTTCTCCATATCCTCGTCGGACATTTCTTCGCCAAACTTCGCGTTAATTTCGTCGAACTCTTTGAGCAAAGCGACGGTTTCTTTCACAGCTTCTTCGACGACTTCGCGCACGGTACGCGAATCATCGATTAAAGGTTCCTGTTCCAGAAAGCCGACGGTGTGCCCCGGCGAGATCACGGTCTCACCGTTGAACTCTCTATCGACGCCGGCGAGGATGCGCAGCAGAGAAGACTTCCCTGATCCGTTGAGTCCAATGACGCCAATCTTCGCGCCGTAGAAATAGGACAGGTAAATGTCTTTGAGGACGGCCTTCTTGTCATAGAACTTACTGACGCCGACCATCGAGTAAATGATCTTGTTTGGTTCAGTGGTCATAAATTTGTAGCAAACTAGAGTCTGCGCAACCTCGACTTGCTTGTCATAGAAGGTCCGATCAGAGCCATTCCTGTTCGTTGCGCTACTCTCGGGGTCCCGGAGTCGTCCTCGGGTGGCTGCGGTTGAACTCATCAATGAAGGCCTGCGTCAGATCGATAGCCGGCACGGCCGTTAGAATAACCGGCAAGAGCTTGCTCATATCGAGCGTCATGGTGATGCCGCGTTGTTGGGCAAACTGATCCATGACCGCGCCTATCTGCTTGGAAATCGGAGCGATGACTTGCTCATATCGTTTGGAAACATCCTCATCCAGACGCTCCTTTTTGGTGGTGGCCTCCTGCTGCAGGCGTTCGCCCTCTGCCAGCTTTGCCTGGATTGTTTTCTGATCAACTACCGCGACCTGCCTTAGCTTTGTGATTTCATTGGCCAACGCGTTGAGGCGGGTCGCGAGGTTATCGAGTTCGTCCGTGCGTGGCTTGAATTCGAGCTGGACCTTCTTGGCCGCATCGACATAGAGGAAAATGCCGTTCTTCTCGTCGCCAAACATGCCGGTGTCTATTAACGCAATTTTGCTTTGCGGCACCGCGACGTTACTGGCCACAGGTGTCGCGGCCGGTCTGGGTAAAGGTGTCGCCACCGGTCTGGGGAAAGGTGTCGGTGTTGGTCTGGGAGCGGAAGTCTGTGGCTTCGGTTGGGCCGTGACCGAGATAGTTATCAAACCCAGGAAGCTGAGCGCGACGAACATCAAACAAATTCTTTTCATAACTTTCCTTTTCTACATCAGCAGTCCCTCCAGCAGATTACACAGATTGCGCTAAGAAGGAAAAAAGGGAGGCCCTGGCGAGCCGGACTCCCGCTCGTTACAGAACCGAGAGCGATAGCGACCGGATCTCAGACTCAACTCACGCAAAGACCGAGTGTCAACGACAGTTGAATCAACGATCCGGTCGCTATCGCTCTCGGCTCTGTAACGAGTTTCGCACTCCGAGGATCCCTGTGAACACGCCCGCCGCTTCTGTAAGGGCGAGCAGAACTGCTGTTACCTGGAATGGCGTGGCCCAGGCATGAGATCCAAGTGATGCTACATTGTCTGCACCCACAGCGATGAAGTGATAGTAGCCGCCAAATACCAGCGCGCCCGACATCGAGCCCAACAATATCCAGAAACCGCCGCGCGTCCGGCGCCAAAGAAGGTAGCCGGAAACCAGAGGCAGTAAGGTGATCACCACCAGCACGTAAACGCTCTGCCATGCTTCCAGGGCAATGTGCAGATTGCCGTGCGCGGCGCCATGCACCACGCCCACGACGAAATGGAGCACGACGATCAATACGCCGACATGTTCAAGATGGTAGCGAGCGTTTCTCAAGGGAGCACTCATCAGTGTATTTGTCTGAGTCGGTGACTTGTTTTCATGACTT
>ORMF010100049.1_pt1 | contig 14084 bp, 11 predicted proteins | sample 1779871 | NCBI WGS metagenome assembly ORMF01 (sample SAMEA104232316, study PRJEB22302) | groundwater metagenome | biome: forest; feature: aquifer; material: groundwater | place: USA | collected 2011-08-07 | depth 5.4 m | reverse complement strand
GGCGAGGTGATGAAATCGACGTCGGCGACGAAGCGGCGCTTCTCGTGCTTCATGGCCACGATCATGTCGGTGAGCGAGGAGATGTCGTTGCCGCCGCCGGTGCCGGGCAGTCGGATCTTGGGGTTGTCGGCGTCGCCGATGAACGAGGAGTTGAGGTTGCCGAAGCGGTCGATCTGCGCGCCGCCCATGAAGCCGACATCGACATAGCCGCGCTGCAGCAGCAGCAGCACGTCGGTGATGGGGAGCACCATGTTGGCGCGGCGCGTGCAGCGCTGTTCGTTGGTCGAAGGCGGCAGCTCGCCCGGCACGATGAAGGGGCCGATGGGGCCTCCCTCGAACAGGATGGTGAGGTGCGGGGCGAAGCTGCGCTGCGCCAGCGTGGCGGCGAGCAGCGGGATGCCGACGCCGGCGAACACGATCTGGCCGTCCTTCAGGAGGCGCGCGGCCATCACGGCCAGCAGCTCGGAGGCCGTGAAGGCGGAAGGCTTGGCGCCGGGCTCAGTCATTGTGCACGCTCCGGCCGCGGCGGCAGGCATCGAGCACGGCCTCCATGCCGAGCTTGCTGAGATAGTCCGGCCACGACTTGGTCGCGTAATAGAACTCCTCCAGGTACTGCTGGCAGCCCTTTACCGGGTCCTTGCCCGTGCGCTCGGCATAGTCATCCATGTGGGAAAAGAACGGCTCCTAGAGGCCGTAGCCCTCGTGCGGGGCGCAGCCGATCGGCGCCTCCACTACCGCCTCCACGGTGAAGAACGGAATGCGCGTGAGGTCCGGCGTGCGGCGGATCTGGTCGTTGGAGACGATGCGCTCGGTGGTCAGGATCACGCGGGTAGCCGCCATCGCCATGTCGATATCCATGAACTGCAGGCCGTCGAGCTGGGCGTTGCCGTAGGCGTCGCAGCGCTGCACGTGGATCAGCGCCACGTCCGGGTTGAGCGCCGGCAGCAGCACGATCTCTTCCCTCGTGAACGGGCAGGTCATGGTCTTCAGCTCGTCGCCAACGCGCCGGCCCACGTCGGAGCCGATCATGGAGCGGGAGGGCATGAACGGGATGCCCATGGCGCCGGCGCGATAGCGCAGTCCGATCGACATGTGGCTCCATTCCTCGAAGCGGGCGAGCTTGTTCTCGGTGTAGTGGCGCATCACCTTGGACACGCCCCATACGATGCCCTGCGTGAACCAGCTGGTGATGATGTGCTTGGAGGCGCCCGAGGCGAACAGCAGATCGCCCTCGGTGGAGGTGATCGAGCGCGAGACCACGAGGTCCTGCTTGCGCGCGCGGATCAGCGCCCAGATCATGGCGATGGGCGTGCGCGACATGGTGCAGCCGCCGATGCCGACGTGGCTGCCGTCAGGGACCAGCCTGGCCGCTGCCTCCAGCGACATCACCTTCTCGCGCAAGCCCCGGTCGCGCGCGAGCGTCTCGGCTCGCAGCTGCTGGTAGGGCTTGACGCGGGGGTCAGACCCCTCGCCTCCAGCGCCGAGTTCTTGCCGAGAGCGTCGATGTGAGGGGTCTGACCCCCTCTGACTCGTGCTCATGCGCGCGTCACTCTCCTCATCGTGGCTCAGGCCGCAGCAGCCATGCCGCTGTCGCGGTTGAAGGTGGCGATCATCTCGTCCCACTGCGGCACCAGATCGTGCAGACCGCGCCAGAAGTCCTGCGAGCGGCGTCGGTCGAAATCGGCGAGCGCCACGCCCTGCTGCTCCACCCAGGTGAAGTAGCCGAGGTTGAAGATGCGCTCGCGCTCGCGCTGGGTGGCCTCGAGCACATGGCTCCTGCCGGCGCCGATCAGATGCGGGCCGACGATCTCGGCTGCCGTCTCCGGCGTCAGCTCGCCGCTGTTGTGGCGGCGCTGCAGGTAGCACTCGAGCTCGCTCGCGTACATCTCGTGCCCGTCGGTCGCCACCGTGACGATCGCGTCGTCGGGTCCAAGCGCGCCGTGCTTGGCCATCTTGATAGCGCCCAGGATGTTGGCGATGGAGGAGAGACCGAAGTGCCGCAGCGAGCGAGCGAGCTCCGGCGCCACGCCGAGCCGCCGCACCAGATGCGCGTGTCCGGTTTCTGTATTGAACACCGCGTTGAGCCCGTCGGTCGCCTGGTCGCTGACGCCGATCACCAGATCCGTGTTCATGACGTTGTGGATCAGCGGCACGTGCTTGTCGCCGATGCCCTGGATGTTGTGCTCGCCGTAGCCGTTCATGAGCAGCGTCGGGCATTCGACCGCCTCGACCACGGCGATCCTGGTGCCGTGCCGGGCCTTGAGATAGTCGCCCGCGGCCAGCGTGCCGGCCGAGCCGCTGGCGGAGACGAAGCCCGCGAGCCGCAGATCGCGCGATTTTTTCTTGAGCGCCTCGAACACGCTTTCCAGCGCCGGGCCGGTGCAGCGCCAGTGCGCCAGATAGTTGCCGAACTCGCTGAACTGGTTGACGATCTCGTTGGCGGGATCGCGCGCGAGGGCGGCGCACGCGTCGTAGATCTCCTTGACGTTGGACTCCGTGCCCGGCGTGCGCACGATGTCCTCGGGCGCGCCGACCCATTGCGCCAGCCAGTCGAACCGCTCCCGGCTCATGCCCTCGGGCAGCACCGCGACCCCGCGGCACCCCAGGATTTTGGAGATGGCGACGCCGCCGCGGCAGTAGTTTCCCGTCGAGGGCCACACCGCGCGCTGCTTTGTCGGATCGAACCGGCCCGATACGAGGCGCGGCGCCAGGCAGGCGTAGGCGGCGAGCACCTTGTGCGCGCGGATCATCGGGAACAGGTCGCCCAGCGCCACCACGATGCGCGCCCTTACGCCGGTGAGCGCCTGCGGCAGCTCGATGTGCACGGGGGTAGAGACTTGGCCTGTGCGCTTCAGGTCGTTGCACCAGTGCACACGATGGAGGTTGAGCGGGTGGGCATCGTCGGCGCCGATTTTGGATAGCGCATCGCGCACGGCCTGAGGCGTCAGTCCCGGCTCTGCCAGCTCGGCGAAGGTCGGCAGGCGGACGCCCTTCTCCTTCAGAAGCGCGACGGCGCGGGCGCGGGTCTTGGCATCCTCGACCTTGGCCGGGAAATCGAACGGGCCGGTGTTTGCGCGCTTCCCCATCGAACCCACGAACCCGCCGAGCGCCCCAAGTGTTCCTATTGTTCTATTCTTAGTACAAGTTTCTCATCGCTGTCATCCCGCGGTGTAAGTTGGGTCGAGCGGAGCACAGGCCCAACACGACGCAAACCGTGGCTGTGTTGGGTCATCCCCCGGTCTTGCGCCCCCGGATCAAGCCCAGGCTCAAGCCCGGGGCAAGCTCTACGGCCCGATCGAGGGGACACCCCTCGAGCTCCCCGCTCTTGTACACAGAGATACGGGTGGCCTGGCGGGTGGCTACCCGCCCTCGATCTCCTCGCGCAGCAGCTCGAGCTCGAGCCAGCGCTCCTCGGCTGCGGCGAGCTGCGCTTGGGTCGTGCCCAGGGCCTCGCTGGCTTGCGCGAAAGCCTGCCGGTCGCGGGCATAGAAGCCAGGGTCGCCCAGCCGATCGTGCAGCCGGCGCAGATCGGCTTGCAGGTCGGCGATCTGCCCGGGGAGGGTTTCCAGCGCGTGCTTCTCGTGGAAGCTCAGGCGGCGCCTGGCCGTCTTGGCGGGACGTGGAGGCTCGCCGGGCTGCGACTTCGGCTTCGGTGGCGTCTTGGTCCCGGCGAGGTCGGCGCCGCGCTGGGCCAGCATGTCGGTGTACCCTCCGGCATACTCGACCCACCGGCCCCCGCCCTCCGGCACCAGCGCCGAATTGACGGTGCGGTCGAGGAAGTCGCGGTCGTGGCTGATGAGGATGACGGTGCCGGCGTAGTTGGCGAGCATCTCCTCCAGCACATCCAGCGTCTCGAGGTCGAGATCGTTGGTGGGCTCGTCCAGCACCAGCAGGTTGGAGGCCTTGGCCAGGGCGCGGGCCAGCATCAGCCGGCCGCGCTCACCCCCCGACAGCACCCGCAGCGGCGTGCGCGCCTGCTCCGGCGAAAACAGGAAATCCTTCATGTAGCCGACGACGTGTCTCTTCTGGCCGCCGATGGTCACGGTGTCGCCGCGGCCGCCGGTCAGCGCCTCGCTCAAGGTCCAGCTAGGATCGAGGCTCTCGCGCCCCTGGTCGAGGCTCGCCATCTCCACGTTGGCGCCGAGGCGGACCTGGCCGCTGTCGGGGGCAAGCGCAGCCGTAAGCAGGCCGACCAGCGTGGTCTTGCCGCTGCCGTTGGGGCCGACCACGCCGAGGCGGTCGCCGCGCAGGATGCGGTGGGAGAAATCGGCGACGATCGGCCGGCCGGCGAACGCCTTGCCGATGCCCTTGGCCTCCACCACCAGCTTGCCGGAAAGGTCCGCATCGCTGGCCGCCATGGCGGCGGTGCCGGCGACCCGGCGATGCGACCGGCGGGCCTCGCGCAGCGCCCTGAGATCCGCCATGCGCCGCACGTTGCGCTTGCGCCGGGCCGTGACGCCATAGCGCACCCAGTGCTCCTCGCGCACAATTTTGCGGTCGAGCTTGTGCCCCGCTGCCTCCTCCTCGGCCAGCTCTCCGTCGCGCCAGGCCTCGAAGCCGCGAAAGCCGATGTCGATGCGCCGCGTCCTGCCGCGGTCGAGCCACACCGTCGTTTGTGACAGGTTTTCCAGGAAGCGGCGGTCGTGGCTGATGAGGACGAGGGCGGAGCGCAGCTCGCCCAGGCGCACCTCGAGCCATTCGATGGCCGGCAGGTCGAGGTGGTTGGTCGGCTCGTCGAGCAGCAGGATGTCGGGCGCCGGCGCCAGCACATGAGCCAGCGCGGCCCGGCGCAGCTCACCGCCCGACAGGGACGCGGGGTCCTCCGCGCCGCCGAGCCCCAGCTGCTGCAGCAGATAGCGGGCCTGATGGCGATCGTCGGTGGGACCGAGGCCGGATTCCACGTAAGCCAGCGTGGTGGCGTGGCCGGCGAGGTCGGGCTCCTGGGCCAAGTAGCGGACGGAAGCGCCCGGCTGCATGAAGCGCTCACCCCGGTCGGGCTCGATCAGCCCCGCGGCAATCTTGAGCAACGTCGACTTGCCCGAGCCGTTGCGGCCGACCAGGGCGACGCGCTCGCCTGGACCCACGGCGAGCTCGGCGCCTTCCAGCAGCGGCTCCCCGCCGAAGGTGAGGGCGATGTCGCTGAGCTGGAGGAGGGGCGGGGCGGTGGCCATTGTGGCGCTGTATAGCGCCCGCGTGCCCAGATGTCTGCCGGGGGCGGCGCAGGAGCGGAGGGATGACGCTGGGCGGCGAAAAAATGGTGGGCGCGACAGGGATCGAACCTGTGACCCCTCCCGTGTGAAGGGTTTCGGCACCTTGATAGCGCGTGCCAGGAAGACAAGGGCTGAGTTTCTGGATAGCGTATCCAGGTTGCCCAGCATCACAGCCCGAACTTCTTCGGGTACGCCTGTCGAACCCGTTCCGAGTCCTGGCCATCGATGACGCCGTACCGGATCAGCTTGCCGGTGGCGATGGACTTGTTCACGGCGAACGTCCTCATGGTGTCCACCACGGACGGGTCGATCTCCCGCCAGTGTTGGGCGATGAAAACGTCGGCGTCGAGCTGGAACATCCTCTGCGCCTGATCGCCGTTCTTGCCCATACGGCCCGGCGTCAGCTTACCGGGCTGCCCCGGCCCCTTGAAGGCGAACGCCGCCGTGACACGTTTGCCGCCAATCACCAGCCGCGACGTGTAGAGGTCCGCGTTCTCCCCAGGCCAGTCCTTGAACTGCCCGGCCTGCCCCACGACGGCCTGCACGCCACGCTTGAACTCATCTTCGCTCACGGTTTTGGGCATCGAGTCTCCGTGCGGCACACTGCGCACAGCCGAAAACGTGTCGATGTCATCGATGGTGATCCGGGTAACCTTGGCGCCCTTGGTAGGCAGCGGGATCGTGCGTGGCAACCTGCCTGTCAGCCTGACCCGGCGCTTGGTCGCCAACTTTTCCAGCGCCTTCGGGTTGCCGTTGTATCTGAGGACCTTGCTTTTATGGACCTGAAAGAACCGAATGGTGCGATATGCGGTCTCGCCTTCCACCTTCTCCTGCTCAACGAAACCTTTGCTGACCAGCTCCCCGGCACGCTGGAGCACCTGCATGCGCGGCAAGCCGGTCGCTTTCATTAACTCGCTGACCGTCTTGACCTTCTTTTTGTGGTGGTAGATTGCCTTGAAGACGGCGAGGCGCTGGCCCTTGCCGAGGGCGCGGGCCAGTTCCTCGATGTGCTCCGGCGTGTTGGAGAGATGGTCGCGGACCTCGATGGCCATTGTTACTTCGCCTTACCGCCGCCGGAGAACATGCGGCTGATCTGAGCCTGCGACGTTCCGAGCGCGGTCGCAATCTGGGCCTGAGTGACGCCCGGCTGTTGCAGGAGGGCAAATACGAGCAGGCGCTTGATCGCCACCAGCTCTTCCATCACCTCGTTATTATCTGCCATCGGCTCAACCCTTCCCATCGCGGCGGGCAGCCGATAGCTGCACGCTGATCGTGTGCGGCGTCGTATCGCGCAACACTGCGATGTCCTTGGGCGCTAGACCGGCCTTGCTCAGCAGCACCGCCTTTTCTTTGGTGTGCTCCAGGTCCTTGATCATCGCCATCGCGAAGAGCCGGATCAGTGTATCCAGCTTGCCCTCGACCTGCGCGAGCCTGTCCACATCGTCCTTCATCGGCCGCGCTCCTTACCGATGCGGTCCCGCGGAATGGGGTAGATGTGCAGGAGGGTGGCGTCCCGCGCATCGCCCAGCTTCATGACGATGCCCGCATCAGCCCAGCGCGACACGGTGCGGCTGAAGTTGCCGGAATCGAGCCCGACTTCCTTGGCAATCTGGCCCTGAGTGCGACTGCCGTCGCATAGGTTGTAAGCTTCCATCTGAGCCTCACCGGAGCCCTTCGGGGCAACGGCTTGCACGAGGTCATCGACACTGATGGCCTGCCGGGCGGTCATGCCCAAGATGGCCCTCAGCAAGGTGTTGGTTTCAACGTTCATGTTCTGCCCACGGTTGGCCGCCAGCAACATGCCGACAGCGATTTGACGGAAAGCGTGTGGGACGCGCTCTGGCGCTGAAACTTTGGACGGCGAGCTAACGCTGGCCGTGCGCACGAGCCCCTTCTTGGGCTCCGTAATGAAGTGATTCCGTCCCCGACACTACGGGGTGCCAGGGCAAATGTGTTGAAAAAGTGTTAGAGCGGAACTCAGATCAGAGCTGCATGCGCCCTTGCGCCCTCCCTATCGTGGCCCCCCACACTGCTGGTGTCGTGACCATGGTCGGATTCTGGCGCGATTCTCTTTGCGTAGTCTAGATGTGACACGGACTATCTGGGGATGATGGTGGGCGCGACAGGGATCGAACCTGTGACCCCTCCCGTGTGAAGGGAGTGCGCTACCGCTGTGCCACGCGCCCAACGTGGTGTTCCTAGGAACTCGCCGCCTTGTCGTCAAGCGCGAGCCGCTCTACTACGTAGCCGCGGCTGGAACCATGCTATACTTTGTCGATTGGAGCTTCGACCATGCCCGACAAGACGCTCGAGCAGCGCATGACCGAAATCGAGGAAGGCTTCGCCGGCCTTCAGCAGGAATGGCTGAACATCCCCGATCTGATCGAAGCCCGCCTGCGGCTCACGGATTCGCGGGTGGCGCGGCTCTCGTCCGACATGAGCACAATGAAGCGCTCATTTGCTGAGCTGTCGGGCAAGGTCGCGGACCTGTCGGGAAAGGTCGAGGCGCTCCCACGCACGTTGGCAGAAATGGTGGCGGAACTCTCGGGCAAGGTCGACGCGCTGCCGGCAACGTTGGAGAAGATGCTGGCCGAGCGGGACAAGGGCCGCTGACTAGCCCGCTGCTCGAACGTGCGCGGGCCGGCAAGATGGGGTCAGACCCCCTCGCCGAACCGCTGATGCAATATTCGCCGGCTGCGCGAGGGGTCTGACCCCGTCGCCTCACCCCAGCGCCGCAAATCGTCCCTCCGCCGGATCCTGCGAATCGTTGAACGCGGGCGTCGACGCATGCCCCAGCGCCTCGTCCTCCGCGGTCCACGCGCTTCTCGGCATGCTCCTTCAGCTTCTCGGCGATGATCGGGCTTTCGGGCTTTCGGGCGCCACTCCGATTCCATCATGCGCCGGTCCTCGCGGCCAGCGCGGCTCGCGGGTCGGCCTTCTGTTTGCGGCGGCTAGCAATTGCCCCGATTATCCGTTGGAGCTTCGGCCAATACCGGCCGCCTTCAATAATCGTCCCGCCACGTAACGGATCGATTTCCGGCCCGCGAAAATGTCGGCGGAGATCTTGAAAGGAATTTTCAGATATGCGATCGGCCGATGCGTGCGGGCGATCAATGCTCGATAATCGAAGGTGGGGAACGATGATCGGACGCCACAGGCCAGATCTTTTGCAGTTCTCGAGATCAGCAGGGCGTACTGGCGAACGGCCGAGCTGGAGCCCGGCGCCGTGGCATGCTGCATCGTCAATTGGGTCTTGGCGACGACGCTCTGATAGGCATCGTCGATCGGGCCGCCATGGACGAAAACAGGCACGGCATGGAGCCGACGCTGGAGAGGATCGAGCCCAGAGCCGTAATGAAATCGATGAATGTCACTCAATCGCCTGGCCACGCCCAGACCGAATCGATCGCGATGCCTGTTGAACGGGCGCGCGCCAGTACCGTCCAGCACCGTTTCGCTGCTCGGCGTCAGCGACATCACCATGCCGTTGTAGCTGTCGTTGAGGAGCGTGACGTGCTCCGTCCCCTGCAAGTGTCCGAAATCTACCTGATCAAGAAGTCCGCCGGCGGCCGAACTGTCGAGGCTGCGATCCTGGAAATCCGGGATCGCGGAAACATCCGCAAACAGCGGCGCCCAGCTCACCGTGTAGAGAATGAACCCGTTCCGGCCCGGGACTCGCCAGAATGTCCAAGCCGGCGCATCGCCGAACTCCTCGCAATCGAAGTCGTAGCGCAGCAAGTCGGTATGCAGCGAGTTGACCGCGATCGCGCTCAAGGATTGTGCGGAAAGCGCCATCGGCTGGTCGGGGCGCAGGCTGCCCGCCGCGGCCAGGCTTTCGAGCACGGGCTCCATCGCGAACCGAAGCACGGGACGCAGCACCACCTTCTTGCCCGCATCGATCGACCCGACGGCCATGGCGACCAAGCCGTCGGACAGCAGCAGGTCGGGCGCGAGCCAGCCGGCGACAGCCCGATCCTCATACGCCTTGCGGCAACCCAGGCGAAGACCTTTGGCCGCGTGGAGGAGCGGCGGAGTGTCCCCGGGCAGGCCGATATCGATGTGGAAGAACTCGATGTATTCGCCAAGGCGCTTGATCAGCGGCCGGTTCTTCAGGTCGTCCCAGTCCTCGACGGTAGTGGCAATGACGATCTTGCATCCGGGTCGGTCTTTCAAGATCGGTACGTTGTTGGGCGCCAGGAGAGTCGGCGCACACAGCGAATAGAAGTATTCGCGGTGTTTTTCGCCCCACAGCGTCACCAGGAAATAGATTGGATGATTGTGCATGCGAGCCGCGCCTCAACTCGACGCTGGCCTGCCGGCAATCTGCAAAGCGCCAACGAAACCCGCGGCCCAGTCGGGGCAAAATCGCATGTGTCCGCAATGGCCTTGCGAATTCAAGCGCATTCTAACTCGTCTCCTGCCGCGAGGGGGCTTCCCTGCGTCGGCATCTCGCGGCCCCACACCTTATCTCTTGGCCCATCGGCGAACGCCAATCCCGTCCATCAATCGCCCCGCACCGTCGTGGCGATGATGATCTTGCATCCGGGACGGTCCCTCAGGATGGGAACATTGCTCGGCGCCAGGAGGGTCGGCACGCACAGCGAATAGAAATAGTCGCGATATTTTTTTTCCCCAGAGTGCTATAATGAAGCAAAATGGGCGATTTTGCATGATTATTTCATCGTTCCGTGTGTGCGGCGCGAACCGTATTTCGCGCCGGGCTCGCGGACTGTATCAGACCCCCGACTTCAAAGGGTATCGGGTCCAGCGACGGGGGTCAACACGCGCGGGTGACACGCGCGGGGTCAACACGGGTCAACCCGCGGGGTGACCAGGCGCCGACCCTTTCAAGGGTCTGCTGACGAAGCAAACCACGCGGGTGGGGTTTCAGATCATGCCGTCCTACAAGCTGTTCAGCTTCAATCTGAACAATTGACCTCACCCCTTGGCCCTACTGCGGCGCGGTGGCCAGTTGGCGTTCCCCGGTGATCGATGCCGAGCCTCGGTCGCTTTGGCCGACGCTGCAGCCATGCCCCAATTCATCACCTGTCGCGTCAATGACTGCGCAGGGCGCTGGCATGCAGCATATCCTTGAGATAGGCTGACTTTCCTCGTGTGTCTTCGTATGGGAGGCTAGGCGGGATGCAGATTTTGCGTATTGCGAGTGCGTTTTTGCCGCTGGTGCTCGCGGCAGCCGCCGGACAGGCCCAGCAAGTGTCGGACGAAACCGTGGTCCCCGAGATCTGCCTGACGGCTTCGGGCCAGAGCCTCAGCGATCTCGAGAAGCGCCGACGGGAGCTCGAGCGCGAGGTTGCGGCCAACCCGAACCTGCGCAAGAGCCAGGAGGAGCTCCTGGAAGTTATTTTCCGCATCGAATGCCTGAGCAACGCGCAACCGGCGTCGCCCCAATTCGTCCGCCGGGGCGTGGGTCCCCGTACGGCAGCGACACCGGTAGCCCCCGGCGAGGTCATCGAGATCACCACCTACTACGCGACCAACCGCATCCCGGGGCGCAGCTCCGAGCCGGCCAACTTTTACAGCTCGCAGAGCGGCGACACCCTCAACTACGGCCGCGCCAAGGTCACCGTGCCGTCGAAGCGGACGCCCGGAACGGTCACGCTGCCGAAGCTTTGGAAGTTCGAGCGCGAGCCCGACCCGCGCAAGCATTTCATCCTGCGTGCCGTCGAGCCGATCGAGCTAGCTGCGGCGCGCCAGGAGATGGCCGACAAGCTGAGAAGCTCGAATGCGAAATCGCTGCTGGTGTTCGTGCACGGCTACAACACCAGCTTCCGCGACGCGGCGATGCGCACGGCGCAAATGGCGTACGACCTGCAGTTTCCAGGACTGGCGCTGTTCTTCAGCTGGCCCTCTGCGAGCAGTGTGATCCGCTACTGGCAGGACGAAGAGGCGGCGCAGCTGTCGGAGGGCATCTTGGACCAGCTGCTCGAGGACCTGTCGAAGCTTCCCGCCTCCGATATCTATATCGTGGCGCACAGCATGGGGAACCGCATCGTCGGCCAAGCCCTGCAGGGCCAGCACACGCACCTCACGCACCTGCGCGAGGTGCTGCTGGCGGCGCCGGACGTAAATGTCGACATCTTCCGCAAGCGCATGGCACCGAAGCTCGCCGCCATGCGCGGCACGCGCACGACGATCTACGCCGCATCGTCGGACATCGCGCTGAAGGCGTCGAAGTTCGTGCACGGCTTCAGGCGGGTCGGCGAGACCGAAGGCGGCGTCTTCACCTATCCAGGCCTGGAGACCATCGATGCCAGCAATGCCGCGTCGGCCACGCGGGCCTACGGCCACCTCTACATCATGGACAGCCCATCGGTGCTCAAGGACATTCGCACCATCATCGAGCGCAACCAACCGCCCGGGCAGCGCGGGTTGAGCGAGATGGGAAGCCTGCCCAACCAGTATTGGCGCTTTCCTTGAGTATCGGCCGCTGCGGCACTGCGGGTGGGAGCCGCCGTTCGTGAACGACAAGGCCCTCCACTCCGTCTTCAGCCGGCCCAACAGCTACGTCGGCCGCACGCTGTCGCGTGCCGGGGCCGCACGCGCCGTGGCCGGGCGCGGCCGCTACACGGACGACATCGTGCTGCCGCGCACGGTGCATGCCGCCTTCGTGCGCAGCCCCTTCGCCCACGCCCGGATCCTGGCCGTGGACACGGCGGAGGCCAGGCGCCAGCCGGGCGTGGTGCTGGTGATGACCGGCGCTGAGCTCGCGCAAAGGTGCACCGGCCCGTGGGTCGGCACGCTCACCTGCTTCCCTGGCATGAAGTCGGCACCGCAGTACCCGATGGCGGTCGACCGGGCGTGCTGGGCGGGCGAGCCGGTGGCGATGGTGGTGGCTGGCACACGGGCACAGGCCGAGGATGCGGCCCAATGCGTCAAGGTCGAGTGGCAGGAGCTGCCGGCGGTCGCCGACAAGAAGACCGCGCTCGATGCCAAGACGCCGGCGATCCACCCCGTGCTCGGCGACAATCTGGCTTTCCGCAAGGCGATCGACACCGGCGGCGTCGATGCCGTGTTCGCGAACGCCGATCTCGTCATCGAGGACACGTTCGAGTTCGGGCGCCATACGGCGGTCAGCCTCGAGTCCCGTGCGGTGCTTGCCGCCTTCGACAAGAGCACGGGCAAGCTCACCATCCACACCAGCAGCCAGTGCCCGCACATGATCCAGCGCGTGTTCGCGGGCACGCTCGGGCTGCCCGACCACATGGTGCAGATCATCGCGCCCGATGTGGGCGGCTCGTTCGGCCTCAAGATCCACACCTACGGCGACGAGGTGGCGGCGACCGCGGCGGCGATCGAGCTCGGCCGGCCCGTCAAGTTCATCGCCGACCGGTTCGAGTCGTTCGTCTCCGACATCCACGCGCGCGAGAACCTCGTCACGGCGCGCATCGCCGTGAGCAAGACGGGCGAGATCGAAGCCTTCGACATCGACGTGCTGTCGGGCGCCGGCGCCTATTCGCAGTATCCGCGCACCAGCGTGTTCGAGGCCAACCAGATCCTCAACATCACCGGCGGGCCCTACCGGCACAAGCACTTGCGCGCGCGCGCCACCGTGGTCTACCTCAACAAGCCGCCCTCCTCGCAGTACCGCGCCGTCGGCCATCCGATCGGCAACGCCGTGGGCGAGCACCTGGTGGACCGGGCCGCAGCCGCGCTCGGCATCGATCCGATCGAGATCCGGCGCCGCAACGTCTTTCGCGACGACGCCTACCCAGCCGTCAGCGCCAGCGGCATCAAGCTCAAGGACCTCTCGCACCAGCGCTGCATCGACGCCCTGGTCGAGCGCATGCACTACGCGGAGCTGCGCCAGGAGCAGGCGGCGTTGCGCGTACAAGGCATCCACCGCGGCATCGGCATCGCCTGCTTCATCAAGGGCACATCGCCGGGCCCGCAGGGCTACTACGGCACCGGCGGCGCGCCGATCTCCCTGCAGGACGCGTGCAGCATCAGGCTCGAGCCCAACGGCGGCATCCTCTGCGCGGTCGGCGTCACCGAGCAGGGCCAGGGCACCGACACGGTCATGGGCCAGATCGCCGCCACCGCGCTGGGCGTGACCGTGGCGAGCGTGCGGGTGATCTCCGGCGACACCGACGCGATCCCCTACGGCGGCGGCACGTTCGGGTCGCGGGCGGTGGCGATCGGCGGGGAGGCGGTCTACCAGGCCGCCCGCGATCTGCGGGCCGAGATCCTCGACATTGCCGCCGTGCTGCTGCAGGCGGACGCTTCCGCGCTCGACATCGTCGACGGCGTGGTCGTCGATCGGGCCGGCGGGGTCAGGCGCATCCCGCTCGCCGAGATCGGCCGTATCGGCCACTTCCAGCTGGGCGAGCTGCCCAGCAGCGTGCAGCCCATCCTCTCCCACACGCGCCGCTTCCGGCTGGCCGAGGACCTCTACATCTTCACCAACGGCATCCACGGCGCCTATGTCGAGGTGGACACCGACACCGGCTTCGTCCGGCTCCTGAAGCACTGGGTGGTGGAGGACTGCGGCCGCGTCATCAACCCGCTGCTCGCCGGCGAGCAGATTCGCGGCGGGGTGGTGCAGGGACTGGGCGCGGCGCTGTTCGAGGAGTGCCGTTACGACGAGCGCGGCCAGTTGCAGAACGCCACCCTGGCCGATTACCTGGTGCCGATGGCCGCCGACATGCCCGACATCGTGGTCGAGCATGTACATACGCCGGCGCCGGGCACCCTGCTGGGCGCGAACGGCATAGGCGAGGCAGGCACCCATCGGCGCTTCTGCCGCGTTCCTCAACGCGGTCAACGATGCGCTGCGCTGCCATGGCGGCGAGATCGGCGAAATTCCGTGCACGCCCGAGCGCATTCTGCGCGCGTTGCAGCGCGTGCCATGAAAGC
>ORMF011795649.1_pt1 | contig 14088 bp, 15 predicted proteins | sample 1779871 | NCBI WGS metagenome assembly ORMF01 (sample SAMEA104232316, study PRJEB22302) | groundwater metagenome | biome: forest; feature: aquifer; material: groundwater | place: USA | collected 2011-08-07 | depth 5.4 m | reverse complement strand
CACCGACCATCACCCAGCCGTAAAAGAATTTATGTTTGGGTCTGGCGCTGACCGTTTCTTGCTTAACCAAGCTTACCTTTCAAAAAATGATTTCCAGATATGAGCTTTCTGGAAAAAGTTTTAAAACCTCTCTCCTACATTTCATGTTTCCCCTCTCCGTCGACGGAGAGGGGACTAAGAGGAGAGGTAGATTATCTGCAAAACTCCTGATTCGGCAGACAATAATACGCCTATTCTTAGCTAAATTAAAACAATTTGTTTTACGTTTAAAACCTCTGCACTTTCTTAAGAAATTCGGATGGTGTAAAATCCTGCCACGCTAGATTAATGAGAGGACAGATATGAAATACACATCTTTAGGAAGCACTGGCGTCAAAGTCTCAAGGATCGCCCTGGGAACATTTCCCATCGGCGTTGCTCCGCTCGAGGCTGACGCTCCTGCGTTTATTAACCGCGCTATAGACCTTGGTATTAACGTCATCGACACCGCGAACTCATACGGCAACCAGAGCAGGTTCGACAGGGCTGGTGCCCCGCCTGCCGCGCAGCGCAAGTCTGCCGAAGAAATCGTCGGCAAGGCGCTCAAGGGCCGCCGCCATGACGTCATCCTTTGCACCAAAGTACAGGAGCAGATCGGCATAGGCCCGAATGACGGCGGCATCGCCGGCCCCGGTCTTACCCGCTACCACATCTTCAACCAGGTTGAGGAGAGCCTTCGCAGATTCGGCACCGACCATATCGATGTCTATCACATGCACCATCCAGAGCCCGGCACTCCTATCGAAGAGTCGCTGAGAGCATTCGATGATCTGGTCCACCAGGGCAAGATCCGATACGTGGCAATCTCCAACTTCTCAGCATGGGAAATGACCCAGGTCCACTACGTCGCAGCATTGAACGGCTTTAACAAGCCTGTTCTTAACCAGATCCAGTACAACCTCATCAGGCGTGAGCCTGAAGACGATCTGGTGCCTGCGGCTAAGGCACTTGGCATGAGCCTGACCGCCTACCGCCCGCTTGCCGGCGGATTCCTTACCGGCCTTGCCGCGCTTGAGCGCCAGCCGGGTGAGCACAGAGAGCGCATACTCAAAGTAACAGACGCCCCAGGCCGTTCACCAGGTGGCGGATACGGATACAACAGGTCAGACCTTGAAGTGGCGCAGAAGCTGGAAGAGCTTGCCCATAAGTTTGGGCACAAGCCATTCCATCTCGCGCTGGCATGGCTGACATCCAGGCCAACGCTTGCTTGCGCAGTCGTAGGCCCTGAGAAGCTCAGCGAGGTTGAAGACAACGCGAAGGCGATGGACATCAACTTCACGCCGGAACAGATGGCTGAGATAGACGCGCTGACAGCGCCGCCGCCTCCGCCAGCACCGAGGCCAGTAAAACCAGTACAGTAATTCACTCTGAACCAGAAGTTTGGGAGGGCGAGCATTATGCTCGCCCTCCTTGCTGTCCTTACTATCGCGAAGGTCGAATCCAACCCACCCCGACTACTAGATGATGAGACTAATATCACCCATAGCCATGACTGGAGGTGGCAGTTTGGGGTGGGCTGGTGCGACGTATCATTTGTGGTTAGCTATGCGTTTCGCCTCTAGACCGATGGCAAGCTTGCCTGCTACGTCTATTGCCTGGCGCATTGCCCCGGGATTGGCCACGCCCTTGCCTGCGATGTCAAAGGCGGTACCGTGTGCTACCGACATCTGTGGGTATGGTCGGCCTAACGTGATGCTGATAACGCCGCGTTTAAACCCATACATCTTCACAGGGCTGTGTCCCTGATCGTGATACATCACGAGGACGGTATCAAACTCTCCGTTAGAGGCTCGAAAAACTACGGTGTCAGGAGGCAACGGGCCTTCCACATCGAGGCCCATTTTCCTTGCGGCTTCTACGGCTGGGATAAGCGCAGTCTTCTCTTCTTCACCGGCGGCATGTGGATTAAGACCTGCAATCGCAATTTTGCGTCGTTTTAAGCCAATATCTTTCAGAAAAGGATCCACCAATTTCAATTTTGCAAGAACGTGGTCTTTAGTTACATACTCGCAGGCCTGTTTCAGCGACACGTGTTCCGTAACGTGAGCTACTCTAAGATTGTCAGAGATGAGCATCATGGATGTGTCATCTTCACTGATTGAGGCCATTGCTTTCCGGCGTTTTTCGGACTCTTTCGCTGCGGCAGTGTCTGCTGCTAATTTTCTGGAGTCGGCATTACCAGGCGCGCTTACTGTAGCCTGGACGGCTCCTGCTAGTACAAGGTCGCTCACAAAATTTCCACACTCAATCGCTGCCTCGCCGGCTTCCCTAGTAGCTTTGCCCATTGGGAAATCCTTCGGTTTTAAGTCGCTGGCATTTAACATAAGCACTGACTTCAGCTCATCTTTACCTAATTCAGAAACTTCGGTGATATCAGAAAGAGTTAAGATACTCTTCGTAAGTCCTAAATCTTTAAACGTTTTTTTCATTACTGCCTGTGAGCCGACTATGACCGGCTGATAGCCATGCGGCCTGCTAAGCACCCATTCCATCGCTTTCGCGATCACTTCTGGCCCGATCCCTGCAGGATCCCCCATCGACACTGCCACTAAAGGTTTTGCCAATTTAATACCTCCATTTTATTCATTTAAGTTATGTGGTCTTCGGCGCGAGTTTAACGCTCGCCCAGCTAGGAGCATCCATCATTTCCGCCCAGAATCCGTAAAAGCCTCTCTGGTTGGCTTCACTTACATTGGGGAAAATGGTCCCGGGTAGCTTTTCGGACTTGCCTTTATCTCGACCAAGGCCCAACTGAAACCCCATCTTTTCATCTTTAGCCCTCCAGATTTCCCCTGACCTTGTCACCTGATACCAATTATTAGCATCGTCCATCTCTACCGTGCCAGCTGGGCCGAAACCGCTGGTATGGTTGCGCTTTATGGCAGCCTTGACTTCTGGTGGAGCGTCCTTATTTACGATGCAATATGTCCACTCCTCAGTTTTCAGCGGGCCCCTGGGGATGCGGAGGCGAAGAGCAGGACTGCCACCGTGATACGACGTAGCTGGAAATATATTGCATAGCTTTAAATTCTGGCTGGCCTTTGTCTCACCCAAACGCTTCTTTAATTCTGCCGCTTGTTGCTTAAAGTACTCCACAACCACAGGCCCCGCGTTCGTGCCTTCCGTGACCTCTCTGGTTGGCCCGTTATACACGTTATTAATGCAGTGCCCATTGCCTACATAGGCCGAAACTAGCTGGGGATTGTTGTTGAACGCAGTCCGCTGCATTCCACGGCCCGCTACCACAGAGCCGTGAGTTATTGGGAAGTGGTAGTTATCACCACCGAGGTTGTCACAGGGGATCTTCCAGTTAGTGCCCATCATATGCTTTTGCACACCGGGCAATAGCTCCGTGCCGCCGGCCGTCCTGTCCAGATTGACGTCCAGATACCAGGCTGCGTCTCCAAGATAATCCAGCAAGGAAGGAGTTGTCTTGTCCCAGGTTGCAAAGAGGAGGCCTTTATATGAGTCTATCTGACCTGCCTCTACAAGCCCCCACTGCGAACGGTCTAATTCTTCGAAATAAGCCTCTTTGTACCCAGGAACCCCAACCAGCTTACCGTCTGTTGCAAAGGTCCAGCCGTGATATGTACACATGAATGATGGAGCGTTACCGAAGTCTGCCCTGCATATCCGGTTTCCCCTGTGTCTGCACATGTTCAGAAATGCGTGCATTTTGCCTTTGGAATCCCTTGTTACAAGCATGGGGTCTTCGGCAATGTAGGCAGCAAAAAAGTCATTGGGCTTTGAAATCAGGCTCTCGTGACCGACACCGACCCAGCAGCGGCCAAAGACCTGCTCAAGCTCCTGCTGATATATGTCCGGGTCAGTATAGATTCGCCTGTCAAACAGTCCCGTTTCCAGATTGATCAAGCGCTGCATTGTTGTGGCAAGCATATGTTCATCTCCTTTTTAATTCGTCTTAGGCAGACTCCTGGATATGGCAAAGAGGAATCACGCCAACGTTCTAGGCGACAGCTGGACTTCAGGCCAACTGGGTGCGTCCATCATCTCAGCCCAGAACCCGTAAAAACCCCGTTGATTGCCCTCGCCGATATTTGAAGAAAGCACACCTGGTAATATCTCTGACTTCTTATCTCGGCCGATCCCCATCTGGTAATTTATGACTTCCTTTTTGCCCCTCGGTAGCAGACCTGAGCGAGTAACCTGGTCCCAGTTATTGCTGTCATCACTCTCCATGACACCTGAGACACCAAAACGGAAAGTCAGCGCGCGCTTTTGAGCATCCTTGACTTCTTGAGGCGCATCTTTATCTACCAGGCAGTAGGTCCACTCCTCAGTTTTTAGCGGTCCCCTGGGGATCCGAAGGCGGAGAGCAGCGATGCCGTGATAGGCCGTGGCGGGGAATATCTCGCCGAGTCCGATGGTTTGGTTGCCTCTGATTTCACCCACTCGATTCCTGAACTCTGCCGCGTGCGTTTTGTAGTACTCGGTAACAATCGATCCTCCGCTGGTTCCTTCTGTAACATCTCTTGCGGGTCCAATGTATTTACCATTGATGCAGTGACCATTGCCCGCGTAGACCAGGACCGAATCCTGAGCCATTCTTAGTGCCGTAGGAATCCCTCCGCGGCCGCCTGGCGCCCCAATAAACCCAAGGGAACCATGAGTAACAGGGACATGGTAATTGTCGCCGGCGGTATTGTCCGTAGCAATCTTCCAGTTACAAGTCATCACATGTCTCTGCACCCCACCCAACACCGTTGTCCCCCCGGCCCTTCTGTCCAGTTGAACGTCCAGATACCATGCCGCATCGCCTAGATAATCCAGCAAGGAAGGAGTTGTCTTGTCCCACGTTGCGAATAGCAGCCCTTTGTAGGCGTCCGCTCTTGCTTCAACAAGCCCCCACTGCGAGCGGTCCAGTTCTTCGAAATAAGCCTCTTTATACCCAGGAACCCCAACCAGCTTACCGTCAGTCGAGAATGTCCAACCGTGATATGTGCACATGAATGATGGCGCGTTGCCGAAGTCGGCCCTGCATATCCGGTTTCCCCTGTGTCTGCACATATTCAGGAATGCGTGGATTTTGCCTTTGGAGTCTCTTGTTACAAGGATGGGGTCTTCCGCGATGTAGGCCGCAAAAAAGTCATTGGGCTTTGAAATCAGGCTCTCATGCCCAACGCCGATCCAGCACCGGCCCCAGATTTGTTCCAACTCTTGTTGGTAAATATCAGGGTCAGTATAGATTCTTCTGCTGAACAAGCCGGTCTCAAGATTTATGAGCTTTTTCATTGACGACTGGGTAACCATTTGAAACTCCTTAGGGTCGATTTTTATGGACTTGTTCTGGTAGCATCAGCTAACCACGGCATCCAGAAAATAATGCTCAACCGGCCCGATCGCTCGGTCACGTTTCGGGCTCTGGCACTGGTAACTGACACACCCTTTTCTCTAGCCGTCCACATCCTTGGCACTTGAAGTGTGTCATAGTCCCATAGCTTTCGAGCAAGATCTTTCAGTTTCGCGGGATCGGTGGTCGCCCTGATTTGGAAAACAACATTGCGTATTTCGGGATCGCTGACATGAGCCTGGTTAACCGGGTTTTCCTCAATGAACAGGTTCGATGCACCCCAGTAAAGCGTCATATTCCCTGTTGTGTTGGTTTGAATACCAATGTCTTTGATTTGTCTAGTTGCGTTGTAAATGCTATAGGAAGTCGAATCCAGTGGAAGCATGGTCATTTCAATGCCATTCTCTTTGAACAATTGTTGTGTAGCCAATATCCAACTGTCGTAACCCGGGGACCTGGATACTACAGGATTCGGCACTGTGATTTTGCCGTCAGGAAAACCAGCTTCGATAAGTAATTTTTTGGCAGCTTCCGGATCGTATTTATAGTAAGGACCGTAATCGTCATATTTGAAAGGCTCGTCAGAGACGGCGCTCCAAGGGACTGCGCTACTCCACTTCCAGTTACTTTCAGGAGAAGAAAGGATTTGACTGGCCAGCTTAGACCTGTCATACAGCATGCTTATCGCACGCCTGACTCTGACATCGTTCCAGGGTGCATGACTCATGTTGAATGTCAGACCGTCATCGTTTACGAAATCAGTAGAGAAGAATCTCAATGAAGGGGTGGATTTAAGTAAAGCTGCTGTTATGTCCAGAGTTCCAAACGAAATAGAGGTATCAAACTGATTCGTCCTCATACCAGCCAGACTTGTTGCAGGATCAGTTACATAGATTTCGCGAAGCTCATCCGTATAAGGCAAGGCATTGCCTTTAGAATCTTTCAATGAGTAGTCAGGGTTTCTGACAAACAATCCGCCTCTGCGGTTCCCGTAATCTTTGAGGATATACGGACCCGTGCCGATACCATAAGAACTCACTCCGCCAGATTGTTCGATGAACTCCTTCGGAACAACATACTGAACCGTTCGGAATAAATCCTCTAAGGCCCAAACGTTGGGTGATTTCATCTTGAATTGAACTGTGTACTTGTCGACTGCATCTATCGATTCAACTTCTGTATACGAGCCGAAAGATGTCGAATCCTTTTCCATATAGCGTCTGTGGGAATACACAACGTCATCGGCAACCAACTCTCTGCCGTTCACGGGCGCAATATTATGGAACTTGACTCCTTTTCTAAGAGTGAAAGTAAATGTTTTCAAGTCATCTGAGATAGACCATTTCTCTGCTAATCCTGGAGCCAGATGACCAAAAGCATTGTTTTCGTTGGGCACGAATTCAACAAGCTTGCTATATACCCATCTAGCCGCATCGAATCTGCCTGGAGCAAATTTTGGATCCCAGTTGCCTACGCTGACTTCCGTGCCCAGTCTAAAAGTTCCACCATAGCGGACATTATCAATTTCCACCGGGGCAAACTTGCCGACAACCCGGGAGATAAGATCACTGACGGATCCTGCGTTGGCCTGGCTCGGCGCTACCGTCACTGAAGCGGTTGGCACTGGAGTCGTGGCCGTGGACGTAGTGGCTTGAACTGTAGGCGTTGCCGCTTGATCCTGCTCCTTTGAACCACCACCGCAGCCAACAAGTATGAGTAATAGTATTGCTGAAAATATTAAAGAACCTAGTCTCATGTTTCCCATTTTGACCCTCCCGCCATTAGTTAGACCTCTCATGACCTAAAACAACAAACTGCGGATTTTGCCAAATCTACTCGCTTAAAATTAACCTGTCAATCTTGATTATAAAATCGATATATCTAGCTAGAATAAGAGCAACCAATGGGCCAAAGTATCGACTGTATAGCCGAGGAACTATGAAGAAGACCAAGAAAAATGCAAAATTTTTGAATGCCGAAGAAGCGGCAAAAGTAATAGGAGTAAAGGTTGATACTCTTTATTCTTATGTGAGTAGGGGTTTTATACGCTCTGAAGTTGTATCGTCCGAGAAACGGGAACGCCGATACTATAAAGAAGACGTTGAGGGCTTGAGGAAACAAAAAGAGTACCAAAAGGATCCGCGGAAAGCTGTCAAGTCAGCGTTAAGTTGGGTAGTGGGTCAATTTGAATTTGACGGACGCGAGGCAGGGCGTTAACCTTGTCTCATGCTTTACGACTCCCCAAAGAAGCGCACGAAGAAGGCACATGACGTTAATGTTCGAGCCTTCGACATCGTTCAGAGAGCTACTGGCAAAGCCAAGACGGTTAAGCCTAAAGCAAAACCACGCCGCAAGAATCCTAATGCGGTCAGTCTGGGACGGCTTGGCGGCAAAAAAGGCGGCAAGGCAAGGTCAGCAATGTTAACTCCTGAACAACGGAGAGAGATTGCTAAAATTGCCGCGCAAGCACGCTGGAAGAAGAAAAGCGAGTAGCTTAACTAGCCGCCTTCCGCCACTGCGTATCGTCTGTGAAGTCCAATGGGATTTGTATCGGCTGTTCATTCGGATTGATGCTATTCCAGTGGTCGGCATCTAAGGATAGCTGGACACAGTCACCAACTACTTGCTCTCGTCTCTTTATAAGAGATTTATGCATCTGTGGTCGTTTCGCTCGGTCAATATCAATCCAGAGTGTGAGTTGCGTGCCATTAACAGGGAGAGCGTGATTCGCCCTATACGGTTTGCCTGTTTTCTTATCATGCCTGATTTCTACTCTAGCCGCATCTGTAAACTGATGGGCGAGTATATCTATTGGTCTGGGTGGGTGAGGCAACGGCCAACCCTTCGCTACTGCGTGTTCGGCGACCTTATGCATATCCACCGCATCATTTTTGGTCTCTAGCCTATAAAGTCCGATAAATCTCTGCATTTCTTGTTGTTTAGTCATAGTTTTTTCTCCCTTCCTTATCCTTATGAACCGATAGGGGCTACATCGCCCCATCCGTCAACCATTGCGCTCGGTGTAATCATCGTTCTAACCTTTGCCAAATGTGCTCTGAATAGTTCATATCTGCCAGTCCTGTGTTGTAGCTGACCTGCTATGAGTCCAGGATGGACGCCCAAAGTGCGGGCAAACCCGATAATGTCTTGCCCAGCAAAGAACGGTGATTTCCTCTCGATGAAACTCTTCATCAGCTTGTCAGGAACGCAAAAATCGGCGGCGGCTTGATTGGCTATTCGTTCCTCTTCCGTAACAGATTCTCCTGTGCCCGCTTTCTCTCCTTCCAGTTCAGCATCTACCATTGCGGTAGACTGACCATGCAACCGTAAAACGTGTTCAACTTCGTGTCTCAGAACAAACCAAAAATTATCTATGCGGTCAAGACGCAACGACATACCGATGACTGGCGATTGTTTATCCAGCCAGAAACACACACCGTCTATCTTGGCTGAAGGAAGGGACTCAACAATCACATATCGGATACCACACTCTGCGAGAATCCTCGGAACGCTTCTAGCCAGCTCAGGTGCTGAACGCAGGGCACTCAGCTTTGTTACCGCGGACTTTACGGCGGCTGGCGAATAGGGATTTACCATCATCTCAGAGGCGATTGTTTTCACTCGGTAGAGCCACGCTAGTTGTGCTGGCGTTACATCTTCAGCAACCAGAGTCTTTTTAGCCGCATGCGGTAGTATCTCTATCTCTTCCAGAGACGGAGCGTCGAAAAACTTCATGAGAGCTTTCTCGACCGCAGGAACATCTTTAATATCGTCAGCAATTATCCATCCGCGCTTGATCATGTCCGTGATGGGTAAATCCCCGAATAACTGAGCGCGTGTGCTTCTAGCGGGGTCTGGCTTAGTGCTAATGCGTGCAACGCTTAGGTCATACTTCTTTTGTAGGTCTAGGAAATGCTCTGCGGGTTCGCCGAATAAATCTTCAAAGGTAAGGGCGAGTTCAGCCGTGAAGGGACGTTTGGCTGTAACTAGACGGTTAACGCCTGTCTCATCTATTCCGAGGACTATGCCTAATGTCCGTTGATTCCAGCCTCTCTTCGTGAGAAGCGCGTCTAAGAGTTGCCCAGGGGTGTTGTAGTTCTTGTAGTCGTCATTTTGAACAGAGTTCATGACGACCATCATATAATAACTTGCGCAAAAACGCAAACTGACCAAATACTTGACTATGCTTGAGCGTTCATGTATAATTTAGGCATTATGAACACATTAAATCTTGAGCGCAAAACACGAGTGATACATTCCCTTGTTGAAGGTAATTCTATCCGAGCAACGTGCCGAATGACAGGTACGGCAAAGGGCACGGTCTTACGATTATTAGAGATAATCGGAACGGCATGCTCGAATTACCAATATGAACATTTACGGAATCTGAAATGCACGCGCCTTGAATGTGATGAGATTTGGAGTTTTGTGTACGCGAAACAAAAGAATGTGCCGACTGCTAAAACAGCTGAGATAGCGGGCGATGTTTGGACATGGGTAGCGTTAGACGCTGAAACGAAGCTAGTCCCAAGCTGGCTTGTAGGCTTGCGTGACGGTGGATATGCCTACGAATTTATGATGGACTTGGCAGGCAGGCTCACGAACCGAGTTCAGTTAACAACTGACGGTCACAGAGCATACTTGAGTGCGGTAGAGGATGCGTTCGGTTCAAACATCGACTATGCAATGCTCATCAAGGTATTTGGCAAAGAACAGTCTGAAACACGGTATAGCCCCGCGCCATGTATCGGCACGCAGACCAACGTAGTACAGGGAAATCCAGACCGTGACCTTGTATCAACAAGCTACATTGAACGCCAGAATCTTACTATGCGAATGAGCATGAGGCGGTTTACCAGACTAACCAACGCGTTCAGCAAAAAGATTGAAAACCATGAATACGCGATAGCCTTGCACTTCATGTATTACAACTTCGCCAGACCGCATAAAACGCTTGGTACGCTGGTAACGCCAGCGATGGCGGCGGGTGTTAGTGACCATGTTTGGAGTGTCGAGGAAATCGTAAAACTGGCGGATTCGGGAGGCGATTCAAATTGACCCACTACCTTAAGTTGGGGCCTTCCCGTTCTTGAGACCCAAATCACCCTGATTACGGACACAGACATCTATTACCGTGGTTACGATGCCGTAAAGCTGTCAACTACCAGTACAGTAGAAAAAGTGGCTGGGCTCATATGGTTAGGTGATTTAGACGCAGGCCAACTATTCAACCAAAATTTCTCTCCGTCGAAGAGAGCTCTCCGTTTATGTTCTGCAGTATCTTCATTCACCACGGTCGAAAAATTTCAATTGATGTTAACAGCCGCTCAAGGTCTAGATCCCAAGGCCCACGACCTCTCTAGGGAATCAGCTGCTCAAACCGGAGGGCGCATCCTCTCTCTATTGACGACCATCGCGGCAGAGGGCAAAAGGAACTCAAGTAGCATCGCAGGAAGCCTACAGTCAGCCTGGTTGCCGAACGAAACTGATAGCTCTGCTCTTATTTCTATGGCTATTATCCTCTGTGCAGACTACGAACTCACAATCTCCTCATTCGTTGCCCGTTGTGTTGCTTCAACGGGTTCAACACCGTATTCGGTTGTTCAAGCTGGACTCGCTGCTCTCCAAGGGTACAAAACTGGAGGAGAGTCCGAAAAGGTGTTCGAGATCCTACAAAGAGCCAAGGACAAAACGGGAGTTGGTGAAATTTTGAAGACAACCCTCAAACGAGGCGAACGAATATCGGGATTGGGTAATCGAATGCATACAGATATCGACCCCAGATCAAAAGCTTTACTTACGCGCCTAGGCACGATGTATAAGAACTCAAAGAGGTTGGACTTAATCCATGCCTACATGACATTTGGCGAACAACTTACTGGTAGTAAACCGAACGTGGATTTCAGCCTTGCGGCAACGGCCTTTGTGCTAGGTTTACCATCGGGATCGGCGATGACCATCTATTCTTTATCCAGAACCATTGGGTGGATAGGTCATGCCATCGAACAATACGAGCAGACTGCCACCTTTCATCCGAGGGCAAAGTACATCGGCAAAATGCCGTCGGAGAACCTTTAATCCTAGTTATTTGAGCCGGAGCGTGAATTTAAACAGAAGCGCCCCGAGTAACTCGGGGCGCTTGCTTTATTTACCAGTTCTATCGAAAAACTATGGGCGAGCCTTCGCTCCAACAGGAAGGTACTTAGCCTGCAGCTTGTCCCAGGCCTGTTCGTAAGCCGCAACTGACTTGACCCAAGTGTCAGGCAGGTCGCGGTGTGGGGGCCTCATGGGTCGTACGCCGCCGGGGAGGTAGTGTGAAGAATTCCAGCCGGCACGCTCGATCTGTGCGTTGTAGCTTGGGAACTCAGCGCGGAAATCGACTCCGGGCGGGTTCCTTGAAGGCAGCGTGTCGAAGTCAGCCTTGATCCTGGCAACTTCATCAGCATCGTTGCGCTGGATCGCGTCGCTCAGGGCAACGTATGGTTCCGGCGCTGAGTCCGTTGTCCAGAGACCGCGGATCTTGGCGCCTACTGCCTTATACGCTGCGAAGGCGCCTGACTTACCGGGTACGAACTGTACGCGGTCAGTAGCAGCCTTGATGTCATCTGCCAGGTGGTCGATTGGATACGAGATTTTGTTGGTTACGACTGTTGTGCCGAACTTGCCAACACCCTGCCAGAATTCGACAGGGAACATGGTCTTGAAGAACATTGAGTTCGAGTAGACCATGATCGGCATATCGGGAACTGCTTCTGCCAGGTCCTTCCACCAGTCGTTCATGTTCTGGATGGTTGGTGTCTGCCAGAGTGGTAAACCAACGAACGCGCCGTCTACGCCGAGCTTCTGCAGCTCTCGCATCTGGCGGATCGTCTCTTTAGTGCCGAGCGCTGTAGCGCCTGCGAATATGAAAGCTCGTTTGTTGATCGTCTCAACGCCGGCTTTGATGTATTCGTGCTTCTCATCCCAGAGAAGCGCTGCGTTCTCACCTGTGGTTCCGCAGAGTGCGAAGCCGCTGGTGCCGCTCTTGATCATTGAGTTCCAGAGTTTCTTGGCGGTGTTGAAGTCCACCGACTTGGTCTGGCGCCAGTCTCCGCCATCTGGTGTTGACGGCGTTGGGTGCATGGAAACCACGCCTTTCATATCTTTTGCTGTGAACTTGAGTGCCATTAAATTCTCCTTTCGCAATTTTGTGGAAAGCTAATCACTTTCGAGATTGTAAGTCAAGTTTAATTATTATGTTGACTAAATCTTGCCCTTCATACCTCTTATCTCTTCCGGCGTGAACTTATTTAGTTTTACCAAATGTGCTGTATGCCTAATCACAGGAGGAATCACCATACGAGCTTCAGCTTCGGAGTCAGCATCAATAATGATCCATGCTCTGTGGTCTCCATCCATACATCCCCATTCAGCATTCGTCAGGTAATGGGCGCCAGCTTGCAAAAAAGCATCTAGCGCCCTCAGACATGCCTGAGAATTTGCATCGTGAGCCGCCTCTATCAGGTACCTGGCCATCGTTTTGCCTGATTTCTTATTTAGCAGGTACTTTGATGTACTTAGCGCGCATCTGCTCCCACTTCTTCAAGCGAGCTGGATCCCAGATGTGAGCTCTCCATTCCTCAGGAAGGTCGCGGTATGGAGGTCTGTTGGGTCCGAAGCCGCCAGGCAGGTAGCCTGATGCGTTTGAAGCGTGGTGCTCAACCTGCGCGTTGTATGACGCAAAGTCGTATTTCTTGCGGATCTCGTCTGTTGAGTGGCCGGGAACGCTCTCGATGTCCTTCTTGATCATTTCGACCTTATCGGCATCGTTGGCATTCATAGCGTTGGCGAGGGCTACCCAAGGCTCAGGCCACATCGATGTGGTCCAGAGGCCTGTGACGTAGCTGGGGTCCATGTGATGCTCAGCCAGGACTTTTCTGCCGTTCAGGGCAGACATCATGGCAGGAAGCAGGAATATACGGTCGCCGGCAGCTTTAACTTTGTCGGCGTAGTCAGGGCCAGCGCCGGTCTTGCATGTGATGACTGTTGCGCCCTTCTTGTTGATGCCTTCCCAGAAAGGAACCGGGAATGTGGACTTGAAGAACATCTGGTTGCCGTAGACCATGATTGGGAAGTCAGGCAGAGCCTCGGCTAAGTCTGCGTACCACTGGACTGAGTTCTCGATAGTTGGGGTCTGCCACAGGGGCAGGCCTACAAATGCGCCATCAGCGCCAAGTTTCTGCATCTCTCTCATCTGGCGGATGACTTCCTTGGTGCCAAGAGCTGTGCAGCCGGCGAATACAGGAATCCTCTTGTTTACTGCTCTTACGGCTGTCGCGATATATTCCCGATTCTCTTCCCAGAGCAGCGCCGAGTTCTCACCGGTGGTTCCGCAGAGACTGACAACGCCGACTCCGGATGCGATCAGCTTGTTCTCAAGAATCACAACCTTGTCGAGGTCAACTGAATTAAGCTTGTCCCACCTGTCGCAATCTGGCGTGCCAGGCGTCGGGGCGTAAGAGACTACGCCTCTGATATCTTTCTTCGAAAGCTTGAGCATTTAATTATGTCCTCCCTAATCTTTTTTGGACTCCCGTATTTTAGCGCTTATGATTCTGATTGTCTTGCTTGTGCCTAATATTTTGCTATCTCGTTCGTGGATCGATAGAGACGTCCGACCAGCTGGACGCGCCCATCATCTCAGCCCACCGCCTGTAGAAAGCTCGCTGGTTAGTCTCGCTGGGAGATGGGGCAACGAT
>ORMF011211172.1_pt1 | contig 14088 bp, 14 predicted proteins | sample 1779871 | NCBI WGS metagenome assembly ORMF01 (sample SAMEA104232316, study PRJEB22302) | groundwater metagenome | biome: forest; feature: aquifer; material: groundwater | place: USA | collected 2011-08-07 | depth 5.4 m | reverse complement strand
GCATCACAGGCAACGGCGGTTAGTGTGTGCGAGCCATCGGTGGCGGTCTTTGTATCCCACATGGTTGCGTAGGGGCTTGTTGGATCCTCGGCGCCAAGGGTGTTGCCATCCAGCTTAAATTGAACACCCACTACCGCAACATTGTCGGTTGCCGTTGCCGTGACGCTTATTGAATTGCCTGATACGGCGGCACCCGCTGCGGGGGTAGCGAGTGTTACCGTGGGAGCTGTTGTATCGGCTGCTGCTGATATTGTGAAGCCAGCACTTGCCACAGCGCTGTCTGTCATGCTTGATTTTTGAGCGATTGCTTTAACCGTTGTGTTGGTTGTTAATGTAAACGGCACTGTGTATTGAGTTGAAGTGCTTGTGGGTGTAGTTCCGTTCGTGGTGTATCGCAGGGTAGCGCCCGCGGTTGTGGTGGCTAAGGTAACTTGAACCGAGCTGCTGAAACTGCCGCCGTTGGGTGAAATAATAGGGATAACTACTTGTTGGGTAGCGCTGGAAGTCACAATTCCAGCTGCCCAAGCCACGCCGTTTTTTAAGGTCAAGGTTATGTTATTTCCGGAATAGTCGGCTGAAGTGGTGCCTGTGCCTTCATCCAGGTGCCAGCCGCCAATCAAGCCAGACTCAGCAGCGCCGTATTGTCCGGCACCCGTGTTATAGTGGGCAGCGATCTCGCTGATGCTTAAATTCCGGTTATAGATCCGTGCTTCATCAATTTGCCCTTTAAAGTCATAAGTACTGGATGATAGGCCGTGCTTTCCAATGCGCAAGGCAGCTCCTGAGCGGTAACCAATAGAGCCTGTGTAAGCGGTGCTGCCGCGCTGCGTGCCATCGATATAAATCTCAAGCGCAGAAGCTGTCTTCTGGCCCACCACGTGGTGCCAGACGCCATCTTTCAAATTGCCTGAAGTGGCGGTATGGCCCTTGAAGGTTGTACCGCCGTTCGTATCGATAAAGAAGTAGGCGGTGCCGCTGGTTTGCACGCGCAGGGCATAGTCATCACCCACAGAAATAATTTCAGCCCCGGAGGTATCAGTGGCGGTCAGCTTGACCCAGGCTTCCACAGCAACCAGAGAGGTAGGCCGAAGGATTGCAGTATCAGCAGCGTTGAGGTAGTCGTTGCCGCCATCGAGGTTTACTGACATATCGGCTGCGGAAGCGCTTGAAGCGGTACCAAGGATTGCCAGGAAGAACAGTGCGGTTAGGTGCGAAAGCCATCGCGTTTGCAGTTTCATGCTACCCTCCCAGGCTTTGACTGTAAATATAATTTACATAATCAACAATACCTGAGATTTGCAATCCTGTCAAGTAATTATTTACATATTATGCAAATACTGAGTAGGCCGGTTATTGAGTTGCGATGCTGGATGGATGATAGCCCATGACGTCTTGACGTTAAAACGTCTGTAGGCTATACTTTCAACTGATAGGGGGGAACCATCATGACTAAGCGTTCGACCATTTATTTGGATTCCCGGATTCACCGGGCACTTAAGCTCAAGGCAGCTCAAATGGAAGCCACCGTATCGGAGCTTGTTAATGAAGCTGTGCGGTTGTCCCTGAAAGAGGATGCCATTGATCTGCAGGCGATTCAGGATCGCGCCCACGAGCCGTCCCGCCCATTCGAGGACGTCTTGCGCGATCTAAAGCGAGATGGCCTCGTATAGCCTCCTCTTCAAGCGCAGCGCCGAAAAAGAACTCCGCAAGATTGCCCAGCCGGATTTAGGCAGGATCATTCATTCGATTCAGTCATTAGCTCATGGGCCCCGGCCGCATGGTGCGCGGATGATTAAAGGCCCAGAACGGCATTGGCGGATTCGGCAAGGTGATTATCGGGTTGTTTACGAGATCAATGATGCAGCCTTGCACATCACTATAATTAAGGTTGGCCACCGCCGGGAAGTGTACGACTAAGCGCTTTCCTAAGTACGCCCCGTATTTTCATTATATGTAAAATAACATTGACGCTTAATCATGTCTATGGCAGACTTATCTTGTAGGTTGGCTGGACATAAGGAGGACGCAAGCCATGGTTTCAGCGGTAGCTAAGATGCTTAAGAAGGAAAAGCCGCAGAGTATGCCAGTTCGGAGAATGCCGGCTGAAGACGCTGCCAAATCGCTGGGCGCGCGCATGCGCAAGCTTCGAAAAGCCCAAGACATGACTTTGGTGGACCTTGCCAAGGCAACCGGCGTTGATTACGCCACGATCTCCCGCATTGAAACAGGCATCATGACCGGCACCTTGGAGTGCCACATCAAGCTAGCAGCCGCTCTTGGGGTGAAGGTAACCGACCTTTACGCCGGTATAGAGGAAGCGCGGGTTAAGGATGCGGTAACGGTGCAGCTGCCGTTAAAGCAGGGCGGCGAGGTTTATATGCACCAGGCAGGCAAGTCGTCCATTTCAATGCTTACCACGGACATCCTGCGCAAGAAGCTCATGCCTGTGCTGATTGCCATTGAGCCCGGGGGAGCCACCCAAACCGAAGAGGCGCGCGTAGGCACCGAGCGCTTCCTTTATATATTAGACGGTGCTGTTGAGGCTAAGGTGGGTGAGGCTACCCATGAGCTTAAGAAGGGAGCCAGCTTATATCTGGACGCTTCGATTCCGCATAGCTTTAAGAACCCCGGCCGCTCTGTCGCCAAGTGTTTATCTGTGATGACGCCTCCAGTATTTTAATGTCAATATCATGAGCATCTATTCGATTCCGCCGGCAATAGGAGCTTTCCTTGCTCTTGCTCTTGCGAGTTTCGTTTTGTCTAAGAAACCGCGCCTCGAGGCCAATCTTGCCTTTTTTGGAACATGCATGTCTCTATTTTTTTGGCTGGCATCATATGCCATTGCTTATTCCACTAAAGAGATTCAGTTGGCAAGAATAGCTACAAGAGTTGCATGCACATCTGTGGTGCTATTTGCTCCTTTCTTATATCACTTTGTGATCGCATATTTGAAGCTTTTAGATGAAAGAGTTTTTCTAAAGGTTGTTTACTTAATAACGGGTTTCTTGATTCTTGGATTTGTTTTCTCGAACCTGTTCCTTAATGGGGTGTGGAAGTACTCTTGGGGATTCTATTCCAAAGCAGGGCCGTTACACCCCATTCAGATTCTATTTACCGCTACTATTTGGTTGAGGTGCATCCATTTATTGCGGAGAGCGGTAAAACTTGAACGTGAACAGCTGCATAGGCGTTCAGAAATTTCATTTATGCTCTTTGCGGTGACCGTTGTTCTACCAGCTAATATTGATTATTTGCAGAAATATGGAGTGGATTTTTATCCATTTGGTTTTGTGTTTGCACTGGCGTATGTTTTCCTAGCCGCATATGCGGTGGTCAAATATCGTTTGCTTGAGTTGGAATTTGTGGTCCAAAAAGGACTTGTTTACTCGATCTTAGCTACAATTATTACGGCATCCTATTTTGTGGCTGTTTTAGTAATGGAAAAGTGGTTTCAGGGATTTTTTGGCTATCGATCCGTTGTAGCTACCGCCATTGTTGGGTTTGCCATTGCAATGGGGTTTGTGCCTCTGCGCAACTACATTCAACGTTTTGTTGACCACTATTTCTTCCATAGGTCGCATGAAGAGCTGGTGGAGGAAAATGAACAACTCCGCAAGCAGGTGGAGCGCACAGAGCGCCTAAAAGCGGTCGCCACTTTAGCTGCTGGCATGGCGCACGAGATCAAAAACCCGCTAACGTCCATTAAGACTTTCGCCGAATACCTGCCGGAAAAGTACGATGACCCAGCTTTCCGTGAGAAATTTGCAAAAATCATGGGCCAAGAAGTGGACAAAATGAACGAATTGATCCAGCGCCTGTTGGAATTTGCTAAACCATCCCCGCCGCAGCTAGGATTGGTAGAAGTATCCAACACTATTAAAGAAACACTCGATTTTATTCAGGGCACTTTAGTTAAGAAACAAGTTCAAGTTGAAACAAGTTTTGGCGCGCCTGATCAAGTGGCTGCTGATAAAGCCCAGCTAAAGCAGGTTTTTCTGAATCTGCTGCTAAATAGCGTAGAGGCTATGGATGGGCCCGGCCGCATCCATATTTCAACTGCTCGCAAGAACGGTCATGTGCAGGTTAGTGTTTCAGACACTGGCCCGGGTATTGCGCCGAAAGACTTGCAGCATGTGTTTGACCCTTTTTACACCACTAAACCCACCGGCACAGGCTTAGGCCTTTCTGTGGTTCATAGCATCATCCGCCAGCACGGCGGGCGGGTGAACATTCAGAGTAAAGTAGGCCAGGGAACGACGGTTCGTATTGATTTACCAGTTAACGGAGGCAGCCATGGCTAAAGCAAGAATACTTATCGCTGATGATGAGGAAGGCATTCGTGAGTCGCTGAGCCTGATCCTTAGCGATTCCTATGACTTGGAGTTTGCGCAAGATGGCGAAGAAACGCTCGCTAAAGTTGCCAAGGGCGGCTATGACTTAGTTTTGCTCGATATAAAGATGCCCAAGTTAGACGGCCTTGAGGTGCTTCGCCAGCTAAAGAGCAAGCAGAGCACAACCCCGGTGCTTATTTTAACCGCCTACCAAAGCGTTGAGCTTGCCCGTGAAGCTGTTAAACTCGGCGCCCAAAACTACCTGCCCAAACCCTTCGAACGCGAACAAATCCTTGCTGCTGTAAGAGGCGTTTTGGTTGCTTAACCAAACCTTTCATGCTTGGGGACTGGCATCCTAATATTTACGTCTTCGCATCGCTTTCAGCAGTCGTAACCGGATTGAGTATAGCCACGTTTGTTTTGTTTCGTGGCAGAGGTGTTCCGGCAGCTCGATCATTAGTTCTTATGGCAACGAGTGCCAGCCTCTGGTGTTTGTTCCCTGTGGTTTCTTCTTTACCACTTGCTGAGTCTACCTTATTAAGGTTGGCGCGACTTACTTACATACCAGGCTCTTTTTGTGTGGCAGCTTTTCTTCATTTAGCTTTTGCTGTTTCAGAAGACGAACGTATTTATCTACGTCGCTGTATGCTTACCTTGGCATATGTAGTAGCGACCCTATTTATCATATTGCATGCTTCCCCCTATTTCATTCAAGGACTAATCCGGTATGCGCCTCATTTTGCCGTAATAGGTGGGCCCCTCTATCACCTGTTTGTTGGATTTTACTTCTTAACAGCCAGTTATGCGGTTTGGATAGCCTTCCGTAACTTTCGATTAGCTTCTACAGCCAAGCGAAACCAATTAAAATATTTTGTAGCCGCCTCTGGCATCATCTCAGTTAGTCCCTTGTTGCATTTTGGCGGCTCCTACTTCCATCGTGAACCATTTCCGCATGACTTTCTCGTGCCAGTCTTTGTAATAATCATGGCGTACGCTATTCTTAAACATCAATTACTGGACATACGCATTGTCTTGCGCAGGTCTATTATCTATTCACTTTTGATCGCTTGTATTACTGCGGCTTACCTTGTCATGGTTCTGGTGATGGAGCGCTTGTTTCAAGGGTGGCTCGGCTACCGGTCGGTTTTCACGAATCTCATTGTTGCCTTTATTATCGCTATCTTTTTTAACCCGCTTCGTGACCGCATTCAGGCGCTTGTAGACCACTGGTTATTTAAGGCAACCCCCGTCGAGATGGCAGAGCAGCGTGAACAATTGTTGACCGAAGTTCGCAAAGGCGAGCAGATGAAAGCCGTAGCAACACTTGCAGCCGGCTTGGCTCATGAGATCAAAAATCCGTTGGCATCGATCAAAACTTTTACCGAATATCTTGATACCAAATATACGGACCCGGAATTCCGGGAGAAATTTAAACGAATCGTAGGCGGGGAAGTAGAGCGCATGAACTTAATTGTTCAACAGTTGCTTGAGTTTGCCAAACCCTCGCCGCCAAAACTAGTACCTGTGGAAGTGCCGCGATTATTAGATGATACGCTGGAGCTGCTTAATAATGACCTACTTCAGCGGAAGGTGCGCATTATTCGCAGCTATGCTCCTGCGCCGCCGGTTCTAGGCGATTCTCAGCAGCTTAAGCAAGTCTTCCTAAACCTGCTGCTCAACAGCCTTCAGGCGATGAATGGCACTGGTCAGCTGACGCTTAAGACAGATGTGCATGGCAGCGAACTCGAAGTAACAATCCAAGATAACGGACATGGCATTCCTGCGGAAGATCTACCACGTATCTTTGACCCGTTCTTTAGCACCAAGCCTACCGGCACCGGCCTGGGGCTAGCTGTGGTGCAGGGAATCGTGAAAGAGCATGGCGGCCGTATCCAAATCACCAGCGAGTTAGGGAAGGGAACAACGGTGTCAGTGATGCTTCCAAAATGTTCTTAAAAGCTGATGTGATATGAACCTTTACGCACTACCTCCATTTCTAGGCGGACTGACGGTTGCATCGCTTGGAGTATTTGTGCTTCTAAAAGGAAGTGATAAAAAGCTTCGAGAATCGTTCGCTTTGTTTAGCCTTTTTACAGCATTGTGGTTGCTTGCTGCATCAATAACATATGCCCTTGGCATTGGGCAGAAAGAACGAGCGTTTTTTCTAATGCGGGTAAGCTATACCGCTGTCATCTTGATTCTTATTCCGCTCATTCGCTTAACCAGCCTCATCACAGGTAGTAAGTGGATGATTCTATGGGAGAGAGTATCAGGAATGTTGGTGTCATTATTTGTGGCTATGGTTTGGCTTAGTAATTGGTTTATCAGGGATCTTTATACACATCATTTCGGTTATTACCCGCAGGTTGGTTGGATTCATCCGTATTTCTTGAGCTGGTTATTTATTTCTATGCTCAGTGTTCACTACACTCTTTTTTGTAGTGTAAAAGATAGGGGGTATTCGCAAGAAACACGTAAACAAATTCTTTATTTTTGGATAGCCTATCTTTTATTTACCCCCGTAGTTATTGATTTTGTTCCAAATTACGGAATTGATATTTATCCCGGAGGTTTTCTTTTTGTTCTGGCATTTTCCGCTGCTGCGGCATATGCGATTGTTCGCCATCAATTTCTTGATATTCGCATCATTCTCCGCCGGTCGCTAGTATATTCAGTGCTTATCGCGCTTATTACGGCAGTTTATCTTGTTATGGTCTTAGTCATGGAGCGATGGTTTGCCGGCTTTTTTGGTTATCGATCAGTTTTTGCAACGGCAGTAATCGCTTTCTTTATCGCTGTTTTCTTTAACCCGCTCAGAGACCGTATTCAGGCGTTTGTAGATCGCGCCTTGTTTCAGGCAACCACTCCTGAACTAGCTACTCAGCGCGAGCAGCTATTAGAGGAAGTGCGCAAGGGCGATCAGATGAAGGCGGTGGGGACCTTGGCAGCTGGGCTTGCGCATGAAATAAAAAACCCGCTGGCTTCTATTAAAACCTTCACCGAGCACCTTAGTAGCAAGCATGACGACCCGCAGTTTCGCGAGAAGTTTCAAAAGATTGTAGGCGGGGAAGTGGAACGCATTAACCTGATCGTTCAGCAGTTGTTGGAGTTTGCGAAGCCTGTACCGCCAAAGCTAACCCCGGTAGACGCATCAAAAATACTCGAAGATACGCTGGCACTGCTCAACAGCGAGCTTTTAACGCGGCATGTTCAGGTAACCAAATCTTTCTCTAAGAGCCCCCCAATTTTGGCAGATCCGCAGCAATTGAAGCAGGTCTTCCTTAATCTGCTGCTTAACAGCCTTCAGGCGATGAGCGGTAATGGTCGCCTGACTTTAACATCTGCCCCCAAGGGCGGTGATCTGCTTATTACCTTAGAAGATACCGGCTGCGGCATCGCGCCTGAGAACCTGAACCGTTTGGGGGAACCTTTCTTCAGCACTAAGCCTGCGGGAACCGGCTTGGGCCTGGCAGTTGTGCAGAGCATTGTGCGAGAGCACCAAGCAAAGCTTCAGATCACGAGCCGGGTGGGTGAGGGTACGCGTGTAGAAATGCGGATTCCCTTAGCGATATGACACCCTTTGCGATTAGCGGTTTGTTAATTACTTTGCAGTAACTTGTTGAAAAATATAGAGATAGGTAAGCTCTGGTTAAGGATCTTTTTACTATCATTTTTCTCCCGTTAGCCTAAACTGCATCCCAAAAATTCCCTATAGACACTTTCAGGCTCTCCTTATATAATTACCAGCACTAACTGACACTCCTAATTAGGAAAACTTAAATGGATCCGCTTGAATCTGAGATTCTAACCGTCAAAGAGCTTCAGAGCTATCTGAAGGTTCCGCGGCCAACGCTTTATGTGCTGGCGCAGAACGGGCGCATTCCCGCTGCCAAGATAGGCAGGCACTGGCGCTTTCGCAGGGTAGATGTGGATGCCTGGTTAAAAAGCCAACAAGGCAAGCCCATTCAACGAAGAAACCGGAAGAAGAAAGAAGAAAATGGACCTGCTGCCACATAGCCGCGTAGCCATCACAGGGCTTGGCGTAATTACCGCTATAGGCGCCGGTAAGAATGAGTTCTTTGAGGCTTTACGTGCGGGAAAATCCGGCATTAAGCGAGTCACTAAATTTGACCCGTCACCGTACCCCACTCAAGTAGCGGGCCAGCTTAACGGCTTTAACTTTCGCGAGTATATTAATCCTAAATGGATACGGCGCATGGACTTAACATCGCAGTTAGCGGTTGCGGCAGCGAAAATGGCTGTCAAAGACGCCAAAATAGACCTAAATGAGGAAGACCGCGACCGAATCGGGGTAGTGGTGGGCACCGCTATGGCTGGCCAGGCATTTATCCTTGAGCAGCACGATGTATATAGGGAAAAGGGGCCCATGAAAATCAACCCCTTTACCGCGCTGACCTGTTTTCCCGATGCCCCTGCCAGTTTTATTTCCATTGAACTAGGGCTTCACGGCCCCAGTTTTTCCTTGGCAACCGCTTGTTCATCGGCGCTCGATGCGGTGGGTTTTGCTTTTAACGCCATCCGCAAGCGCGAGCTCGATGTTATTTTGATGGGCGGTGCTGAGGCAACCGTATTTCCCCAAGCTTTTTCCGCTTTCTGCATGCTTCGGGCGATGTCGCAGCGAAACGACGACCCCGAGCGCTCCTGCCGGCCTTTTGATAAAGGACGCGATGGTTTTGTGCTGGGCGAAGGCTCAGGCATGCTTGTGCTTGAAGATATGGACCATGCCAAGCGCCGCGGAGCGCATATTTATGGCGAAATTGTTGGTTTTGGCATGACCTGCGATGCTTATCACATGACAGCGCCTGAGCCGTCGGGCAGGCAAGCAATTCGCGCTATTCAAATTGCGCTTAAAGACGCCGGTATCAAGCCATCTGATATTGATTACATTAATGCTCACGGCACTTCCACGCCGCTTAATGACAAAACAGAAACGCTGGTCATCAAGCAGGTATTCGGCGAGGGCGCTTATAAGGTGCCTATTTCGGCGACCAAATCAATGATCGGCCATTTAATCGGCGCAGCCGGCGCGGTTGAGCTGGTGGCCACCACGTTGGTGCTTGAGAATCAATTGGTCCCCCCGACGATTAATTACGAATTTCCAGATCCCGAATGCGACTTGGATTATGTGCCCAATGTCGCCCGGAAAGTGGATGTGGAATTTGCGCTTAAAAATTCATTTGGGTTCGGCGGTAAAAACTCTGCTTTGGTCATCAAGCGTTACAAAAATTAGGCGAAAGGGAGCTTATGGCAGCCAAGTGTCCTTTATTTAACAACGGAAAAATTCTTTGCAGGGTCAAACAAGACAGCCAGCATCGCTGGGTAGGTACGGAGCGCACGTGGTATATCCGCAACTACTGCGAAACCGACTACTATTTGGATTGCGAAGATTTTGAAGCTTATCTCGAGCAGCAGGCGATTATTAAGGGAAAAATCCTGGTTATCGACGATGAAACTACCATGCTGGAAACCTTAAGCAGCTTCTTTGGAAACCGCGGTTATCAGTTAATGACAGCCACTTCTGCAGAGGCTGCGCTTAAGCTTATTAAGGAAGAGCAGCCGTCGCTTGCGCTTATCGATATTAAATTGCCGGGAATGAACGGGTTGGAGTTTCTTAAAATTATTAAGAAAGATTATCCGGGCATTAAGACCTTTGTGGTTACTGCCTATGATGAAGAAAACAAACGGGCAGCTGAAGAAATTGGCTGCGATGCATTTTTTGCCAAGCCCATCGGCTTGGATCAGCTGAAGAAAAAAGTGGTTGAAGTGCTTTCGGCAACCGAACGCCGCATGAGGACAATCGTCAAAAGCCAGATTATTGAAGGCATTCCCAAAGCGCGATTGCTTTTTGTGCTGGAAGTATTGCCAAACGAAGACAACCGGCTAAGCAGCTATCTTAAGGAGTGCTTTACCGACCGCGCCCGCTGCGGCGGAGAATATGAAGTGGATTTTGCGCAGTCCATCAATGACGCCATCGAAAAATTGATGACCTTTAAGCCGGACATCGCGCTGATTAACTTTGATTCGCTTTACCAGATTCCTTGCGGTCAGTTAGCTGCCCGTATCGTGGAATCGCCTTACAAGCCAAAGGAAGTGATTGTTTACGGCCTTAATTTAGAGGCTTCAGACAAACAAACTATCGAACAACTAGGCATTCAGTACGTTGACCAGCGCCGCTCATTTGCGAAGCTGGTAACGACTGTTAAGCAAACAGCCCTGCGCAATAACCTCAAAACCGACGCGTAACACCCAACTGTTTTAGGAGGGGCATGGACAGGCAGCGGATTGTAATCACCGGTATCGGGGTGGTTGCACCTAACGGCATCGGCAAAGAAGAGTTTTGGAAAAATTGCCGCGCCGGCGTATCGGGCATTAAGCCGATCACCCTTTTCGATGTTTCCAAATACCGCTGCCGTTATGCAGGCGAGATCAGCAATTTCCAGCCTGAAACCTACCTGGGCTCCAAAGGCCTGCGCAATCTTGATCGCACCACGTTGCTTGCTTTGGTTGCCGCAAAACTTGCCATTGAAGACTCAGGCCTTTCCATTACTGATGATAACCGCAACGACATCGGCGTTGTGCTTGGCTCAACCATGGGCAGCGTGCATTCCATCAGCGAGTTCGACAAAGAAGGGTTGCGCGAAGGCCCGCGCTACGTAAACCCCGCCCATTTTCCTAATACGGTAATCAACTCACCCGCAAGCCAGGTGGCCATTCGCTTTGGGCTAAAGGGGCTTAACACTACGATTTCAACCGGATTTACCGCCAGCCTCGATGCTATGGGCTATGCGATGGATATGTTGGAGTTGGGCCGGGCGAATATACTGTTAGTTGGTGGGGTTGAAGAGTTGTGTATTCAAACCTATCTTGGTTTTCATAAGCTTGGTTTGCTAACTGCAGCACGCAATGGCCTTCCCCCGAAGTTAAATAGTTCAAGCGGCACTGTTATCGGGGAAGGCTCAGCTTTTTTTATGCTGGAAACTGAAAATTCAGCCAAATCGAGAAAGGCTCTTCGCCGTGCCAATGTCCTTGGGTACGGTACGTCTTTCGCCACAAACAAAGCGCATCGATTTCAGCCCCAGCCACATTCCTTTGTTGAAGCTATTCAAGAAGCATTTAATCAAGCAGGCCTCGAAGCTAAAGACATTACTGAGATTCAGCGGTGCTCCAACGGTGTTCGCATCTTCGATGAAAATGAGGACATTGTTTTAAATCAAGTGTTTGACCGCCTGAAACCAGGCGAAGCAAAAGGAACACAATTTTGGGGTGAAACATTCAGCGCCGACGGAGCCTTGCGCATAGCTTTAGCGCTTGATCAACAGTCAAACACATCCCGGCATGTTTTAGTCGGCGGGTTAAGCCCCATGGGTGTTTCATCTGCGTTGGTTTTAGGTCAAGCTTCCAAAAAGCCTCAGGCAAAAGAAGCAAAAGTTGGCGGTTATGGGACACTCTAGCTTAAAGGACCGGGTGGTCCTAGTAACAGGCGGAAGCCGCGGCATAGGCAAGGCGATTGTTGAAAAAGCAGCCGGTGCCGGCGCGCGGGTGGCGTTTACCTATTTAAAAGCTAATGATGAAGCCGGGTTTTTGGAAAAACAACTGACAGCGCAGGGAGCTTCTATTTGCCCTGTGAAGGCTGATGTGCGCGATTTTGAGGCCATGCAGTCGGTAATCAGCAAAATAGTCGAGCGCTTTGGCCGCTTAGATGCGCTGGTCAATAACGCCGGTGTTGTTCGCGATAAAGCGCTTATGATGATGAGCCCTGAAGATTGGCGGGACGTCATCGACACAAACTTGACAGGCACTTTTAATGTTTGCCGGGCGGCAATTATAACGCTGATGAAACAGCGCTTTGGAAGAATAGTAAACATCACTTCGGTAGCCGGTATAGCAGGCATGGCTGGCCAGGTAAACTACTCAGCCAGCAAAGCAGGTATTATCGGCTTAACGAAATCTTTGGCAAAAGAAGTCGCTGCCTACAATATTACGGTCAATGCCGTGGCTCCCGGTTTTATCGAATCAGATATGACAAAAGACGTGGCTGCCAAGAAAAAAGACGAGTTGGTCAAACAAATTCCTTTGGGCCGTTTTGGCCAAACAAGTGAAGTGGCACAGCTGGTTACTTATTTGCTCAGTGATGAGGCTGCATACATCACCGGCCAGGTAATGGTGATGGATGGCGGCCTAACCTTGTAATAACCAAACGAAGGAGTAGATTGTTAATGCCAGCAGGAAATGTTGATCAACAGGTTCTTGAGCTTATTGCAGATATCCTCGAAATGGAACCAGGTAAGATTGATCCCAACGCTCATTTAGTTGAAGACTTAGGTATGGATTCCATGATGGCGCTTGAGATTCTTGCCTCTATTGAAAAGAAATTCAGAATAAAAATACCTGAAGAAGATTTGCCTAAAATCACAAGTATTAATCGGGTGATTGAGTTAACGAAAAAGTATGTCAAATAGCAAAGCTTTAGCTAAACAAACTCTGGATTTTGAAGAGGTAAAGCGCTTAATTCCGCAGCGTTTTCCTTTTGTAATGATTGACCGTGTTGTTGAGGTAAAGCCCGGAGAAAGGGTGGTTGCAATTAAGAACCTAACAGGCAATGAATGGTTTTATCAGGGCCATTTTCCAAAAAAGGCCGTGACTCCGGGTGCCATGATTGTCGAGGCCATTGCCCAGACAGGCATTGTGTTTTTTCGCCTCACCAGGGCTGTGGAAGATGATGTCACCTATTTGCTTGGCGGGATCAAAATCCGCTTTCTTGAGCCTGCCTGGCCAGGCGACCAACTGCGCATTTCTGTAACCCCGTTAAAACTCACCTCAACCGCAGCTATTCTTAACGGGGAAGTATCGGTAAATCAGCGTATTATTGCCCGAGGTGAATTTTCACTTTCAGCTAAACCCAACAGCCAATTATGAAAAGGCCTCGTGTGGTGGTAACCGGTTTGGGTGTTGTGTCTTCTGTTGGCATTGGTTGGCGGGATTTTTGGGACTCTCTCTTGGCCGGCAAATCAGGCATCAGCAAAATTGAGTATGTAGATACAGCTGATTATCCAACCCAATACGGCGGCGAGGTTAAGAATTTTGATCCCTTGACGTTTATGCCTGCAGAAACAGCAAAGCGCCTTGGCCGTGGTTCGCAGTTTGCTGTGGCAGCCACGAAAATGGCTTTTGAAGACGCCGGCTTAAGCGCTGAAGATTTATCAGCTATTCGAACAGGGGTTTGCATGGGCACGACAATGGCGGATATTCAATCATTAGAAACTGCCAATTCAACTTGGGTGCGCAACGGAGAAAACCAAATACACGCCTCAACCATTATCCAATACCCAAGTTGTTCGATGAGTGCCAGTGTTGCGGATTGCTTCAACCTCAATGGCCCCAACCTAATGATTCCCAACGCCTGTGCAGCAGGCAATTACGCTATTGGCTATGCCTATGATTTGATTCAACTAGGTAAAGTCGATGCCATGATCGCAGGCGGCGCCGAACCTTTTTCCCGAACTGTGTTTGAGGGATTTAATAGAATTTTTGCAGTCGCTCCAGAAAAATGTCAACCCTTTGATAAAAATCGAAAGGGCATGCTTTCAGGTGAAGGGGCTGGCATTCTGATATTGGAACGATTAGAGGACGCTCTTGTTCGTCAAGCGCCTATTTATACTGAAATCCTCGGTTACGGAATGAGTTGTGACGCTTCTCATATGACTATTCCAAAAGTTGAGGGAGTTCGGCAGGTTAT
>ORMF010833397.1_pt1 | contig 14094 bp, 13 predicted proteins | sample 1779871 | NCBI WGS metagenome assembly ORMF01 (sample SAMEA104232316, study PRJEB22302) | groundwater metagenome | biome: forest; feature: aquifer; material: groundwater | place: USA | collected 2011-08-07 | depth 5.4 m | reverse complement strand
TCGTGGGGGTGGTTGTGCATGCCGTTCTCGCCACCCTCGGCGTAGACCTTCATAGTCACCGTCATCAAGTCCGTGCGAGCCCGAACGTCCGTCGTCCGGCCCTGATCCAGGTACGGAGTTCGCAGGTTGAAAACTTCGGCGCCTCGCTTGGTCTCGACTGCCATAGCAATCCTCCTTCTATGAGACCGAAATTATATAGAGCGATAGGTTGTTCGCGGCCGCGTAAATGCACTTAAATTGCGGCGATGGGACGACTCGTTTGGCTGGTGCTATGGGCTGCTCTGCTCGTCGTGGCGATCGTCGCCGTGGGAATGTGTTCAAAGTACGGAATCGGCGTAACGCCCAATGCCGGTGGGCGCGCGGTGCCGCCGCTCAACCAGCAGCAGTGTCCGCTCGCGGCGCCCATCAAAGGAACCTTTAGCCGTGTCTATCACATCCCTGGGGGCCTCCTCTACGACCGGACCGACCCGCACGTGTGCTTCGTCACGGTCGGCGATGCAGAGGCCGTCGGATACCGTCGCTCCCAGAATTAGACAGATAGGGCTCCCAAGAATGGTGTAACCATCGCTCGGGAGCTCTATCCGAGTTGACGCCGTCTTAGCAGGGGAAGCAGTAGGTCAGATCCGAATATGGATAGTTCACGTAGGGGTTCGGGTAGCCCGTGCCATATCCGTAGCCATAAGAGCCAGGGTAGGAGCTATACGTCGGGTACCCAGAATACGCGTTGTATCCATAGGAAGGGCTCGACCCATAGTACGACGAGTACGGGCTGCTGTAGCTGTACGGGTTGTAGTACGACGCGTTGTTGTAGTGGCTGCTGCTATAGGGAGAATACGACGATGGCGAGTATCCGTAGTACGGGCTCGACCCGTAATATGACGACGATGGAGAGTATCCGTAGTAGGCGCTCGACCCGTAGTATGACGACGATGGCGCGTACGTCGCGTATCCATACGTCGGGGAATACGTCGAGTATGGCGAGTACGTTGGGTAGTTGCAGGTCGAGTAGTAGAAGCTCCCAAAGGTGTTACAGATGTCGGAGCCGTACTGTGCGCTCGCGACCGGGGCTCGCACGCTCGACCCGAGCACTAGACTCACGGCCACGATCGGAATCACGACCCAGCGCAACATGTTGACACGAAGTCTCATCGCGCATTCCTCCTTGCGGCGGCCAGGGTTGTGGCCGCTCTTATGCACTTGTAACGCCCATGGGGAGCAAACCGCATTGCCAGGGGTTGACCCAAAGTCAACGCCAAAACCAACGCGAAGTTCAATAAAGGAGAGCGGGCAGAGCTCATCGTCCGCCGAAAGTCTCGGGGTATGTCGTCCATCGAATGAGCAGGCTGAGAATGGATGCCGAGCTCGATGAGGCAGTTCGACCTGCCATGAGCGCTCGTGACGGCTCCATCGCCGAGCGACTCGCCTCCTTCTGCACGGCATTGAGGTTCGCGGATCTTCCATCTCTCGTGGTCGAGCGTACGAAGGATCTCCTGCTCGACTACCTGGGTGTCTGCTATCGCGGGATGCAGACGGCGTCGAGTCGAGCGACGCTCCGGGCCGTGGACGCGTTGTCCGGGGCCGGACCATCGACGGTCGTTGGGCGGGAGCGGGGTGGCGCTGCCGCCTGGGCGGCGCTCGTGAACGGAACCGCTGCCCATGCCCTCGAGATGGACGACGTGACGTCGAAGTCCTCGCTCCACCCAGGTGTGGCTGTCTTTCCCGCCGTACTCGCCCTGGCGGAGGAGTTGGACGTCTCTCCGCGAGAAGTCATCCTCGCCGCCGTCGCTGGGTACGAGGTGACCATGCGCGTCGGCAATACCCTCAACCCCGCATCATCCTATCGGCGCGGCTTCCACCCGACCGGAGTCGCCGGTGCCTTCGGCGCGGCTGCGGCGGCGTCATCGCTGCTTCAGCTCGACGCTGTGGCCACGACGAACGCGCTCGGTATCGCCGGAACCATGGCGGCAGGGTCGCTCGAGTACCTGAGCACCGGAGCATGGACCAAGCGGCTCAACGCGGGGTGGGCAGCACACTGTGGCGTTGTGGCGGCTCGGCTCGCGGCCGAAGGATTCACTGGGCCATCGACAGTGGTTGAAGGCCCGCTCGGTCTGCTTCGCGGGCACACGGACGAACCATTCCTGCGCGAAGCTACCGACGGGCTCGGTGACGGGTATCAGGTGCTCACGGTCTCGATCAAGCCGTACGCGTGCTGTCGGTACAACCATGGGTTGATCGACTGCATGCTCGATCTGCGGAGGAAGCATTCCCTCGATCTGAGCCAGATCTCGAAGATTCGGTTAGGTGTTCTCAGCGGCGGATATTTGCTCGTTGCGAATCCCATCGCCCAGAAGCGACGGCCGACCAACGTGGTCGACGCGCAGTTCAGCGCTCCGTTCGCCGCCGCGGTCGCGCTCGCCAGGCGTAGCGCCGGCTTCCGCGATTACACGCAAGCCAACGTCGACGACCCGGAGATCCGCGGGCTCATGGCGAAGGCCACGTGTTACCGCGATGCGAGCCTGGATGCCGTCTACCCCGATCACTGGCCCGCGGGAGCGTCGATCCTGCTAACAGACGGCACGCTCCTGGAAGCGAGCCAGCCTTACCCTCTTGGCGAGCCCGAGAATCCGGTGGAGGGCCCGGAGCTGACTCGGAAATTCTGCGAGCTCGTGGATCGGCCCTTCGCGGACGATGCGGTCCGTTGCATCGCCGCCTTCCCTGACGGCTCACTCACGGAGCTCATGAAGCTGTTCCGCCGCTGAGTGAACTCCTCAGCCTTTGACGAGCTCGTTCCACCAGAAGACGTTTGCCGGCATGCGTGTGGACGACGTCGGAAACCCTGTCGGCCAACTCCTTCATCTGGACCTTCGAGGCCTGGGTCGCGATGTAAGGCGGTTGGCTCAGTTGAACGTCCACTCGTAGATGTTCCAGCTCAGCTCGGCGTCCGAAGCACGGATCAGCGGCCCCTGGATCCCGCCGGCGAACGCAAGGACGCCCGGATTGAAGTGCAGCGGGATGATGCCCAGGTCCGTGGTCAGCGCCTTCGCCGCGTCGGCAACCGTCTGCTGACGCGCAGGGGGGTCGAGCGTCGTCTCGAAGGCGGCTGCCGCCCGATCGTAGTCTGCGTTGGACCAGCCGCCGCGGTTCTGACCGAGCCACCGAGTCTCGGGTCGGGAGATGGACTCGGTCTTGTAGTCCCGGAGGTTCAGCCCCTCGTGCTGCGCCGCCGCGCTCGTCACCGAGAGCCCGCGGAACGTGCCGAGGACCTGGCCGTCCTGCGTCTGAACAGGGGTGAACACGTTCTCCTCGACCTCGAAGCCCGCCCGACGCCAGCCGTCGGCGATGATCGATCGCTCGGCGTCGTTCTGTGCTGATTGGATGTTGCGGATCTCCAGGTTCACCCGTCCGCCGGTGGGGGCGACGTAGATGCCCGAGCCGTCCTTGGTGAAGCCCGCTTCGGTCATTATTTGCTCGCTCGCGCGGAGATCGAATGGATACTTGGCGACGACTCGGTCGACCAGCGCGAAGTAGTCGAGGCTCGGGTACACGAGGGAGTCTGATGTGATCCCCTTGCCACTAAACAGGCTGGCGTTGATCTGGGACTTTTCGATCGCGTGCAGTAGCGCTCTTCGGACGCGCACGTCACGTACCGCCTGCGGGTTCGCGTACTCGGGTCGATGCTGAACCTGAATGAAACGGGGAAGGTTGGGCCGGTACTGGATCTTGCCCGCGTTGCGTGCGCTCCAGTCGTTCTCGAGCACCAGCCCCTGCTCGACCCGGATCGAGTCGTCGGCCGGCATGTCATTCTCGCCGGACATCAGTGTCGCCAGCGTCGCGTTGAAGTCGGAGCTCCAGGTGATCCGTAGCCTATTGATGTGGGGCTTGCCCAGCGCGTGTCCGGCAAAGGAGCTCGCTTCGATGTAGGCGCCTGGCTGCCAATTCTCGATGCGGTAGGGACCCGAGCCGATGTATTCGGACGTCCAGAATGGTTGGTTCGGCAAGTTCTCCCGCTCGCGCTCGTAGAGTGGCTCCACGACCTTGCGCGGCAGCGGCGTCATAGTTTGCTCGTTCATCTCCGCCGCGTCCGGATACGGGCGGTTCCACTTGATCACGACGGTCCGCGGGTCTGGCGCAGAGACTTCCTCGATGAATGGATAGGGGGCGATGTTCGCAATGCCATAGTTTCGGCTGCTGTAGACCTCTTTGGCAAAGACGAAGTCGTCCGCGGTCAGTGGGCTGCCATCGTGCCAGGTCAGGTTCGGACGCAGGTGGAACGTGGTCTCCATCTGGCCGTCGGGGAAGACCTTCCACGCGTCGGTGTTCAGAGTCGGCAGGTTCTCCGCGAGGTAGGGACGTGGCTTACTGTCCCCGTCGAGGAGCGCGAGGCCGGCGTTGAACAAACGGCGCTGCGTTGTTGTCGTGATTCCTGTCGGCAGAAGGATGGTGCCAGCGACGGAGCCTGGTTCCGATCGAATAACCACCCGCAGCGTCTTGGTCGATTGAACCTCCGCCGCTGGCGCCTGAGCGCCACTAGTGCCAGTCGACTGGGTCGATGGCCGCGGCGCAGCCGTTGGCTGGGCGCACGCCGCGATGAGCACGGCGCAAACGACCGGCCAGAATCGAAACGCGCGTGAATGCATTCTTGTGACCCCCATGTAGCCTTGCACGTGGGAGGTTAACGCCCTTTGCGCTCTTGGGTCAATCTCAGCGGGGTCACCGGACGAGGATAGGCCCCGATCCGGTCGCCGGATCGGGCTCTATCACGCAAGCTCTGGTACCGACGTGGCTCCTGGGGGGAGTTCGAGGGCTAGTTCGGGAACATCTCGGCTGGCGTCTGGACGGGGCCGACGCTCTCGAAGTACGCGCCCGTCTCGGTGTCATAGCGGCCCTGGTTGAATTCGCCGGCCTTTTGGCTCCGGATGATCACGGCGACGCTTCGCTCGCCCACAGTCACTTCCGCGTGGACCTCGTAGGGCTTAACCAGATCGATCTCACCCGGCCCAACCATCTGGTCGGTGGTGCGACGAATTGGCCGGTAGTCGGGCTTCGACCCGTCGTCCGTACGCTCGTAGCGCTCGACCCGCTCATGTCCGTCGAGTACGCCGTACAGCGTGTAGATGTGGCCGTGATCATGGATCCGGGTCCGCTCGCCGGCCGTGCGGCTCCCACCCTTGGTCAGACCGTTGATGGCGAAGCCGTAATCGGGGTCTTCATAGAAGAGAAGATTTTCTGCTCGTCCATCCCGCAGTACGCAGTCCGGCCAATGCTGCGACGCCTCCTGGACGCGGGGATCGTCCAAAAGCTCCTGCAGAACGGGCCGCAGCAGTTCCCAGCGACGATCGAGGTTCGTCTCCTCTGCGAAGAGATCTCGTGTCTTTGCTATGAATCGATCGAGTGCGTTGTTGGTCGTGGTCTCGACTGCCATGGCTCCTCCACCTCGTTGCTGTGACGCCGCGGAGCCCTCCGCGTGGCTCCGCCGGAGCGCCGCGTCGATCGCGTCGATTCGGTTTTGGTCAGAGTAGCATTGTGTGCTACCGCCATCAAGTAAGGTTCGGTGGCATGTTGCGCAAGAGTGGCCGAAAATGCGGCCTTGAAGGTTGGGCTGCGGCATGGTTCAATGTGGGGCCTCGGTCTCTAGACTTCGTTTAGCACGCGTCCATCGTGGCGCGGGGTGCCCCATGCAAACCGCAACAGAGGGACTGTACGTATGACATCGCTCGCCTGGCTCCGCTTGGACTCGTCCGTCACTGACGCGTCCCGGGGACCGAGTCCGCGCCGTCGATGGACGGTCAGCGGAGCCTCCATGGTGCTCATGGCTGTGCTGCAGGCGTGCGCTCCTGCCGCCACTCCCGGCCAGGCCGGGGATGCCTCCCCTCAGACAGGGCAGCAGGGTGCTCGCGCCGCGACGAGCAGGACCTTGGTCATGGTGGCGCGTGCCCAGCCTGAAGGCGTGGCGACACGCAGCCCGCGTGCCGTCTCCGGGCGAACGATCGATACGACCGTTCGCCTCTGGAACGCGGGGCTGGCGCTGAACGACAACAAGGAAGTGGCGTCGCCATATCTGGCGGAGGCGCTCCCGTTACTGGGCACCGACGACTGGCGGGTTTTGTCCGATGGGCGGATGGAAACAACGTATCGGCTCAAGCCCGGGCTCACCTGGCACGATGGCGCACCTTTGACGGCCAGCGACTTTGCCTTCGCCTACACCGTGTATAAGACGCCGGCTCTAGGGATCGCGGACGTGCCGCCGTTCCAGCAGCTCGACGACGTCACCGCACCGGACGCCCGCACCGTCGTATTCCACTGGGTGCACCCGTACGCGGGGGCGGGTTCGTTGATTGCCGATCAAACGACGGGCTTTCAGGCCCTGCCGAAGCACATTCTCGAACGACCCTTCGCAACGGCAGCGTCCAATCCGGACGGATTCGTGGCTCAGCCCTTTTGGTCCTCGGAGTACGTCGGCCTTGGTCCCTTCAAGCTCACGTCATTCGAGCCCGGCAGCTCGGTCGAAGGCGTGGCCTTCGACCAGCACGCGCTCGGACGCGCCAAGATCGACCGAATCCGCGTCCTCTTCATGTCTGACGCCAATACGGTCCTCGCCAATCTCCTGAGCGGCGAGGCCCACATCGCTATCGACGACTCGATCCGCTTTCAGCAAGCGATAGTGCTGCAGCGGGAGTGGGAGCCGCGCAAGACCGGCTCGGTGCTTCTGAGCCCCGCGCAGTTCCGCTACCATAGCTTCCAGCTCCGACCCGATATCTCCGTTCCGAAGACGCTTGCCGACCTGCGCGTACGGCAAGCTGTTACGCAGGCCATCGACCGGAAAGCGCTCGGCGACGCGCTGCTGGAGGGTCAGGGGATCGTTGCCGACGTGATGATCGTGCCCCAAGTCGACTACTATGCCGAGGCGGAAGGAGTCGTGACGCGCTATCCGTACGACGTGCGCCGTGCTGAGGAGCTTCTCACCAGCGTGGGCTACGCCAAGGGCTCAGACGGGATCTACGCGCATCCGACGGAGGGGCGCTTCCCGCTCGAGGTGCGCGTCCTGGGTGGAGCCGCCAACGAACAAGAGGCCGCGATCATTGCCGACTACCTGCGCCGATTCGGCATCGACTCCAGCATCTACGTTGTATCTCAGGCTGAGTCACAAGACGGTCAGATCCGCGCCACGTTCCCCGGCATCTCCGCCAGTAGCGTGATATATGGATCTCAAGTCCCACTCGATCGGCTTCGGTCGGCAAGCATCGCAACCCCCGAGAATCGATGGCGCGGCTCCAACTTCGGCGCCTGGCTCAACGCAGACTTCGAGCGCCTGGCCACCGCATATGAATCGAGCTTGGTCCCGGACGAGCGTCGGGGAGTGGCAGTCCAGATCATGAAAGTTATCAGCGAGCAGGTCCCGACGATCCCGCTCTTCTACAACTTCATGGTTACTCCTCACGTTGCTGATCTCCAGGGTCCGACGACCGCCGTCTCGGCGTCGGTCGCGGGTTGGAATGTACACGAGTGGCGATGGACGCAATAGCCTCGACCGGTCTTGCCTCGGCGCGATCCAATGACCGCATTCCCGGAGGCACAGCGTGCTAGGTAACCTGATTCTGGTCGCCACCGCTCTTATCGTCGGTGCGATTCTTTACGGCGTCTGGGCGTACACCAACCTCATGGGCAAACGCGACAGGGTGCTCAATGCGTGGGCCCAGATCGACACCCAGCTCAAGCATCGGCACGACGTGATCCGAGATATGGTGACCGCGATCCGCGGCTACCTCCAACACGATCACCAGATCTTGGAGAACGTGTCTCGAGATCGACTCAACGCGATCCAGGCCGGCAGCAACGTGCCTCAACGAGCTATGGCGGAGAACACACTGACCCAGTCAGTGCGGACCATCTTCACGCTCGTCGATGCGTACCCTGCCCTGAAGGAGAACGTGGCCGTGCAGCCGCTCCAGGAAAACCTCGAGAAGACAGAAGAGCGCCTCGCCGTCTCTCGCGAGTTCTACAACGATGCTGCCCGCGAGTACGATGCCGCGCTGACGCGGTTCCCGGGCGTCTTGATGGCGGAGCGGCTCGGACTCGAGACCGCCGTAGTCTTCAACCTCGACAACCCGCCGGAGCGCATCCGCCCCTGGGTCCTGCGCTAGGATGCCTGCTCCCTCTCCCTCTGGGGAGGGCCGTGGTGAGGGCGTTACCTTGCCCACCCGATTTCTATGAGTGTTGCCGGAGGAAGTCCAGCTTCTTCTCCCACTTCGCGCGGACTTGGTCCGCCACCGTCTTGTCGACCTGGTTGACCTTCGGGAACTCATCCCGCCAGTGATACGGCCGAACCGCGTAGATGATGGCGCGGCTGTTCGTCAGGTCGTGCGCATCGCGCTTCGCAGGGTCCAGCACTGGGTCGATGTGACCCGTCCAGCAACCGTCGATGATGTCCGTCTGCGTCTTCGGGTCCCACCGTGTGCCCATTGCCCAGAGCACCTCGGCCGGGTCCGTTATGTCAATGTCATCGTCCACGATGATCGTCATCCGTCCAAGGTACGCCGCGGGTCCGCAACCCGTTGCCACCAGGCCTGCCATCTTCGCGTGCCCAGCGTGCTGTTGGTCGATCGCGATGACGTTGATCAGCCGTGAGCCGCCGCCTCGGAGCTTCCACACCCCCTTGACGCCCGGGACCCCCGCGGCCTCCAGAGCGTCCCAAATCGCCGCGGCCTGCGCCGCTCCTGCCGCGCGCGCCGGCAAGGTTGGCTTCGCCGGGGGTGCGCCTACAAGGATCGGGTCGTTCCGGTGGTACATCGCCTGGACACGCAGAACGGGCTCGGGCCTCGGCGTCGAGCCGTAGTAGCCCGGCCATTCGCCGAACGGGCCTTCGTGGCGTGACTCGACTTCCGTCGGGGGTACGACCCCTTCGAAGACGAGCTCCGCATCGGCGGGGATGGGCAGGCCCGTCAGCTTGCCGCGAACGATCTTGATCGGCCGGCCGATACGGGCGCCAGCCTTGGCAAACTCCGACTCGCCCCATTGTGAGGACGTTCCGGCAACCTGCCCGAGGATGGGCGCCTGGCCGACGCATACGACCATCGGGCACGCTTCGCCACGCTGCCAGTACTTCTCCCGAATCAGACGGCCGTGCTTGCCTGGCTCGATGAACACCGTGAGCGTCTTGTCGTCCTGGACTTCGACGCGGTACGTGCCGACGTTCACCCAGTCGCTGTCCGGGTCCTTGTTGATGATGAGGCACTCGGTCCCGATGTATTGCCCTCCATCGTCCTCGTGCCACTTGGGCGCCGGAAACTTCAGCACGTTGACGTCGGAGCCCATGAGCACGTTCTCGAAGACCGGGCCCGTCTCCACCTCTTCAGGTGGAATGCCTCCGCCCTGGCGCTGTTGGCGGCGGTTCTGGCGAAATGCCTGCACAGCCTCCACGCCCTTTAGCCCACCATCGAACACCCGCGAGCCCTTGACGTTCATGATGATTCGGTATTCCGGCGGACAGCCCTTCATGTTTTCGAAGAGCAGCACCGGCGGGACCTCATGCTCGAGGCTGAGCTCATACAGTGCACCGATCTCCAGGTTCGGATCGGCGCCCTCGATGCGGACAACCTCTTCCACTTGATCGGCCACGCGCAGAAACGCGCGTAGATCGCCGTCTGCTTCGGAGATGACCTGCGGAGATAGACCCAGACTGAGACGCTCGTCGGTTACGCTCATGGCTCCCACCTTCAAGATCTTTCGCTGGAGTGTGCCAGGGCCGCGGGCATACCGCAAGCCCGCGCCGGGAGCAGTGCGGAGCCCGTGTGGGGATGCCACGAGAGCGTTGATGCCGTCCGCTCGGTAGTTGAGCCCAGCCACCCATACATCGACGGTGAATGGTGTGCCCTATTGCGGACATTGACGAACAGTGTTACAGAAAGCAAAATAAGCTGACTGAAGTGATGATTCAGGAATCGGAGGCACTGTGGGCGTTCGAGAGCAGTTGGTAGCGTTGATCCGGGAATCCGGTATGACGCAAGCCGAGATTGCTCGACGGATCGGCGAGGACCACACCTGGGTAAACAGCCGCGTGCGGGGCTTCACTGAGATCAAGGGCGACGACCTGCCCCGTTTCGCGCTGGCGCTGGGTGTGCCTCCGCGCGCATTCTTCGAGATCGAGTCTGCACCGGAGCCTGATCGCACGGAGCCTCGCCGAGTGCGCGAACGGCTCCGCGACCTCTTGCGTGAGAAGCGCTGGAGCCAGAGCGAGCTCGCACGCCGCCTCGGGAAGCACCGCGTCTGGGTCCACTACCGAGTCACGGGTGTGACGGAGATCAAGGCCGACGAGATCCCCGTTCTCGCCGAGGCCCTGGACGTGCCGCCCTATGCCTTCTTCGAGGACCCAGCTCCCCCCTCTGTCGTGAGCCCGCCGGAAGACTCGCTCATGAGCCAGCTCGCCGAGGCAGAACGGGAGTTTATCGTCGGGCTCGTCGATCTCCTGTCACGCTTCCGACAGCAAGTCATGAACGAGGCCGTCCTGGAGCAGGCGGTCGTCGTCCCCGGCCTCCCCGCCCATATTTCCAATTAGTTACTCGCTCCTCCCGCAGGTCCTTCTCTTGCGGTAATGGCGCATGTAACGATTGTGAAGAATCGTTGCTCATGGTTCCTCTGGCTCGTTTACTCGCCGTTATCGTTGACGTTGTCCAAAACAGGGCGCTATGGTGTCTACAGGAGCATCAATGAGTCGATGGTCCTGTTAGGAACGGAGGGGCTCATGCTCAACGAGCTACACCCCGGCGCAGAAGTCGAGCATAACGGGTCGGCAATCGGGTCCGTCGAGCGTGTTCTCGACGATCAGGTTCTCGTTCGCCACGGTCGAGCCGATTATCTGCTGCGGATTCCGGAGCGCTATCTGACGGTGGAGTCGCCGGAACGGGCCCGTCTCGACGATACGTTCAAGCTCGATGAGGTTGAACAGATGGCCATCGATTCGGGTCGAGCGCCACCATCGGGTGAACACATTACCGACGCGGGACCAACGGACCCAAGTCCGTCCCCCGAGGGCGTCGCCGGTCGGTCCCATGGGATGCCCCTAACGTTCGACGGACCTGCCACAGGGTAGGCATCCAGGGGATCGATTTCAGTAGACAGCGAAGGAGGCAGTCATGAGCATTCTTGCTTGGATTATCGTGGGGCTGATCGCCGGAGTGATCGCCAACCTGATCTATCCCGCACCGTCCAAGGGTGGTTGGTTTGGCGCCATGGTTTTGGGAGTTGTGGGCGCCATCATCGGCGGGTTCATCACAGGCCTGGTCACCGGGCAGGACCTCGTAAATGGCGTGAACTTCGTATCGATTATCGTCTCCGTCATCGGTGCGTTGGTCCTACTGATCACGTTCAACGCCGTGTCCCGACCACAGAGAATCTAGCCGTAGCGCACGGCCAAAAGGGCCCCGCCTGGTTCATCCAGGCGGGCCCTTTTCAGTCGGTACGGTATACTGCCTTGGGTCTACCTCACACGAGCCCCAGCGGCTCGTTATGCTCAAGCAGCTTGGCGCGTTCGTCTAGCGGCCCAGGACGCCGCCCTCTCAAGGCGGAGATCGCGGGTTCGAATCCCGCACGCGCTACCACCTGAAACGGCTCCGTTCGTGGCAAAGGGAGCCGTTTTTCTGTGTCCGACAATGCGAGGCGGTCAAGTGTCCGAACCGCTGCTGCAAAGTGCGCCTCCGTGATTGGATCGTGGTGAAAGCGGAGGTCGCGATTCACGATCAGCGTCAAGCCAATTTCGCTATCCATGAGCTGCTCCGCCTTGTGCCTGACCGCGTGGATGATCTTGCCTGTGGCATTCATGCTTTCCTCGTCGTCCCAGGATCGTGAAGACGCGTAAGCTCCACGCCAATAGTCTTGGAGTCAACTGTTAGCCGAAGATCAGGCGTCTTGTATGGCTTCCCGTCAATGACGAATTCGAACCTTCGCGCCATGCTCGGCGAACCAGATCGCATAGCTCAGCGGCTGAACGTTGGCGAGCAGAGAATCGCGATTCGGTGCCTTCGTAATGCGTTCTTCCAGATACCAATCGAGATTTTGAGGCCGGAACGCGGCGATCACATCTACGATCTGGCCCTGAGTAGCATGGAGGTCGGCTAAGCGCGCCCGTGCGCGAGCAGCGATCGCTTCATACCTGGAACCTTTGGCCACTGGTCAGGCGTCCCTTTTCTCAATGCTCTTGCGCGCACCTTCCGGGAGAGCCTCGTAGAGAGCTTCGATCTCCTTCGAATCCCGCGCGCGCCACCACACCATGCGACCCCCATGTCCTGCCTCTCATCGCTCCCCAACGCGTTTGCTCGCTTCTCGATGGGCAGAAGCCATAAGAGTCAGCCTCAAGTCTGTTTTCTTATGTGGTACAAGAACGCAGCTTGGACTCTTACGAACCATCCAAGTGAGCGGCTCGGCGACTTCGTGGTACTTCCGTGAAGGAGAGCCCTATGGTGCCGACACCTGTCCGCGCGAGTCTCGTCGGGTTGCTGGTCATCCTCAGTTTTGCCGGGTGCGCGGGACCCGCCGCTCCTGGCGCCGATCGGGGAGCGGCCGGCGCTGATAGCTCTCGTCCTTCGGCCCCGAAACGCACCGTCGTCGCTATCACCAGCGATCCGCCGTCACTCCGCAGCCAGCTCAGTCGTGCCGCGGGCGGCTCGCTCGCGGGCACATCCGACCTCGAGCAGCTCATCCACGTCGGGCTCACGGTCATGGATAACATGGGCGTGCTGCGGCCTCAGCTAGCCGAGGCAGTGCCGACCGTGGAGAACGGGCTTTGGAGAGTTCTCCCAGATGGGCGAATGGAGACGACCTGGAAGCTTCGACCAGGCAGCACCTGGCACGATGGGACGGCGGTCAGCGCGGAGGACTTCGTCTTTACGGCTCGCGTATCGCAGGATCCGGCGCTCGTGACGTTGCGCCACATCGCGTTCGACGCTGTCGAGCGGGTCGAGGCGCCCGACGCCCGCACGCTTGTCGTCTCGTGGCGTCAGCCGTACATCGAGGCTGATCGCATGTTCTCGGCGAGCGGAACTGTCAATAGCCTCCCATTTCCCCGCCACCTGCTGGAGAGCGCCTACATCGAGAACAAGGCCGGCTTTCTGGAGCTTCCCGCCCTCGGCGGAGAGGAGTTCGTGGGGGCTGGACCGTACCGTGTGCGGCAGTGGATGCGAGGCTCGTCCCTACAACTGGAGGCGTACGACCAGTACCTGTTGGGGCGGCCAAAGATCGATTTCATCGAGGTGCGTTTCATCCCGGATCCCAACACCATGATGGCCAACATCCTTGGCGGCACGGTGGAGCTGCCCATCGGGCGCGGGGTCGGGTTCGAGCACGGTTTGCAGCTCGAAGGGCAGTGGCGTGAGGGCAAGGTTGGTTACTCGCCAGGTGGGAGCATCAAAATCTGGGCCCAGCTCCTCTATCCGAACCCGGCGACTGTGGGGGACGTACGGTTCCGTCGTGCCCTCTATCACGCGATCGATCGCCAGCAACTCATCGACACCCTCATGGCAGGGCGTAGCCAGATAGCGCACACGCAGGTCACCCCGGCCGATCCGGAGTACCCGGACGTGATCGGGCGAGCCGCGCGCTACGAATACGACCCGCGGCGCACCTCGCAGATCATCGAGGGGCTTGGGTTCACCCGGGCAAGTGACGGCGGCTACCGAGATGGCCGCGGAGAGCCACTCGTCGTGGAATACCGCTCATCGCCGATGGATATCCTCCGGAAGACGAAGCTCGCAGTCGCGGACAACTGGCAAGGCGCGGGCATCGGCGTCAACCTGGTGGACGACCCGCCCAACCGACGCGGCGACAATGAGTACCGTGCCATGTACCCCGGGTTCGATATGACGCGCGGAAACTCTGGCACGGAGAGCTTCCGAACCTTTCACAGCTCGGAGGCGCGCGGGCCTCACAATCGGTACATCGGCCAGAACGTCCCCAACTACGTGAACCCAGAGCTCGATGTCCTGATCGAGCGCTTCCTGGTGACGATTCCGCCAGCCGAGCGGCTGCAGATCGCTGGTGATATCGTGCAGCACCTGACGGATCAGGTGATCGTCATGGACCAGTTCTACGATTTGGAGCCGACGC
>ORMF010709279.1_pt1 | contig 14098 bp, 15 predicted proteins | sample 1779871 | NCBI WGS metagenome assembly ORMF01 (sample SAMEA104232316, study PRJEB22302) | groundwater metagenome | biome: forest; feature: aquifer; material: groundwater | place: USA | collected 2011-08-07 | depth 5.4 m | reverse complement strand
CACTTCTTTTTCAAGATCGCGATTGGTCGCTGTAATCATACGCACATCGACCCTGATTGTGGTGTTCGAACCCACGCGCTCAAATTCTCTTTCCTGGAGAAAACGGAGTAATTTCACTTGGGTGGTTTTAGTAATTTCCCCAATCTCATCCAAAAAAAGCGTTCCGCCGTTTGCCAGTTCAAAACGGCCGGGCTTTGAAGCGGTTGCGCCTGTAAACGCTCCTTTTTCATGGCCAAAGAGTTCACTTTCAAGGAGGGTTTCCGGCAGGGACGCACAGGAGACCTTGATAAAGGGTTTGTCTGCCCGCTCGCTTTGGTAATGAATGGCATGAGGCACCAGTTCTTTACCGGTTCCGCTCTCTCCCCTTAAAAGAATAGTGGCTTTAGTCCGTGATACTAAATCGATTGAGGAAAAAACCTCCGCCATCCGCTTGCTTTCGCCCAAAATATTTTTCGGTTTAAATTTCTTTTTAAGTTCGGTGCGCAGCTGCTCATTTTCAAAAACAAGTGTTTGTTTCCCCTCCTGCACCAAAAGTCCAATCTGGACTGCCTGCGCAACCATAGATCCGACAATGGAAAGAAGTCTGATATCTTCTTCAAAAGAAATTTCTTCCTGGAACACACGATCAACACTCAAAGCGCCGATGGTTTTGTTTCCAAGGCGGATTGGAACGCACAGGAAGGAAATATTGCTTCTTTTCAAATCCCCGCGCGCTTTTGTTTTATTGAGAAATAAAGGTTCTTTTCCAATATTGGGAATCACAATGGGTTCACCGGACGCGACCACTTTTCCGGTAATTCCTTCGCCAACCTTGTAACGTACTTTTTCCATTGTCTGGGGATCGATACCGCGCGCGACTTCGATCTTAAGTTCACGGGTTTCAGGATCTAAGATGGTGAGCGTCCCCCGTTCCATTCCGAATTGCTCATGCAGAATTTCCATGGTTTTCTCCACCATCCGCTCAAGATTGAGCGAGGAGCTGAACGCTTTTGAAATCTCATTCAGCGCCGCCAATTCCTGAATTTCTCTTTGAATTCCCTTAGCGTCCCGTTTTTCCATTGTTCTCCCAAGCCACTACAATCATTTTGTGATCATTCACTTTCTTTAAGAATTCTTCCCGCTCAAGCAAAATGGTTTTCCCAGCCTCAAAAACAAGCATGCGCACTCCGGCTCGGATCATCGAATCAATGGTCATGGGCCCAATGGTGGGAACATCAAAGCGCATGTCCTGATTTGGCTTTGCTACCTTAAACACATTTGTTCCTTTGGAAACAAGCTCACCGGCTCTTAAAATCGCCTGATCCGTTCCTTCAATGGATTCGACCGCAACGACTGATTTATTTTTTGTAATCACAGTTTGTCCGATATCAAGACCCGCGATTTGTTTGGCAATGTTCCAGCCGAATTCGATTTCTTCATAATCTTCCTTGCCCGGCTTTTGCTTGCTCAAAACTCCGGCGCTTGGAATTTCGTCATTTAAAAAAGAAACTGAGCTTAAAACATGAAAACCGTTCGCTTCCAAATGATTGGTGACGGCATAAAGCAAGCTGTCATCTTTACGATCCCGAATTTTTGAAACTGCTTTAATCATTTCAAGGTCAGGCTTTATCTCACCTCTAAATAAATTGGCTTTGGTGACTTTGCCCGCCATCAGAACTTCCCTCACTCCATGATGTTTAAAAAATTTAATCACCTTCCCGAGCTCGCCCAAAATAATCCATTCTATTTTGTCTGCTGAACGCTCCAAACTTTGAGACGCTTCCCCTTTAATCGCACAGACAAACAATTCATGTCCCTGGTCTTTTGCAGTTTCTGCAATGACGATGGGGAGCTTTCCGTTTCCTGCAATCAGGCCAATTTTATGGGGTATCATGTGGGCTTAGATAAAAGGCTACAAAATTGTATACTACCAAAATACGTCAAAAATGTATACAAATAGAAGTTAAAAGTTGCTTGTTATGGTCAAAATAAGGAGGAAAACTACTCGGAGTCCGATTCGGAAGCTGGTTTGCAGATGCCTCGTTCAGACTTTTTAATGAATTCAATAAGAGTGGAGACGGCCTTACTTTTTGGAAGCTCCGACTCCATTTTCTGAACGGCAGCTTTTGTGAGAAGGCCTGAGCGGAATAAAATCTTGTAGGCTTTCTTGAGATTCGATCTCTCTTCACTTGAAACCTCAGCGCGTTCAAGGCCCACGCTATTCAGTCCATAAGCTTTGGCAGGATGCCCGTCCACCATCATAAAGGGCGGGATATCGGAAACAACTTTAGAACAGCCGCCAATAATAGAAAGATAGCCGATGCGGACAAATTGATGGACGGCTCCAAAACCCCCGATGATCGCGCGATCGTCAATGATAACGTGCCCTGCAAGCGTTCCATTATTCGCGAGTGTAATATGATTTTTAAGAACACAGTCATGCGCAATATGCGCATAGGCCATAATCAAATTATCATCGCCGACTGAAGTTTCTGTCCCCTCATCCGTCCCGGGATTCATGGTGACGTATTCACGAATTTTATTACGGTCTCCAATTTTGAGATAACTAACCCCGCCCTTAAATTTTTTATCCTGCGTTACACTCCCGAGTACCGCACCCGTAAAAATTTCATTGTCGGCACCGATCGTCGTATGGCCCTTCACGCAAACGTGCGAATCAATTTTTGTGTGATCTCCAATTTTTACCGTCCCCTCAATAATGGAGTAAGGACCGACTTCCACGCCGGTGCCAAGTTCCGCATCCGGATGAATAATCGCTGTGGGATGAATAAGCGTGGATTGATTGGTTTTCATACTAAGCGGTCTGGTGGCTTGGCTGCGCGGAATCAACAACGGCAAAACGGACTTGCGCTTCACAAACAAGTTTGTCTCCGACGTATGCGCGGCCTGCACATTCTCCTGTTTTACTGCGTTCTCTCGTGACTTCGGCTTCAAAACGAAGTTCGTCTCCGGGCAACACGGGCTGACGGAATTTGGCTTCTTGAATGGTCATGAAGTAAGCGATTTTTCCCTGGTTTTCGGGTTTTGAAAGCATGAGAAACCCGCCGCATTGGGCGAGCGCTTCAATAATTAAAACTCCCGGCATCACGGGATGGCCCGGAAAATGACCTTGAAAAAAATAATCGTCTTTTAAAACTTTTTTCATCCCGATAATCTTTTTACCGGGTTCCATTTCAAGAATTTTATCGAGAAAAAGAAATGGGAACCGGTGCGGAAGCACTTGTTTGATCACACTCACATCACAAGGACCAACTTCTGACGGAATGGAAGTGTTTTTGTAAAGCGGTGTCCGGTAATCCGCTAGCTTCCTAACCAAATTAAAATTTTGATGGTGTCCCGTTCTGCATGCGACGACATGGGCTTTGAAAAATTGGCCGGAGAGGTAAAGATCTCCCAAAAGATCCATGATTTTATGGCGGCAGGCCTCATTCGAAAAACGGAGTGTGTTTTGAATGGGTTTGTCTTTTTCAAAAACAAGCGTGTTGCTGACATCCGCTCCTTTTCCATAACCCATCTTTTGTAACTGCTCCGCCTCCTGCTTCAAACAAAAAGTCCGCGCAGGCGCGAGATCATTCAGAAAAGACTCGGGCGTTACTTTTAAAGAAAAAAACTGATCGCTTAAATCCGGATGCTTGTAGCTTAACGTGTATGAAATTGAGAAATCAGCGGCCGGAAGAACAGCGATATAAATATCCCCCTCCTGAAAATGCATGGGCATGGTGATATTCATATATTCACGCGGCGCGTCCTGCTCTTCAAAACCTGCTTTTAAAATTTCATCCGCATAAACTTTGGCACTTCCGTCTAAAGCCGGCAATTCTTCGCCATTCACTTCCACCAAAATATTATCAATCAGAAGACCGTGAAGCGCGGCCATTAAATGTTCAACCGTCTGGATTTTCCATTGGCTATTTCCAATCGCAGTCTGCCTTCCCTGCTGCTGGAACGCATTCTCGGAAATTGCTTGAACAGACCCCGAACCCGGAAAATCTATCCGCGAGAAACGAACACCGCTTTTGGCAGGCGCAGGATTTAACACCATCCGCGCGGGTTTCCCCGAGTGAATCCCTCGTCCTTCAAAGGTAATTGATTTCTTAATGGTTCGCTGTTTCTCACTCATAACTATTTTTTCTTTTTGTAACTGTCATTTAATTCTTTAAGAACGTCTGCGGTTTGATCATATTTTGTGCTTTTGTAAAGAAGCGCGCGTTCATTGAAAATAAAATCAAATCCTTTGCGCTGGCCGTAATCTCTCAAAACTTTATCAATATCACCAAAAATTTCTTTCATAATCGTATTGCGTTTTTCGCCGAGTTCTTTACGGGCACCTTCATCAAACGCATCAAGTTCTTTTAATTTAGCTTCAATCTGTCCTTGTTTTTCTTTTTTCTTATCTTCAGAAAGGAGCGCTTGTTCATCCTTAAGTTTTCTCACTTCCGCAACCACAGCGTCCCGCTTCTGCTGTTTTCCTTTGCCTTCTTCCTGAAGATCCTGATCAAATTTCTTTGTTTTCTCGTAGCTGTCAAAAATCTTTTCGACATCCACATACGCAAACTTAGACTCTGCGGCCAGTGCCAACGGAAGCCGGATATAACCCAAGCTCATAATTCCTAAAACGAAAACCATGCGGCAAATTAACTTCATAGTAGTTCCTTTCAATGGTTAATCTATTTGGTTAAATTAAAGACAATTAAAAACTGCGGCTCAAACTAAATTCGAACCTGCCGTGCTTATTCTTTGTATCGGGATTCATAACCGGATAACCGTAATAAAACGCGAGAGGACCGATCGGTGTATTCACTTTAACACCGGGGCCCGTACTCACGACAAAATCATTAGAGCCAAAGAAATGAAACGTATCTCGGGACACTTCACCCGCATCAATAAAAACAGCCCCCTTCATAATATCCAAAAATGGGAGCCCAAACGTATACTCTAAATTGGTAATAAACAGCGTCTCGCCTCCGATGGGTCGGTCACTCTCTTTCGGACTCACGCGCCGATAATTGTAACCCCGGATGGTTCCCAAACCGCCTGCAAAAAACCGGTCATACACGGGAACATCCTTAGTGGACCCAATACCGCTTGAAGTGGCAAGACGATTTCTCCATTCTAACATTGTAGGTCCAAAACTCCAATATTTGTTCCCATAGGCCTGTGTGATGTAATAGCTCTCATCACCACCTAAAAATGTGCCGATGAGTTCTCCGGAAAGCCCAACCACGGAACCTTTGGTAGGGTTGTAGGGACTATCCGTTGAATCCCGGGAAGTAAAGAGTTTGAGCCGGGAAAGCCAGCTAACTCCTGCGGCGTCCTTCACGATTTGAGCGGCGCTTTCCGGAATATCAAATACTTTCACCCGCTCAACCGTATACCCTGTACCAACTTTCACTAAATCATTCAGTGATTTTGCAAAGGTAATGCCCGCACCTAAACGGTCATGCGTAAAATCAACGTTTCGGTTTTCATAGCGAGTGTTATAAATATTCAGGGCAAATGAAATATGTTTTCCAAATATATAGGGCTCTACAAAACCGAATTCCACATTCTTACTGATAGAACCGATTCGTCCTTGAAGCGAAATGCTTTGTCCGCCGCCGGTAAAGCGAGGCCAATTAAAAAGATCGAAATTCCGCTGAGAAATTTCCGCGAATCCGATAAACTGATCCACAGAACTGTAGCCCGCTCCGAACGAAAGCTCTCCCGTCTGTTTTTCTTTGACGTGAAACACGATATCTTTTCGATTCGGCGCAGAACCTGTTTCCGTGTCATAAGTGACTTCTTCAAAATAACCGAGATTGTTCAAGCGCTGTTTTGATTTTTCAACCAAATCCCCGTTAAACTTTTCACCGGGCTTGATCCTGAGTTCGCGGCGAATCACAATGTCTTTTGTTTTGTTGTTTCCGCGAATTTTAACTTTATCAATGAAGAAAAGGTCGCCCTCTTCAATTTTATAAAACACATCTACTTTGCCGGTGTCTTTATTGAATTTAACGTCAGGCGTAATGTGCGCTTCCATATATCCGCGTGCAAAATAAAATTTGCGGATAGCTTCTACATTGAGAGTCAGGTTTTTCTGTGAGTACGTCGTACCAGGAAGCATAAAGAGCTGTTGCCAAATTTCATGTTCGGGAAAAATTTTGTTTCCTTCAAAACTCACGCTGCCGGCAAGATAATGCGCGCCTTCGTCAATCCTGATTGTCAGCGCAACTTGTTTCAATTGTTCACCATATTGAAAATCCGGCTCTACCTTGACATCCAAAAACCCCTCATCCTGGTAAAAACTGGAAACGCGCTCCAAATCATCTTTAAACATTTCTTCTTTGAAGGAATTCCGTTTGAGATTGAGAAGCCAAGGGTTTTTGACTTTGGTTTGAATCAATTTTTTAATTTTTGACTTCTTAAAAGATTTGACGCCTTCAAATTGAATGCTTTTAATTTTGTAAGCCACACCTTCGTTAATTTGAATATAAATAGTAGATTCTTTTCCGTTTTCACTAGCTTCTACCCGGTATTCCACTTTGGCGAGATGGTAACCTTTATCGAGATACTTTTTCTGAATCTTGGCCGTACCCTCCACAATCAAACGCTCATCTAAAACCTGCCCTTCAAGAATGTTAATTTCTTTTCTTAGGTTTTTTTCTTTAAACGCATGGTTCCCCTGAATGACAATTTGTTTCACAACGGGTTTTTCATCGACAACTAAAATAACATTCACTCCGGTGGGTTGAGGATCCACATCAAAACGAATGTCCTTGAAAAATCCGGTTGCGTAGAGACGTTTAATATCCTCGTTGACCACTTCCTGATTGAGCGTACCGCCCTCTTTAACCGCAATTTTAGTTAGGATGGTGGTGGTGTTCACAATCTCATTGCCCTGAATACGGACGGAGAGAATGGTCAAATTCTGAGCCGGTTTCTTGGGAGCTTCTTCTTTCGGAGCAGCGGCAGACTCTGCGCTTTTTGTTGAATCAGAAGCAGCTGGTTTGTCTTCGGCAAATAAAACAAGGCTGTTTAAAACCAAAAGGAAAAAGCTGAGGCAGATTAGTTTTGAAAGTGCGGTTCGCTGGAGTGAGGACATGGTCGGCGCTGTCATTTCATAAATTATGCGTTTACTTCTTCTCCCTCCCGGCGAAATTCAAGATTCTCGAACCGGGTGTACTCTCTCAGGAAAAGTAAGTCGACCGAACCAGTCGGGCCATTTCTTTGTTTAGAAATAATGACTTCGGCTTTGTTTTTATTTTCTTCCGAAGGACGATAATATTCTTCACGGTAAAGAAAAACAACGACATCCGCATCTTGCTCAATCGCGCCGGACTCCCTTAAATCTGAAAGTTGAGGACGGTTTCCGGTTCTGTTTTCAACGGCACGCGAAAGTTGACTGACGGCAATCACAGGCACTCTTAATTCACGGGCGAGCGCTTTTAAGGAGCGGGAAATCTCAGAAATTTCCTGCTGACGGCTTTCAGAATAAGAGGAGCCGCGCATAAGTTGAAGATAATCGATCACAATCAGCTCGATGCCGAATTGCGCTTTCATCCGGCGTGCTTTAGCTCTCACTTCAAGAGCGCTTACGCCGGGGGTGTCATCAATATATATAGGCGCCTCCGAAAGCTTGCCTGCGGCACTTGTAAGCTTCGGCCAATCGGTATGCGACAAATAACCGGTACGCACGCGGTTTCCGTCGACACGTGCATGAGAACACAACATTCTTTGTACCAGCTGTTCTTTGCTCATTTCGAGCGAGAAGAAAGCAACGGGTTTATTCATTGTAATTCCCGTGTGTTCGCAAATAGCGGCCGCAAACGCGGATTTTCCCATCGAAGGGCGCCCTGCGACAATAATTAAGTCAGATGGCTGAAGACCGGCTGTTTTAATATCGAAGTCGTGGAAACCCGACGCAATCCCCGTCACATGTTCTTTGCGCTGATAAAGTTGGTCAATGGTTTCAATGCTATTTTTAATAATGTCTTTTAAGCGAACAAAATTTCCGTGAATTCTTTTCTGGCTGATTTCAAAAATCGCATGTTCCGCGCGGTCTAAAACGTCCTTAACATCCGTTGCGCTATCGTAACTTTCCTGCACGACATGAGTCGCTGCCTGAATCAGCTGACGAAGAATGCCTTTTTCTTTGACGATGGATGCGTGATGTTCAAAATTTGCTGCGGTTGGAACTTGAGAGGTAAGCTGCGTGAGATAGCTGGCGCCGCCGATGTCTTCCAATTGTTTCCGCCGTCTCAATTCTTCAGTAACGGTAATGAGATCAGCTGGCTGATTTTTTTCAAAAAGAGAAATCAGACAATTAAAAATTTTCCGGTGGGAATCGAGATAAAAATAAGAATCATTCAGAGTTTCAATTGCAAGTGGAATCACTTCGGCTTCAAACAGCATCGCCCCAAGCACGCTCACTTCGGCTTCAAGATTTTGCGGCGGGATTTTTTCTACCAAATTCAGATTGGACACTGAAGGCATAAAGAAACTCTAAGTTAATCCTTAAATCCGCGGTTAGGCTTTTACAATAACTTTGAGCAAAACGTCAACTTCAGAATGAAGTTTAATGTTGGCCTGGTATTCCCCGACCTGATGAATGGGGGCCATCTCAATTCGTTTACGCTCAATGTGAAACCCATTTTTTTCAAGCTCGACGACAATATCTTGAGTGGTCACGGAACCAAAAAGCTTTCCTTCTTGACCAACCCGGGCTTTAATCGCGCAAGGCATCTTTTCCAATTTACCCGCAAGCACAATCGCTTCCTGTTTTAAACTCTCAGACTTCGCCAAAGCTTGCTTTTTCTTAGCCTCAAGAAACCGGAGGCCGCCTTCTGTGGAAAGAACCGCAAGTCTGCGCGGAAGCAAAAAATTCCTGAAATAACCGTCACGAGCTTGAACGGTTTCGCCTGCTTTTCCTAAATTATCAATATCCTGGAGTAAAATGACTTTCATGACTAGACCCCTATCTGAAATGCAATCATAGAGGTGTGGCGGGCACGCTTGACTGCGCGTGCAAGCCATCGCTGATGTTTTGCACAATTACCCGAAATTCGTTGGGGCAAAATTTTGCCTTTTTCTGTCATAAACTTAAGAATTTTATCTGTTTCTTTATAATCCACTAAAGAAACCCGGTCTCCACAAAGACGGCAAACCTTCTTCCGCATAAAACGGGGTTTTCCCTCAAAACTACCACCGCGTCCACCCTGGTCTCTAGAATCTCTCGAGTCTCCTCTTGCCCCGCCGCCGGTTCCGCCGCCGTATGAACGACCGCCGCGCGCACCACCTGATGATCTACCTCCGGGACCTCTAGATCCTCCACCGGACCCTCCGTACTTTCTCTTTTCCATTTCTCTAATCCTTCCTAAATATTAATGAATGTGTTAAAAGGGTGGTTCTTCCGGAAGATTGTGATCTCCCGCGCCGCTGCGTCCTGATTTTTGAGCAGGCGCGCCAAATGAATCTTCAATGATTGCTTCCTCAGCTGCTGCGGGAAGCGGGATGCTTTCCTCAGATGCTTGTTGTTTCCCGCCGCCGGTTGGTTTTCCTAAAAATTGAACTGTCTGTGCGACCACTTCTACGGTGCTGCGTTTGGTTCCGTCCTGCGCTTCCCAAGATCTAGACTGAAGTCTTCCTTCCACAAACACGGAACTTCCTTTTTTTAAATACTCGTTACAAACTTCAGCATGTCTTCCCCAGACAACGATTCTAAGAAAACTGACTTCTTCTTTTTTCTCACCTGTCGCTGCCGCGTACGAACGATTGACGGCAACTGTAAATGTCGTAACTGCCTGACCTGAGGGAATGTATCGCAGTTCCGGATCACGTGTTAAATTTCCAAGGAGTAAAACTTTATTAAAACTAGCTGCCATGAGCGTTTGTCCTAGTAGGAGTAGTAGTGGAAGTGGAAGTGGGGGCAACAACAGCTGCTGCTGGTTTCGGCGTCGCAAGCACTTGAGCTGCTGTTGTAAATTCCTTAATTAATATATTACATCTGAGGATGCTTTCTGTGAGCGCGATTGTTTTTTTGAGAGGGCTGACTTTCGCAGGATCTAATTCAAAATCATAAATGTAATAATAGCCTTCGCGCTGCTTCTTAACGACATAACCAAAAGCACGCTTCCCAAGTTCGCGGACGTTCGTTACTTTCCCGCCTTGTTTTACAACCTGATCGTTAAAACTTTTTTTTGCCTCTTCCAACTTTTCGGCTGCTGCCTGAGCCGGAAGGATCAATACTGCTTCATACAAACGCGTCATGCTTTACTACCTACCTTTCATTACTTTTATCTGAGAAAACCGGATATAAACCCGAAATCCCTTGAAGGGAGAAGAATTTAACATATCTAGAGCCAAATAACAATCATCAAATCTTATTAAAGCGGTTCATGGCCGTCTGTACTCCTAAAGTTGCCCAGGTCAGGCACGCTTCAGAAACAAGCGGGATGATCATTTTTAGAACTTTTTCTTCGTCTAAATCAAATTTTCCAAGAACAAACTCGGTTAAGTCTCCGCTCACGCCGGCACGCCCGACACCCACACGAAGTCTCGGGAAATCCTTACTTCCTAAAACATGAATGAGCGATTTCAAGCCGTTGTGTCCGCCCGCGCTACCATCTCCGCGTAAACGGATTTTTCCGACCGGCAAATTCACATCGTCCACCACCACCAGACAATCCCGGGGTTTTAATTCCGGACGGTGCGCGAGGAGCGCTTTCAGAGCTTCTCCGCTTTCATTCATATAAGTCTTCGGCCGGGCCAAAATAACTTTTTCAGCACCCGCGTGAAAACTTGCTTCCGAGAAAAGTTTTCGGTCAGTTTCCGTTTTGATTTTCTGCTGGTCAAAAATTTCATCCAGCACACGAAATCCAATATTGTGCCTTGTCTTCGCGTAAGACTTACCTGGATTTCCGAGGCCAATGATGAGCTTCATGAAAAGACAGAAACTATTCTTTTTCTTTTTTCTCGGACTTGGCTTCTTTCTTCGCTTCAGCCGGTGCTGCTTTCGCTTCCGCACCTTCTTCGCCGTCTTCTTTCTTCTTACCAATGACTTCAGGCTCTTTCGCGCCTTCTTCAAGCGGTTTTTCTTCTTCGGCTTGTGGTGCGTGAATCGCGACCACTACTTAATCCGGCGAGAGCAAACATTCAACGTCGTTTGGAAATATGAGCTCTTTCGCGTGAATCGCGTGTCCGATTTCAAGTTTAGAAATATCCGCTTCAAGCTTTTCAGGGATTTGAGTCGGCAAACATTCCACTTCGATTTCATGGTGCACGACATCCAAAATTCCGCCCGCTTTGGAACCGGGGGCTTCGCCTTTGATTACCAAACGCACTTTAATTTGAATCTTTTCGGTAAGCGAAATCACATTAAAATCAATATGAGTGATCGAGTCCGAAACTGGATGATGTTGAATCTCCTTAATGAGCACTTTCTCATTGAGAGCTCTCTCACCCTTTACCTTCAAATCAATCAAAGCGTTTCCGCCCGCACTGTTAATCATAATTTCAAACTCTTTATAATCCACAGAGATTGACAGAGGCTTTACTTTGTGGCCATAAACCACGGCGGGAATCTGTTTCTCTTTCCGCACTTTTTTAACCCCTCTTCGTCCCAACAAACTTCTAACTGTTCCTTTTAATTCTACTGTTTTCATTGCCTTATTCTCCTTTACTCATCAGTAAATTATTTTCTTATGCTTCAACACCGGCTGTCTTAAATAGCGAACTAACCGATTGATTTTCGTGAATTCGGCTGATGGCTTCGCCGAGAAGTTTTGCCACCGAAAGAACTTTAATTTTCGCGATTTTTTTCTCAGGAAGAAGCGGGATGGTATCAGTCACCACCAGTTCCTTCAAAATTGATTTTTGAACCCGGCTAATCGCAGGTCCGCAAAGCACGGGATGAACCACCGCCGCGTAAATATTAATCGCGCCAGATTTTTTAAGCGCGGAAACTGCTTCGATAAGTGACCCTGCGGTGGATACCATATCATCCACCAAAACCACATCGCAGCCTTTGACATTACCGATAATATTCATGACATGTGTTTTTGATTCGCTCTCGCGGCGTTTATCTACAATGGCAAGCGGACAGTTGAGACGTTTCGCATAAGCGCGCGCCATTTTAATTCCACCCACATCTGTTGACGCCACCACCAAGTTTTTCATTTTTTTCCTCAAAAAATAAGGACACAGTACGTTAATCGAATATAAATGATCCACCGGAATATCAAAAAATCCCTGAATTTGCCCCGAATGAAGATCCATTGTGAGCACGCGGTGCGCACCGGCGGTTTGAATTAGGTTTGCAACCAGTTTTGCTGAAATCGGAACCCGCGGACGGTCTTTCCGGTCTTGCCGCGCATAACCATAATAAGGAAGCACTGCAGTCACGCGTTCAGCCGATGCGCGTCTTGCCGCATCAATTAAGATCAAGAGCTCCATCAAGTAATCATTCGGCGATGTGCAAATGGATTGAATAATAAAAACATCTTTTCCGCGAATGTTGGCCTGGATCTGCGCCCGAATTTCTCCGTCCGGAAAACGATCGGCAAGCACGGGGTCAAGCGAAAGGCCTAAATGTGAACAAATAGATTTTGCGAGCTTAGCATTTGCATTTCCGGAAATAATTGCGATATTATTTTTCATTTTCATCCCTATATTCTTATTTTTTCTTGCCCATTAATCGGGCTGGTACGCCCACAACCGTTTTTCCGCTAGGAACATTACTTTTACTTAATACCACAGAACCCGCGCCCGTTTTTGCTTTGGCGCCGATGGTGACCGGCGCTACTAAAACCGTATTTGAACCGATAAATGCTTTTTTGCCGATGACTGTTTTCGATTTTCTGACACCGTCATAATTTGCCGTCACCGTTCCCGCGCCGATGTTAACCTCTTCGCCGAGAATAGCATCTCCCAAATAGGTCAAATGTTTCACACGCGATTTCCGTCCCACTTTGGAACGCACCACTTCCACAAAACTTCCAATGATCGCACCTTCTTCGATCACAGAATTTTCACGAATGACAGCAAACGGCCCAATCTGACAATCCCGGCCAATTTTCACGTTCTCACCGATCCATGAAAAAGGATAGATCGTGGTATCTGCGCCGATCGTAACACCGAACGCAATAAATGTATTCTCAGGCGATACGACAGTGACGCCATTTTTCTGGTGCTTCTCAATTTCTCGGCTGTTCATCACTTTTTCCAGTTTTGCTAAGTCCGCTCTCGAATTAATCCCGAGCGCTTCATCTTCTGTTTCAGCCAACACGGCCCGGACGTTTAACCCGTCACTCGCGAACGCGTGAATCACATCCGTTAAATAATATTCCCGCTTCTTGTTATCCGCTTTTACTTTCGCAAGATACTGAAGCAGCTTCCCGGTATCAAAAAGATAAATCCCGGAATTAATTTCTGAAATCTCCCGCTCTCCCTCATTTGCATCGAGGTGTTCGCGGATTCCCAAAACTTCTTCACCGTTCCTCAAAACTCTTCCGTAACCAAATGGGTTTTTAACTTCCGAAGTTAAAATGGTTGCGGCCGCTCCCGCACGCTCGTGCGCGTCCATCATTCGGCGCAGGGTATTTGGTTTCACGCACGGAGCGTCGCCCGGCATGACCAAAAGGTTCCCTTTCCAATTCCTGAACATTTTTCCGGCGCATAAAACCGCGTGCCCGGTTCCGAGCTGAGGGACCTGACGGACTGTTTCAACTTTTGAATCGGTTTTATTTATAAAAGAGCGAACTTCTTTTTCTCCGTGACCGACCACAACAGCCTTCTTAGTGATTCCGGCGCGCGTGAGAACTTCCAGCAAATGTCCTAAGATCGGTTTTCCCGCAAGCGCATGTAATACTTTCGGAACACGAGATTTCATTCGCGTTCCTTTTCCCGCCGCAAGCAAAAGTGCGAGAACCGGTTTGTTTGCCGGAGCCATCCGTCTAACCTTTAATTCCGGTCAGCTTAATACCTTCCACGAAATAGCGCTGGCCAAACATAAAGACAATCAAAATTGGTAAAATCATCATAACAGAACCTGCCATAAGAAGCGTCCAATCCGTCCGGTAAAGCGACTGGAAATACGCGAGCCCAACCGGAAGTGTGAATTTGT
>ORMF010480537.1_pt1 | contig 14098 bp, 11 predicted proteins | sample 1779871 | NCBI WGS metagenome assembly ORMF01 (sample SAMEA104232316, study PRJEB22302) | groundwater metagenome | biome: forest; feature: aquifer; material: groundwater | place: USA | collected 2011-08-07 | depth 5.4 m | reverse complement strand
CTAGTAAAAACAATGACAACTTTCATTCATCAAACATTAATCCATTGCGACCTTTATAGATATTGTTTTGAATACATCGAAGAAGGACTTTGCCGTCACCCCGAAATCACCTGCCTACTCACTAAGGCTTTTGAACAAAAACTCCATCCTGACAAAAGCGACCTCCTTGATTATAAAGAATCACAAAAACAGCTTCTTAACCTTATCGAAGAAATCGATACTGGAAATGAGTTAAATGATGTAAGAACAAAAAACATCTTAACTCAAGGATTGCATTTCGTTGACAGCATCCTAAAAACAAATTTCTACTGCACGAATAAAACAGCTTTTTGTTTTCGGCTAGACCCTTCTTACATGCAAAAAATCCCTTGCGATATTTCAGATAAATTCCCTGCCCCTCCCTATGCTATCTACTTTATGAAGGGATTCCATTTTTTCGGATTTCACATCCGATTTAGCGATTTAGCAAGAGGTGGTCTTAGAACGATTGTATTACAAAATCCGGAGACAATCCTATCTGAGAAAAATAACGTCTTTTTAGAGTGCTATAGCTTAGCCTATACACAACAGAAAAAAAATAAAGACATCCCGGAAGGGGGCGCTAAAGGGGTGATCTTTTTAGAACCTTTAGAAGGTAAAGAAGAAGAAATTAAGATCTTAGAAAAAGAACTTGAAGCTCAAGGATTACCCTTGAAGCAAATCAAAGAGAAAATCGCTTCTTTCTCCTCCTCTCAAAGACAAGAACATATGTACGAATCTCAAAGATCTTATATAGAAAGCCTTCTCACTTTGATTAACTGCCATATAGATGGCTCTTTAAAGGCAACCCATGTCGTCGACTACTTAAAAAAACCTGAGTATATCTACCTAGGACCTGATGAGAACATGCATAATGACATGATCGAGTGGATAGCAAGCTATAGCAAAAAGTCTCTTTATAGACCAGGATCTGCTTTCATTTCTAGTAAACTAAGCCTTGGCATTAACCATAAACAATTTGGAGTAACCTCTTTAGGGGTCAATGTCTGTATGGAAGAGGCTTTAAAGTATCTTGGAATCAATCCAACAAAAGACACCTTCACTATTAAAATGACAGGGGGTCCAGATGGAGATGTCGCCGGGAACCAAATGCTCAACCTTTTACGCTATTATCCTCATACAGCAAAGCTTTTAACAACAATCGATATCTCAGGTGTAATCTTAGACCCTAAAGGACTTGACCTTCCAACTATCCAAGATCTTTTTATGAAAGAGCAAGCTATTTGTCACTATCCTCCAAGCAAACTCTCTGATGGTGGGTTTTTACTTGATTTGCAAACAAAAAAAGAAAATGATTCTCACGAAATGCAAACGCTTTGCTATAAAAAAGAAAAAAACATGCTGAAAGAAGAGTGGCTATCTTCTCATGAAGTGAATCATCTTCTTCGCCACGCCATCTATAAAACAAAAGCTGATGTCTTCATCCCTGGAGGAGGTAGGCCAAGGACTCTTAATGAAGCCAATGTGCATGAGTTCCTTAACGACCAAGGAATTCCTACAGCTAAAGCCATCATAGAAGGGGCTAACCTCTATCTAACTGCCAAAGCTAGACGAACCTTAGAAAAGCTTGGCGTCTTAATCATTAAAGATAGCTCAGCTAATAAAGGCGGGGTGATCTGCTCTTCTTTTGAAGTCCTGTGTGGGCTTTGCTTAGAAGATGAAGAATTTACCAAAGAAAAACAAAGACTTGTACAAGAGATCCAATCCATTATTGCAGATAAAGCACAAAAAGAAGCAAAACTTCTTCTTTCTACTCATAAAAAAACTCATGAGTTTTTAACAGATATTTCTGAAAAGATCTCAGAGCAGATCAACCGCTATACCTACGATATCTTAAGTTATCTAGAACCTCTTTCTCTTCCCATGGAATCTGAACATCCCTTCAACCAAGTTTTATTAAGTTATGTTCCAAAAACACTTACAGAGAACTACAAAGATCGCATCTTCTCTCGCATTCCCGATATCCACAAAAAAGCGATTATCTCGTGTCATCTAGCCTCTCAAATTGTCTATGTAAAAGGACTCTCTTGGGCACCTAAAATCACAGATATATTACCCATTCTCTGTCAGGACCCGGAATTAGTTAATTAAAATGGCTGGACGCGTTCAGAACTTTTGACTGGAAAAAGTTCTGAATTTCTAAGATAAAACATCTCCAGCAAAGTTAATAATTTAAAATAACATACAGCTACTTTTTAAGCTCTGCCTCAATCTGTTCAACTGATGGCAAGCTATCTTTAAAAGCTTTTGGTAGCGATTCAGCTAGCTTAGTCTTATAAGTTGCTACTCCTATAGATTTTTTAGTGTCGGATAAGGAATATTCAATCATGAGTCGTTTTCCGCTTCGGCAAAGGATCATTCCTATGGCAGGTTCATCATCAGGATGTTTTAAGGTGGCGTTAACCGCAGCTAAATAAAAAGCCATCTTACCTGCATACTCTGGTTTGAATGGAGTATTTTTTAATTCTACCACTATGAACCTTCTAAGCTTATAGTGATAAAATAACAGATCTAAGAAAAATTCATCACCATCTACCTCTATTTTATATTGTCGTCCTATAAATGCAAAACCAATTCCTAGTTCAGTAAGCAGTTTTTGCATATGTGTCACTAAACCATCTTCAATTTCTCGTTCATCAGCATCTTCTTGCATAGTCAAAAAATCAAAGTGGTAGGGATCTTTAAGCATTTCATTTGCCAGATCAGATTGAGCTTTTGGCATAGTTGTTTTAAAGTTGGTAATAGCTTTTCCTTGACGGCTATACAAATCTGAATCTATCCATGTTTCCAAAACATTACGAGACCACCCATTTTCTACGGTCTTGTTAACATACCAAAGACGTTTTTTAACATCTTTAATCCTGTCCATCAATATGACGTTATGACCCCAAGGAATTTGCGCAACAACTTGTTGCGTAATTGTAAAGTCCGGATAAGACTCAGCGAACTGCTTCATATATAGTATGTTACGAGCTGAAAGCCCCGTCATTTTTGGAAAAACGACCTTTAAATCTTTAGCCATACGCTCTATTACTTTACTTCCCAGCCTTCTTCTTTTTGCTTATCAATAATTGTTTTTCCAATATCCCAATAAAGCTCTAAAAGCTTCTCATTAACACTAAGTGAAGCTTTTATCTGAGCGCTACGTATGCGTTCCTTAAGAGCATTAAGAGTTTCCGCATAAGTTAACGGAATAAGGCCTGATTTTTCAATCATAGATTTTCCTATAAAAAAACAATTTGTTTGGATTTTTTGTGAAGATTATACTAGAACTTTTTATTATTACCAGCAAGGAAAAGAATTTTTTTTAAGACCTCTTTTAGATGCTGGTTTTTCGCTTTTTCAACCAAAAACGGCCAAACTAAAGAGCTCCTTAATACGAAAGCATCCTGTCTCTTACCAAAAATTTCGTTTATCGCGAAAACAATTGTCACAAATCTTATGAATGTGATGAACTGGCAGCTTCCTTGAACAAGAATGACACTTCCTGTGGAGCCCTTTCTTTTTAAGAGAGTTTTCAATAAAAGTATTGACTTGTTCGCGTAGCTCTTCACAGATTGTTAAACTAGGAAAGTGCTCCGCTTTTCTCCTTGCAAGCCAATGGTAGAGCACCAATATCTTTACACAATTTTCCGCTTCATTTAAAACGCTGTCATCATTGGTGCTGGAATGCCGAGAAAATTCACTGAAAGCACCTTTCTTAAAAGTAACTGGAATTCCTCTCGAATAAGAGGTGATCCATGAAATATAAGTGTTGAGCAATATTTCCGTTGAAGATACGGGAGCGGTGATGAACAGATATTTATCCGAAAAGGAAAGACTATTGAGCTGAGTCCTCATTTCAATTTGCTCCGCTAATTTCAACATCTCCGTCAAATCCGAACAAATGAGAATGGAATTAGGGTTACTCAATTGTAGAAATAAGGAGAGTGAGCTTTTTATACTTTCATGTCCGATTTGCTCTCGAAGTACTAAAAGTTGTGTTTCAGTGGGCCTGACAACACAAGACTCCAAAAAATGAGGTTGTTGCGCCTGAATATGCTGACTAGCGAGAGCTAGACTCGACTTATTGATGGCTCCGACGTAACCACATTCAAACTTACCATACCTTCCTGCACGACCTGCGATCTGTTTCACCTCTTGCGGAGTCAAATCTCTTGAATCGCTCCCATCAAACTTGGTAGTTTCAGAAAAAATCACAGTCTTAATTGGTAGGTTCAACCCCATTCCAATGCAATCTGTAGCCACAAGGATATTTGTTTCTCCAGATCTAAATCTTCTGGCCTCTTCCCTACGAACACCGGGACTGAGATTGCCATAAAGCACAGAGACTTTTCTCCCTGAATCTTCCAGCTCTTTCTTATAAGCTAGAACGCTTCGCCTTGAAAACGCGATAATTGCTGTCTGAGGCTCTATATGAGCTAGACTATGAATCGGTTTTTTATGCATTTCAAGCTTTCCGATCCGGCACAAAGGAATGATCTCCAGCTCCTCACCTAGATAATCTTCAATAAGTCGCTTCAAAGTGGGGATACACTCTTCACTTCCTGTCATGATCAGCTTCTTCGCTGGAATTCCAATAATGGCCTGCGACCACGCCCATCCACGATTCTTATCTAAAATGATTTGAACCTCATCAATCAGGACACAGTCAATCCATTTATCCAGATTGACCATTTCGACCGTGGAAGCTACAAACCTAGCGTCAGGTTTGATCTCTATTTCCTCTCCTGTCAGAAGCGAGCATTCCTTTCCCCTCTTTTCAATTTCCTCTTGTCCTTCTAGTGCCAAAAGTCGTAAAGGAGAGAGGTAAGCTCCCGACTCGCTCTGGACTAATTCGTTAAATCCACGATAGCTCTTTCCACTATTCGTGGGACCCACAAAAAAAAGATGTTTTCGTCTTTGTTCCCGCGCAACAGAAAAAAAGTCCTTATACTCGTTTAAATTCCAATCCTTTCTCATCGTACTGACAAGATTCTTTAGCCTCTCTTTGTCTGCGCGAGAAAAAGTCATAGCCTCTTCCGATCGCCTTTCCCTAGAATAAGAAATTTCCGACGACATTTTAAGTAATGACTGAATTAGTTCCTTCTTTTTTTCTCTTTTTCCTTTTACCTTCTCTGCATGAGCCTTATATTCATGGCTTTCAAGAACACTCTGCATTCTGGTTTTTGAATAAAGATGAGCAAATTTTTCTCCGGAGCCTTTCAACTTTACAATCTGATCAGGCTCTCCAAGCAGTTCCTTTATGCTTTTATCTGTGAAATACAACGTTTCCTTGAGCTCTGTCTTAGTCAAAAAAGCGCTTTCCGTAGTTAGTTCCAGCCCCTGCTCAGATAAAGCTGCCACGAATGTTTTTCCTTTCAAAATATAAGATACGAAATCTAACTTTTGATACTCTGATATCAAGACTTCTTCTTTAGCTCCCTTCTCAAGCTTCTTCTTAAAAACGAGCCTGTTTTGACTGTCCATTACAAGGAGATATAGATTCATAGTGGTTGCTTTCCTTTTTTCTCGACCCTAGAAGGAAGAGATTTATCGATATGCTTACGAATAGAAAATGTCATATTTATCCCAACTTTTTTGAGATATAATATACTTGAAATTGAGCATTCAAGTGAATAAATTTCAAACTTTGGTAGGTATTTTCTAACTCATGAGAACAACTGGGGAGATTAAAAAAGATGAGGGCGGCTGGACACATTCAGAACTTTTAATTGGCTAAATTTAGCTTTTTCACAGCCAACCACCTTAACAGAGACCTTGACTGAAAATAATAAATTATCCAATCAACTTTTGAGAACGTAGCAAATATGCTTTTTTGATAGAAAACTTGAATTTTGAAGAAAGTTCATCTGAAGAAAGCTCTTTATAGCCACCATTTGTAATGGTTTCCAAGCCTTGTAGGTATGAAACAACAGAATCATCTTGATCAAGAATAACAACACGAGAGATCTGAACAAGCTCTGAATCCGTAAAAGATTCCTGAAGTTTTGAAGAAATGGTTCTATATGATTGCATTTCTTGAGAGTTCAGCCAAGAAGCTGCTACGACTATATCCCATCTTTCTAAAGGTTCCTCTCTTAAAAAAAGAGCACAAATCAATAGAGGCGCATTTTCTTTTTCCAAAACTTGAATCAAAGACTTTAGCTTGTCTATAAGTTCTTTCATAAATTTCTCCAAATTGCTTCTACGGATTCTATCATTAATTTAGTGCCTTCAGCTGTTTGAGGCTTTAAAAAATATCGAGTTTCAGGGTTCCATTTCATAACAATAGACCATTCTGATATGAACATTTTTTTTACATGCTTCTCTACTCCGGAAAAATGAAGTAACACTTCAAAGTCATGAGTCTTCAAAAACTTATATTTACCATCACTTGGATATTCATCCCATCCTAAAGTAACGCATATCTTCTTTTTTAATCCAAGTTCTATAGCATAACCGCATATATAAAAAGCACCGTCATAACAACCTGCCTTATGAAGGGCTTTAGCATCAGACAGTCGATCTTTAGAGAGTTTTTCCAATTCCGCTATTTTCATGAAGAATACTTAAGTTGCCTATGTTTCTAACATTTTTAAAAGTTGATAAAAATCATACCTGTCGTAAACTTATTATAACAGCTTTTTTATGGAAGAATTTTCTATTTTAACTCTTAAAAAGATGGGGGCAGTTGGACGCATTCAGAACTTTTAACTGGGAAAAAATTTAAGACTCTCTCTTGCTTTAATATTATTATTTAACAAACTCACCTCTTCCAAAATATTGTTCTAATGCGGCTCGATGAATAATATGATGTGCCCTTCCGTAAACAACTAATACTCGATCAAACTGATTTATGTTTTGTTCTATAATTTTTTGAAGGTGTTTGTCTCGAATGATGTTAATTTCCCAAGAAATTATCTGCAAAAATGTCCCTAGTTTTAACGGCATTGTAGTCTCTTCATTTATTTTTTCGATGTCAAAAAAACACTTAAATTTTTCTAGATGCCATGTATAAAAACTATTGGTTGTGTATTGGGGAAGTTTTAACTGCTTTTGATATATCTTAATCAATTCTTCTGCTAACCTTTCAAAAGGTTGAGACAACTTACCTTCTCTACGCCACTGAGGCACCTGACGTATTAGATAAAAACCTAACACATCTTCTGAACTATATCCAAGTTCGATACATTTTTTAAAAATCACACTATGATCTGGTTCTCCTCCTATAAAAGAAAAATGATTGTAATGAGCTAGATATATCGAATAGATAGCCTCTCCAGATTGTTGAAAATTTTGGGAAAAATGTGTTTGTGCTATTTCGATAAATAGTGGGGAATCTAATCCTAAAGAAGAAGGTATTCCCTCAATAATAACAACCTCCGGCTGAAATAATCCAATAGTTTTTCTAATCATTTGAAAGGTTGGTGACTGTATTCCTGCTCCATGAAAAGCAGCAACAAATCTTAATTCTTTTAATTTATTTTTATAAATAACAACATAAGGAGGAGTAAAACATTCTAATTCTTTATACAAAACAAAATCATGTCTTAGTATAGATGGTTCTAATACTACCCCAAACAAGCCGGTAATAAAAAAGAAATATAGTACAATAGACTGAATCATGAGCCAATTTTAATGTAAAATCTCTTAATTAACTAGATTTTTTTCTATAAAAAATGGGAGCGACTGGACTCGAATCAACTGACTTTAAGCTTCAGCTCCTTCAACATAGAAACACTCAAAACCCTACTCAAAAAATCAAACAACTTCAAAACAACAAAACATAACAAATTAAAAATCAATGACAACCAACACAAATCAGCAATCGATAAGCAAGAGTGCTAATTTTATATTGCCTTTATTTAACTCCATTTGCTAGACTATGAGTAAATAAGGTAAAAACTAGCACTCTAACTACAAGGTTGCCAAATTGAAATCCTTTCCTTCAAAAAAGCTCAATAAAGACGAAAGAGAAAAACAGGTCTTACTTAGCCTTGTTGAGCTCTACTTAAAAACAGGAAAACCTATAGGCTCTCAAACCTTAAAGGAAAACGGATTCGACCCTTTAAGCCCCGCCACCCTTCGTAACTACTTTGTCAAACTAGAAGAAGCTGGCTTCTTAAAACAGCAGCACTCCTCAGGGGGCAGAATCCCCACAAGCCTAGCTTATAAAACTTATGCAGAATTTATCTATCCCTCTTCTACCTTAGAGGGAAAAGAAAAAGAACACCTTACTGAGCTCTTATCTAAGGAAACAAGAGAAGTTCATCTTTACTTGCAAAGAGCTGCTGAGATTTTATCTAACGTAGCTCAAGGCGCCGTCTTTCTCTCTTCCCCTCGCTTTGATCAAGACTTTGTCTTAGACATCAAATTATTAAGCATTGATACGCATAGAGTTCTTTGCGCCCTTGTTACTGACTTTGGAACGGTTAGATCTGAAATCTTGTTTACAGAAAAAAAACTTGGCGCCTTTAGCATCAAACGCATTGAACGATTTTTTCACTGGAAAATTACCGGGCTAGACAAACCTAAACTAAGCACCGAAGAAGAGTTGATAGCCACTAAGTTTTATAATGAAATTTTATTACGTCATATCGTAAACTACTCTTCTTTTTCCTATAGCGATATTTTAAAAACAGGATTTTCTAAAATGCTACAGTATCCTGATTTTAACGATGCTTCAAGCTTAGCTAGCGGCCTTGCCCTTTTTGAAAATGATCAAGCCCTCCGATCTTTACTTATGGAATGCAGTGAAAAAAAAGAAATTAAGTTTTGGATAGGAGAAGATTTGCACCCCTTTTCTTCTCAGGCCTGCACCTGCTCTGTCTTAGCAATCCCCTACTATATTCACGATACAGCCGTTGGCAGCATCGCCATTTTATGCCCAAGTAGAGCTCCGTATAAGAAGCTCTTTGCCACACTGAAAACAACTTCAGAAGCCATTAGCTCTTCTTTAACCAAAAGCTTATATAAATTCAAAATCAGTTATCGGCAACCTAAAATCGCAGACCTTACATTTAACGGACACGCAAGCCTACTTTCTTTTCAAAACAAAGAACTACTTTTAGAAGATAAAACAAAAAAGGAATCCTAACCTATGACAGAACAACAACCAGACCCTACAGAAGGCGTATCCCCTGAAGTAGATATATTTTCAGAAGAAGAACTCTTACAAAAAGAGCTGCAAGAGTGCAAAGATAAGTATATCCGCCTTCTTGCAGATTCTGAAAATACCAGAAAAAGAATGCAAAAAGAAAAACAAGATATGATCCGCTTTTCTACAGAAAATGTGATCTCAGACTTCTTAACTCCCATGGATAATTTAGAAAATGCTTTACATTTTGCAGAGCAAGCTTCTGAAGAAACTGCAAACTGGGCTAAGGGATTTCAAATGATCTTAGGACAATTTAAAGACGTCCTTGCTAATAATGGCATCACATCTTTTGTCTCTACTGGCGCTTTTTTTGATCCCCATCATCATGAAGCTGTCGAGATCGAAATTTCAGACACCTTAGAACCAGGTCTCATTTTGCAAGAGTATATAAAAGGATATAAGAGCAAGGACAGAATCATCCGTCCCGCTCGAGTAAAAGTTGTAAAAAAATCTGCTCCTGCAACAGAAATGCAAGAGAGCGAAACCCATCAAGAAACCTTAGAAAAGGAATAACACTATGACACAACAAAAAAAAAGTAGAATCATCGGTATAGACCTTGGAACAACTAACTCTTGCGTTGCTATCATGGAAGGGGGCGTCCCTAAAGTGATTGCAAACGCCGAAGGAGCTAGAACTACCCCTTCCATCGTCTCTTATAAAGGCGCTGAAAGACTTGTAGGTATCCCAGCTAAAAGACAGGCCATCACCAACCCAGAAAAAACCCTTTACTCAGCAAAACGCTTCATCGGACGTAAATACTCTGAAGTAGCCTCTGAGATAAAGACTGTTCCTTATAAAGTATGTGCTAATACCAACGGAGATGCTGTCTTTGAAATTGACGGTCAACTCTTAACACCAGAAGAAGTAGGCGCTCAAGTTCTTTTGAAAATGAAAGAAACAGCAGAAGCTTACCTTGGCGAAAAAATCACAGAAGCTGTGATCACAGTTCCTGCTTATTTTAATGATTCTCAAAGGCAATCTACTAAAGATGCAGGACGCATTGCAGGACTTGATGTAAAAAGAATCATTCCTGAGCCTACAGCTGCAGCTTTAGCTTATGGTTTTGATAAGCAACATGATAAAAAAATTGCAGTCTTTGACCTTGGAGGAGGAACTTTTGACGTTTCTGTTTTAGAAATCGGAGATGGAGTCTTTGAAGTTCTTTCCACTAATGGAGATACTCACCTTGGAGGAGATGACTTTGATAACGTTATCCTGCATTGGCTACTTGATGAATTTAAAAAAGATACAGGCATCGATCTTAGTAAAGACAAAATGGCTTTACAAAGACTTCGTGATGCGGCAGAAAAAGCAAAGATTGAACTTTCTGGAACACAAACAACAGAGATCAATCAGCCTTTCATCACAATGGATGCAACAGGTCCTAAGCATTTAAGTTTAACGCTTACTCGCGCTAAATTTGAGAACCTAGCTCATGACCTTATCGAACGCACTGTAGAACCTTGTATCAAAGCTTTAAAAGATGCCCGTCTTTCTAAAGAACAAATCGATGAAGTGATCTTAGTAGGGGGCATGACTCGTATGCCAGCTGTTGAGAAAAAAGTGAAAGACATCTTTGGAAAAGAGCCTCATAAAGGGGTAAACCCAGATGAAGTCGTTGCTATAGGAGCTGCAATCCAAGGAGCTGTTTTAGCTGGCGATGTAAAAGATGTTCTTTTACTAGATGTTATTCCTCTTACTTTAGGAATTGAAACCTACGGTGGTGTACTAACTCCTATTGTAGATAGAAATACAACAATTCCTACACAGAAAAAACAAATTTTCTCTACTGCAGCTGATAACCAGCCTGCTGTGACAATTGTCGTCTTGCAAGGGGAAAGAAAGATGGCTAAAGACAATAAAGAGATTGGACGTTTTGATCTATCTGATATTCCTCCAGCTCCAAGAGGTTCACCTCAGATTGAAGTCTGTTTTGATATCGATGCTGACGCTATCTTGCACGTCTCTGCAAAAGATGTACAAACAGGAAAAGAGCAAAAAATCCGTATCGAAGCAAAATCTGGATTAACAGAACAAGAAATCAAGAGAATGCTAAAAGATGCAGAAGATAATGCAGAAGAAGACAAGAAGAAAAAAGAAGAAGTTGAACTTCGCAACGAAGCTGACTCTTTAGTTTTTAGAGCTGAAAAGGCCCTCAAAGACTACAAAGACAAGCTTCCTGCAGCCGTTGTCAGCGATGTAGAATCTAAAGTTAATCTTGTGAAAAAATCTTTAGAAAGCAATGACTCTACAGCCATCCGTCAAGCTATCGATGAGCTAAATGAGCACATGCAAAAAATTGGTGAATCTATGCAATCTGCTCAAGCAGGTGCTGCTCAGCCTAATACCGCTTCTCAAGCAAAGCCGGAAATGGAAGAAGCTGAAGTAGAAATTCTTGATAAAGAAGAATAAAAATAGCAACCTTAGGAGGTCTTATCTAGACCTCCTATTTAATCACACCTTCTAAAAAAAATGTTTTAAGCTGACCTTTTCCTTTTACTTCAATGAATCCTCTTTCTGTAAACCTATACCGATCCTTCAGTAGATTATAAGTATCTTCAGAAACTTGAATCTTCCCGGGTAACCCACCCGACTCCATCCGACTTGCTGTATTAACAGTATCACCCCAGATATCATAGATATATTTTTTTGTTCCAATAACACCCGCAACTAATGGGCCACTATGAATCCCTATGCGAATCTGAAAATGAGACTTCTCTTCTTGATTAAACTGCTCAAGCTTTTGAATCATCTCTAAGGCTGCATTAGCTACTCGACAAGCATGATCTTCTTGATAATCTGGCACACCACCTGCCAGCATATAACAATCCCCTATAGTTTTGATTTTCTCCACTCTATACTTATCAACTAACTCATCAAATAAACGAAATAATTTATTTAGCTCTGAAACAACACACTCCGCAGCTAAAGATCTAGAATACGAGGTGAACCCAACAATGTCTGCAAATAAAACTGTTGAATGATCTATCTTTTGTGCTATGGCCGGGGAATTAATAGAAATCAACTTCGCATGCTTTAATTCTTCAATAATTGACTTAGGCAATATGTTTTCTAGTAGATATTCCGTTTTTTCTTGTTCTTCTTTAAGATTCTCGATGAGTTTTTTATTTTCTGTGATATCTTGCGCAACACCCACTACTCGATAAATTTCCCCCTCTTTATTCGCTATAGGAAAAGCCTTATCATGAATCCAACGAATCTCACCCTTTGCATTAATGATTCTATACTCTATATCATAGGTGCCTTCTATTTGCTTAGGAAAGGCTGCTATCACAAAAGCTCTATCTGCTGGATAAATACTCTCAACAAAAGATAGAGGCTCCTCCAGTTGACTTTGACAGGTCTTTCCCCAGATTCTCTCATATGCTTTGCTAATGAAAAACATATTATTTTTCCCAGGATCTGTCATCCAAAAGACTTCATTGATATTATCTGTTACCTGACGAAAACGTTCTTCACTCTCTTGCAATTGTTGATATAAGACTTTGTCATCTTGCTTTAAATGTTCTAATATTTTTATACGCTTTTCCATCTCTTGCAAGGTTGCAATTAGCTCTTCTTTAGACTGCTTATGGTATTCCATTAATACACTCATCCTATATAGATAACTTTTTAATAATCTATTGTATAGATTTTTGCAAAGAACCAAAATAGTGCTACGCGTATTAATATTAATTTGTTATATGTGAAAATACATACCCTGAACGAGAAAAATTTACTATGATCCCATTTTCTGGAAACATTTTTATACTCGGCTGCGGAAGCATTGCTCAATGCTCCTTACCTCTTATTCTAAAACATATTGCTATTGAACCTACCTGTATCACCATCATGGATCCTGTCGATAATACCACACGCATTACTGCCGAAATTCAAAAGGGTGTCCACTATATTCTGCAACGTATCACCCAAGATAACTATCAAAAAATTCTACCCAAACACCTTCAAAAGGGAGATCTTTTTGTCGATCTTTCTTTTGGAGTCTCCTCTCTTGCTATGATCGAATGGTGTCATACCCAGGGCTGTTTATATCTTAATGCGTCTATGGAATCATGGGATAGCTTTGACTTCCCTATTACTCCTGAAATGGACTTTCGTAAATTAACTCTTTATTCTTCTCAAATGGCCTTAAACGAGCTCGTTCGCTCCTGGGATAGCCTTGGGCCTACAGCCATAATCGATCACGGCGCTAATCCAGGCCTTGTCTCTCACCTAACAAAACAAGGTCTTATTGATTTAGCTCATCATTTTCTTAAAGAAAGACCTCAAGACCCTCGCACTAAAGACATTCTGATAGCCTTAGAAAAAGAAGAGTTTGCAAAGTTATCTTATCTTTTAGGGGTAAAAACAATTCACATTTCAGAAAGAGATACTCAAATCTCCAATACACCTAAGAATGTCAATGAATTTGTCAACACTTGGAGCATGGCAGGCCTTATTGAAGAGGGCGCAGCCCCTGCCGAAATAGGGTGGGGAACGCATGAAAAACATCTCCCCAAAGGAGCTCTAGAACATGAAAATGGGCCGCGCAACCAAATTTGTCTCTCACAAAGGGGTATTAATACATGGGTGCAGTCTTGGGTGCCAAGTGGTCCTATTACGGGAATGGTTATCCCCCACGGAGAATCTTTTACTATTTCAAATCAACTGACTCTCTGGGATGGTGATAAAGCAATCTACCGCCCAACGGTTCACTACGCTTACTGCCCTTGCGATGAAACCATCAATTCTTTACATGAACTCGAAATGCGCCACTTCATACCACAAACAAAGCAACGCATTCTTAATGACGATATTATTTCAGGAGAAGATGAACTAGGCTGCCTTCTTATGGGACATGATTTTAATAGTTGGTGGATTGGCAGCGTTCTAAGCTTTAAAGAAGCTTCTCAGCTTGT
>ORMF010968722.1_pt1 | contig 14105 bp, 14 predicted proteins | sample 1779871 | NCBI WGS metagenome assembly ORMF01 (sample SAMEA104232316, study PRJEB22302) | groundwater metagenome | biome: forest; feature: aquifer; material: groundwater | place: USA | collected 2011-08-07 | depth 5.4 m | reverse complement strand
TCCTGCGGCTTTTCCTTGGCGCTGTCGGGAATGATGATTCCGCCGACTTTCTGTTCGCCCTCGTCTATGCGTTGGACGATGACGCGGTCGTGTAGCGGTCTGACTTTCATATGGGTCAACTCCAACTGTCTGGTAGCTGCGCCAGGCCGGTAGGCCGGGCAAATCCTTGGAAATCGAGGCAGCGCACACGGTGAGTTGGCACTCACCGCTGGCAACTGCTAATGATAGCGGCCCTGACAATGCACCGTCAAGGCAGGGTCCGGGCTCACGACGTCTACTGGCCTGTGCCGGGGCCACCACCGCGGCGGCCGGCGCCGGCGGCACCCGCGAGCGGCGGAACCGGGTACACCCGCATACCGTGGAACTCGTTGCTGTAGACGGTCTGATACCGAATCCCGTTGCCGTCCTTGTCCAGCCATCCCAGGGACGTCTGAAACAGCGTCGCTGGTGGACTACCTTTCGGTACCGTGGCTTCCGTGATGTAAAGCTTCATTTCGTGCATCGTGACGTACGCGTAGGTGCGGGATTGGTCGGCGTTGAGCAGTTGGACTTGATTCCCTTCGACGAGATCGAGCTGAGTCCAGGTCAATTCAGTCACCTTCGCGTCGCGCTGGATGAGCTTGAACGTCGCAAACATCGGCGCCTGTCGCACGTCGTGTTTCCAGAGGCCGGGGCCGCTGATGTCCGTGCCCCTGCACAGCGGAGCGCCCGCCGGACACGTCTTGACGTGCTCGATGGCGATCTGCTCGATGCCGCTGTAATCGACCACCGTGATCGAGTAGTGCTCGCGGCCCTTATCGACGCGGTAGACGCGCGCCGGCAGCATGTATCCCTGCTGGGACGTCCAGGTCGTGTTCGTGATCGTCGGTTGACCGGCCAACGTGATCTTGAACCCATCGCGAATGCTCTGATACTCCCCCAACTCCTGCCCGGCGCTGAGCCCGGATATCGAGAGGATGAAGGCGAAAACAAAGGTGGTGGTGCGCATGATGCCTCCAGCACGTGTTCGAGAGACGGTTTCGCGTGTCGTGATTTATTTGGGTGGGTAGGTTATCGCATCTGCCATCACGTGGCGCCCAGAAAGTTCCCCCGATTTGGCTGGCTGGCGCGGCAGGTGTAGGATTCTGCCCGCGGTCGTACCTGCGGAGGCAAGCGGAGGCAATATGACGCGTATCCGAATCATTGCGCTGTTGGCGTTTTCGCTGTGTGCCCTGGCTTTGGCGGGGCCTGTATCAGCGCACCATTCGATCCAGGCGCAGTTCGACATCAACAAGACTTTCAACATCGCTGGAACGGTGGCGAAAATCGAGTTCATCAACCCGCATTCGTACTTGACGATCAACGTCAAGGACGCCGACGGCAAGGTCACGAAATGGGCGTTCGAGATGACCGGGCTGGCCGGCCTTCGCAGGGCGGGATTGAGCCGGGCTGATCGCGGCGGCTTGAAGGCTGGCGACGAGCTCACGGTCACCGCGCTGGCGGCGAGGGACGGCTCGAACTCCGGCCTCGCCCAGGAATTGAAGATGGCCGATGGGCGCGTCTTCAAGCTGATCGCGGACATCAACAACCCGTAACGAGACAGGAAGTGCGTATGCGAGGGTCTGGCAGAATCATCGCCGCGGCTGCTGCGTCATTCCTCCTCACGGCCGTGGTGCTCGCGCAGGAGCCGGCGCGTCGTACCAACAACGCGCCACCGAAGCCGTCTGGCGCCACTCCGCGCACGGCCGACGGACATCCGGACCTGACCGGCGTTTGGAACGGGTTGGGCGACAACTTGAACGGTGTGTCCAATCAGATCGCCAACAACGGCGTGATCATCGAGAGCGAAACCTCGGCCCGCGATCTCCACAGCGGGCAGACCGTCACCGTCTTTCCGCGGAATACCACTCGCGGCCAGAACAACGAGCAGGCCGAGCGCGCGGCGGCCCTTCTCCGCCGCAGCGGGTCCAACAAGCCGATCTACAAGCCTGAATACTGGGAGATGGTCAAGAACCTCGACCACAACTCCAATGAGGAGGATCCCTCGAACAACTGCATGCCCGCAGGCGTGCCTCGCGGCGGCATCCCCTCGTACATCAGTCAGCACACGAACCATGTGATGTTCATCTACCCGGGGCAAGGCGGCTTGATTGCCACGCAGACGATGTACCGCATGATTCCGCTCGACGGCCGAAAGCACACGCCCTTGCAGGAGCTGGATGGAACCTTTACTGGAGAAAGCATCGCTCGCTGGGAGGGTGACACCCTCGTCGTGGACTCGTGGGGCTTCACGCCCAACACCTGGTTCGATCAGATCGGCGGCTATTTTCACGGTGAAAACATGCACGTGATCGAACGGTTGCGCCGGGACGGAAACACGCTGACGTGGACCGCGACGGTGGAGGACCCTGACGTGCTCCTCGAGCCCTGGACGACGACTCCGCGCGTCGCCTTGCTGAATCCGCGGCCCGATTCACTCCTGCCGGAATCGCAGCCGTGCAGCGAGCGGGACTTGAGCCACATCGTCACGAAAGAACATCACTAATAGGCACATGAAAGCCACGATTCCGGCGACAGTGATTCTTGCGATCGTCGGCGCGCTTGCCGTTGCGTCCCCGCGCGCGCAGGGCACGCCGGACCGCGCAAGGGTGATCCGGGCGGCGGCAGACGCGTTGGGCATGGTGAGGTGGTCCGACATCGGCACTGCAACCACACGACTGCCGGGAATCGATATTGTCAACACCATGGAATTTCAGGGGAGCGGCACGAGCGAGAGTGCCGGCCGGACGTTCAAAACTGAGTACCACGTGGCGGTCGGCTACAATCCCGCGGCCATGCGAGTCGAGATGACTCGCACGGGCGCTGACGGCGGCGCCGCACAACACACCATTCAAACCGTGCGCGACAACTACGCCTGGGATGAATCCGAGTTAGGTGCCGGCCTGGTATCGGGGAAAGGCACTGCAACGCCCGCGAACGCAGCCCTCCGCGAACGGCTTCTCCAGCTCTGGACGCTCCCATACGGGGTTGTGAAAGCTGCGTTGGCGGCTGGCGACAAGACGATCGTTTCGACCGAAGGCGGCGCCACGGTCATGACCTTCCCTCTGAGCGGGGCGCTCGCCGGGATCACCGTGAAGGCCGCGCTCGATTCGAGCAACCTGGTCACGAGAGTGGAGACGCGGGCGGACAATCCGGCTCTCGCCAACCTTGTCACGCAGACCGACTATTCCAATTACGCCGATCGTGGTGAAGTCCTGAGCGATATCAAATCGCCAGGTCGCATCATCCGACGACAACGCGGCCGCACGATCCTCGATATCCAAGTGAAGACGTGGGAGTCGAACAATCCCTACCTGGTGTTTCCGGTTCCAGCGAACGTGAAGGCGGCCACGCCCGCGAACTCCCGCTGATTGCGCGGCAGCGGCGAGGATCTACCTTTCACCTCGCCTACGAAGTAAGGGCGCCTTGTGCGCAATACGGCGGGAGGTTTCTACTCGGTCTGTCTTGGGCGCCCGCTGGTCGGCCAACTGCTGTTCCTTCCAGGCGGAGAATGATGACAATGGGAAACTAGTCTCGTTCGCAAATTCCTGTTGAAATCTTCTGGCGAAACTGTTCGCCAACCGGGCATCCGTTCGGAACTGGATCCGGCCGATAACACCATCGTCAGCATAGCCAACCGAGAGCAGCAGTCTGTCGGCCCCCTTTATCAGCACTCCGAAATTCATCCCTTGCCGTAGCATCTCTCTTCTTTCAGATTCAGTCACCGGTCTAAATCGGAGTTCGTATTTCCCGTGCCGCTCTGCGGAAGATTGCCGCGCAGCGAGGTCACTCGCGAGACCGAGCTGTGCGTCAATGATGCTGTCAAGTTCCTTGTCACGAGTCAGGTCCGATTTGGTTATAAGGAAGAGTCGTTTGATTATTGCACCATCCTTAAGCACAGCCTGGCGGGTGGCTGAAAGGAAGCGGCCTTGAACTCCGAGGTTGCCACTATGCCAAAAGCCCGGAGTTGTCACTGTCAGGTATTCGTCTCCCTCTGACAACAAAGACACAACTTGCGTCATACCGACGACGATATCTTCGTGAAGATCTAGAACTCCCCAGCGGAGATCGGCTAACTGATCCCGCAGGCTAGAAATCGCTCCGCTTACGAGCGCCGTGATCAACGTGCCTTGCTTTCGAAGCCCGAGTGCACCTTTGACCAAGGATGCTACCAGGTGTTTTTCTGGACCACCTCTCGCGAACAGCGAAATATCCTGCAGCAGAGCTGCCGTATTTCGGGTACGCCGCTCGGGATCTGTTCGCAGACATCTTGCAATGATATCGGCGATGCCCCAGTTGTCCGCGTAGAGCTGCCGGTTGCGGCGGAGCATTTGCTGCACGATGTACGTCTTGAGCTTTTCCGGGTCTTCGATTCGCGGGAACCGCGTGGTCTTCTCCTCGTAGTCTCCAGTAGCGAGATAGAGGAGAAGCCCGCCCAGGGAGTACATGTCGGCGCCGATCGTGCCGCTCCCCTCTGGTGCCATCCAACTGCCTTGAATACGCCCACCGAACCCGGCCCCTTTGGCGGCGAACGCCGCTTGTCCAAAGTCGATCAGAATCGGATCTTCCGTGCCAGCTCTGATAATGATGTTGTTGTGCCAGATGTCCCCATGGATAACCTGCTGTTGATGAACCAACCTCACCGCCGACACAATTTTTTTGCCCCAATAGAAGAACTCACTCGCCCTCGGAACCCCTCGAAAGACTTTGCCTCGGCCACGGTACTTCTTCAGCAAGAAGCGATCGAGCCGCAGTCCTGGGACGTACTCTTGAACGATAGCCAGCATCGACTCTGTGGACGCCTTGCCATCCTTGTGGAGCTTCGTGTAGTCGCCATGGCCCAACACCTGGGCTACGCATCGGAGTTTCTTTAGGAACCTCTTAGTTCCCGCTTCTATAAGACCTTTTTCAAACAGTTCCTTTAATCGCCCCCTGATCTCGTCGTCCGTCAGGCCCGACCTCACGTGTGGCGTCTTGATCACCACGACGCGACCGCGAATCAGTCCAGACCCCTTGGCCGGCCGCCTGACACGCGCCAGGTAAGTCACGCCGGAGCCTCCAGAGCCGAGTTTCTTTTGTACGATCAGGTCATGGGCACCGACGAGTAGATCATTTTTTCGCAGTTCCATTTGTGGGCCTACAATACGTCATTCACTGAGGTGAGAATTCTTGTAACGAGCACCCTTCAAGAGGTTCCAACGAGCCACGCTCGATTCGAACAATCTGCCCGCGAATTCCCGCTGATTCCTCGCTGCCTGGTCGGGCCCCGCATGACGACGGTGCGGCAGTGTAACCCGGAGCTCCTGCAGCACCTCCGGCGGCATAGTCCGCGTGACGCGCGGTGTGCCGACATCCCCGGGAGCGGTCGAATCAGTTAGGTTGCTTGATGTACCGATGGACGTGCCAAGCCCAATTGATTTTTCCCGTGTCGAGGATGCACAGGCATGGGCAGACGCCGCGAATGTGATCCGTCCGTGGCGAGCGGACTTCTTCGCCGCGATCGTCCATGAACTGGTCAGTCTTGGTATCCCATCGGCCTCAGTGCTCGAACTCGGATCCGGTCCAGGGTTCTTGGCAGAGCGTGTGCTGCAGGCGTTGCCGGACGTCACCTACACGCTCCTCGATTCATCAGCTGCAATGCAGGAGATGGCGCGCGTCAGGGTTGGGCGGGGCGTCGGCGTTCAGTTTGTCGCGGCCGACTTCAAGCGCGACCACTGGGCAGATGGTCTCGGGTCATTCGACGCGGTTGCGACGATGCAAGCGGTCCATGAGCTTCGCCACACACGTCATGCCGTCGCATTGCATCAGGCGGTGCGTGGGCTGTTGCGCCGCGAAAGCATCTATCTGGTGTGCGATCACTTCGCGGGTCCTGGTGGAATGGCGAACCACGAACTCTACATGACGGTCAGCGAACAGGCCGGCGCTTGTCCACGCGGGCTTCGCTGACGTGTCGGTGGTGTTGGAAAAGGGCGGTCTCGTGCTCCACCGGGCACGTAAGGCCGCATAACATCCGCTTGGAGCCGGCGCGCCCGCTGTCTCGTGCGATTATGTCGCCGCGGCGCGCGGCTCAGCGCGAACGTTGGCCGGACGACGGCTGGAATCATCGGAGGGATTACGCGACTCGTCACGGGAATGAGCGCTATCTTCGTGGTGACCGGCGCCGGTCTCTTTCTCGTTGCGGCCCGGCACTTCATCCGTCGGCTGGGTTTCATTCGGCACTCGGCTGTCGCTGGCGGTGTCGTGGTGGCCCTCAGAGAAGAGCGCGACGGGATGGACACCCAGCGCGTCCGGTTTCCACGTGTCCGGTTTCGAACGACGTCCGGCCGTGACATCACATTCGAAGCCGGCATGGCCCGCGGCGGCGCCGCATGGCAAATTGGAGAGGCAGTGTCGGTGCGTTACCGCGTGGATCATCCGGAGATGGCTGAGTTCGACAGCGTCGTGGCGCTCTGGGGCCCGACGGCGGTATTTGCGCTATTGGCCGTCGTGTTCGTCAGCGTCGGCGTCAGCTTATGGTTTGGGTTCATTCCGGGATAACCGTCCGCCCTCGGATGGCGCGCGCGGAATGACCGTCAAGACGTATCTGCTCTCGTTCCCCGAGCGGCTGGTCCGATCCGTCTTGGGGCTCGGCGCCGGCGTGGCGCGCGAAGTGGGAGAGGTCGCCCTTCCGGATGGCATCCGCCGCAGCCAGTTGTATCAGAACCTCGTGGACGCGACGCTGAGGTACCTGATCGAGCAGATCGGAGGCGCAGAGGGTGTTTACAGCGCCGACGCAACGCTGCCGGACAATTTTCTCGCTAGGCGGACTGCTGGCAACGCGGTGGAAGTGCTTGGCATCGTCGCGTTTCGCGCGTCACCCGTTTGGATCCTCGCGGCTCTGGCCGACCTCTGCGGCATGGGTCGGCATCTGATTCCGGAAATGGCCGACGCGCTCAAAGCGCAGGGCCTCCTGGAGAAGGACGCACAGTTCGCCACCGTCGATCAGATGTTGGACGGGCTGGAACGGACCTCGTCTCGGTTAGCTGCAACGCTCAACACGCCGCCGCTCGACGTGGCCGGACTCCGAAAGGAATGGGACGCAATTCGGGAAGAAGCCCGAAGCCTGCCGCCTGCCAGTCTTCCCTCCCGGGACACGATCAGCAATATGTGGGCACAGCTCGAGGCAGAATCCGCGAGGCAGGACAGATCGGTGTTTGAAACATCGTCAGTGATGGCCGTATCAGCGGCCCGGGCCCTTCCGGGCGGCGTGCGCTGGCTCTCCGCATCCGCACGTGTTGGCGCGACGCGCACAGGCCAGATTGTGATGGCGGCGCTGCTCGATCACTACAGGCAGACTCTCAGCGAGATACAACAGGTCGGGTATTTGGCGTATGCCGGCCGGCAGTTTCGCCCCTACCTCCGCGCGGCCGCTGATCAGTTCTCGCCGCAGCGGCGCACGCTTACCCAGCGTCTGCTCGAGAAGCTTCAGTCCGTCAGGCCAGCCAGAGGAGACCGGGGTACACGCGACTCATAGCGACAGCTCCGGTGTCGTGTAATCCCTTACCGAAGGCGGCTTTCAATGTCCGCGGTCAACCCGCTACGCAAGATACTCCCGGCCTGCTGAAGCACGGCAAACCGTTCCGCGGCGTTGAGCGTGAGCCAGTTCTGCTCTTGCGCGATGATCGACATATCGGATCTCCACGCGAGCCCGTGGTCGTGCGCGGCATTTGACCAGTTCTCGAATTGTGCGCTATCGAAGTAGTTCAGCGTCTGCGCGGCTCCGGGCAGGCTCGAGCGGTTCAACACCGATCGCAGCGCGGGCCGCTGATCGCCTGTCGCCTCGAGTGCTTGCCAGTCGGAGGAGGTCGTACTGATGGCTCGAAGAATATCCTGAAGCGCGAAATAGAAGTGCCGTGCTTCGCGTGTCAGGAGCAAGCCACCAGTCGCCGAGAAATACCAGTCGCTCAGCTTCGCCGAGAGGGCGGTTGCGCTCGAGCGGTCAAATCCCCCGGTACCGTACAGGGCAAGCGGGCGCAGTTCGGCCCACAGCGCGCCGTAGCACTTGAATCGCATCTCTTGCCGCTGCTCGCCGCGCGTCTTCTGGAGGGCCCGCTCCAGCTCGTTCGACCAGTTGAATCGTGCGATCGCGTTTTCGGCGCTCTTCTCGACTGCCGTCTCGAGCCCTTTCTTCGTCAAAGTGACCGCGAACGTCGCAGCCGCCACGATTGCCAGCATGAGCCAACTGATGATCTGGGTCAGATCTGGCATGTCGTATCTCCATGCAAGGGTTGTGGCGGCTCGCCCATACTTCTCCCTGGCCGCGGGGCTCGAAGTCGCGTGCGCCGCGTGTGATCGACAGCGCTGATTGTAAATGTGGCGGCGTGCCGCGGCTGAGGCGACGGCTAGCGTCGTTGCTCAACGCGCCGGTCGATCCACGCCAACAGCCAATCGGCAACTTCCAGGCTGTTCTTGTCCTGCATGAGCATGTGGGAATTGCCGTGGAACCCGACGTCCGGCAATAGCACGAGCTCGGCACGCCCGCCTGACTTGTTGGCGGTCTGCACGAACTCCTTGCACGCTTTCAGTCGCGCCGACCAGCGCGGCGAGAGATCAACATAATCGCCAAACAACACGAGGACGGGCATCTTCGTGTACGGCCGCATGTCTTCGCTTGCGGCAGGGCAGGCTGCCGGTTCGATGGACACGATACCGACGATGCCCGCGGTGCTGAGCGCCGCCGTCTGGAATGGATAGATGCCTGATTGTGAGTGGCTGACGAGCACCGTGCCGTCAAGGCGCTGCGCCAATTCAGATAAGGCAGGCACGGTCGGATTGGGCATCGGCAGCGACTCGATCCAATCCGGTACCATTTGCTTCCAGAACTCCGCCTGCGCGTCGAGCGGGAATTGCATGCCGGGGAAGGTCTTCGGATGTTCGGGTCCGAATCTGAATATCGTCCATGCCTCTTCGTGAGAGACGGCGTAGACCGCTGGCAGTTGATCAGCCGTGGTCTTCCCAAGTTTCGCTCGATTGATCGCCGAAGGATTCGCCGCGGAGCGTCCCCGGGACGCTTGATCGATCACGTAAACGCCGTGACCTTTGCGGACGAAGTAATCGTCCCATCCCATGCGACCGTCTGGCGTCGTTTCCCACGTTTTGCCCGTGAGGCAGCAGCCGTGAATGAACGTGATGGGACGACCTGTGGCGCCAACAGGGATTTGGTATCGAACGTAGACGTGGTCAACCGTGATGGTGCCGCTAGGTGTGCGGGTGGCAGTGCTCGAAAGCGTGTCCGAATGCACATCGCGGCCGCCCACAAAGAAGCTGCCTTGCTTCTCGATACTGAGCGGCGGAAGGCTGGATCCGGTCTCGCGTTGCGCCCAGACCGGCGCGGCGAACATGGCCGCCACAAGTATGAGCACGACGCAACATGAAACCTTGATCACCTGTTTTCTCGCTCCAAACCTCGTCTTCAAAGTTGTCAGGGCAGACCGAGGCGGATTTATGTCCACGCGCCGGTCAGTGAGTCATCGCGTAAAGCAGCACGTTCATCGCGACCTGGTAGCCCTCCACGGAGAACCTGTAGAAGTATTGAGGCTCCTCGCCTTCCCGCTCCCAGGAGTCGCTGACATCCGTATTGTGCGTCATCAGGACCATGATGCGGCCCTTGCTGTCGGCGATCGCCCGCACGTGCACCTGCGCGCTGTCGGCGCCACGCTCCGATGTGCCGCCCCCGCTCCCACGCCAGAAACCGATGCCGGGGATCTGCGGCACCCGTCGAAGGTCGAACATGGTGTGGAAGATCGGGTGCTCTATCGGCAGATCGACGATCGAAAACTCGCTTGCAGGCAACACCTTTCGAATCTGGCTGGCCCAAGCGTCCCAGGCGTACGAACCCCAGAAATCGTCCACCCAGAGAAAGCCGCCCTTCAACAAGTAGGTCTTGAGCTGCGCCGTATCCTCATCATTGAAAAGGAGGCTGCCCACCGCCTGCATCATGATGAGAGGGCACTTGAAGAGCTCATCGCCCGTCAGCCGGACGATGAGGTGTTGCGGCCGCCCTGTGGCGTCGAAGCCGACCGGTATTTTCGTGAGCTCGGCGAGTCGAATCGAGAGGTCGATGTCCGCAAGCGGATAGTCCGTCAGCCAGCTCCCGCCACCGTCGCCGCTCGGGTTGCGCCGGTACATCGCGCGGCAGTAGTGGAAGCGCCCGTCGAAGCTGTCCGGGCGTGCCATGTGCGCCCCGACGCTGGCGTCTCCGCCTCGTCCAAACTGTGCCCACGCGAGGCTGGCAAACAGGAGCGCGGCTGCTGCGACGGCCGTGACGGCCGTGAATCTCATCTGAAGCAGTCTACCGCTCTCGCGAAGCGTCGATACGGACACCTGAAGTCCGCACACCGCCCGCTCATTTTTCGAGAGGTTCGCCAGGTCGTGGCGTCATCGTTTGCGCGGGCCTCTCGCCGTGTATCGCGCCAGCACGAGATTGTCGAGCCGCAGGTTCCGGGTCCAGATGAATTCGGCGTCGCCAAACAATTTCGTGTAGTCGGTGTACGCCCGCTGGTTCGTCACGGCGGACGCCGACCAGACGATCGCGGCCGGCCAGCGCGCATCGTTGAACCGCGCCGCCGTCCAGTCTGGTGGAATCGGGTAGTGGAGTGCCAGGCAGGCGTTCGGCCCCTTCTGCGCGCACGTGGCGCGCACTCCCTGCAGGCAGAAGGTCGAATCGCGGCCGGTTGCGGTGACACGGACACAGCTCGGGTCGTCTAGCGGGGCGACATAAAACGTTTCGGCCCGCCAATCCGGATGGGTGCCATTCCCGTCGCTGAAGTAGGCCATCAGGCCCGCGTCACCGACGTTGACGGCTTCGTACTCCAGGCCCACTCCGAGGTGAGTCTCCCAGTCGACGCCCATGATGGCGTACGTCATCGGATACTTCGCCTTGAAGCGGACGACGCTGGTGTTGAATGGCGTCATCGGGAGCGAATCACGCGCGACGAAACGGCCGTTGACGTAGAGCTCGAAGTAGTTGTCGGCGTGGATGAACCCGGTGATCTCGACGCCGTCCTCGTCTATGACGACGGTCTTCAGTTGTGACGCATAGTCCGGGATGTCGCCCGTCCCGGTGCAGTTGTTGAAGACGTCAACGGCTATCGGCCCCTCGTTGACGGGCGCGGGGACGGTCCACTGACGCCCGTCCGAGGACGCAATCGTCCCAATAGTCACGGGAAACACCCCGGGCTGCACGTTGACCGGCTGTGGACAGGCCGCGGGCACGCCGGCGACGGGCCTGCGATTGGTGGCCATGCCTGTGGTGACCGAACCGCCTCCTGGCGCTGCCGTGGTTGCTGCGGCCGCCGGAGCGCCCTGGCGGGCGTGCAGCGCCTCATGGGCTCCGGAGAGCGCGACGAAGCTTAAACCCAGCGCCGAGACTGTAACTGCAACACGCATGGTGTGACCTCCTAAGACAACGTTCCCTTTGCCTCACCAATCAGACGGTGAATGTCTGCGATCGGGCCTCATGATCAACGGGATTATAGGACGGCAGGCGCTACGAACGACGCTAGGTTGTTGGGGTCAGACTCGCCTGACCCCAAGGGACTCGGGAGCCAGACCCGCGGTCTGGCCCCCGGGACCCCGTGTCATCAGTGTTCCGTCTCTCTCTTGCGCTCGGGCTCCGCGACAACATGGACGTCGTGATGTTTCGTCATGACGTCACCTCGCTAGAGGTCTGCGGTGATGGAGCGGCCGGTGCCGGAGCCTGCGTCGCCGCCGCGCACTTTGTCCGCCACGGATACACGACCCGCCGATCGCGGTTCCACACGGCCATCGTCACCGCATCGTCGAGCAGCCGGTTGGCGACGAGGACGTCCAGCGTCTTCACCGCCGCGAGGCCTGATGCCAGCGCCATCTCGATGCTGGCCCTCGCTGCAGTGTGTTCGTCCCGTTCCGCCTCGCGACCGCGAATCGCCTCCTCGAAGCGCTCGACGAGCTGGGCCAGGCCCGCAATGAACGTCTGCGGCATGCCGTGCGCGATGAATTGGCTCTTGAACGCCTCCGCATCGCGCCCGAACAGACGTGCGGCGGTGAGCAACGCCTGATCCGATGGCGCGTCGGGAAGCTCGAACTTATCTTCCAGACCTGCCGTGTTCGCTCCGATCGCACCGGCGGTGCGACTGAGCGCCTGGAGCCGATCGAGCAGCACGTCCCGCGCACGTGTTCTCGTGCGCAGACCGCCCCGCTTGCTCGACATCTTCGAGACGGCCTGCTCACTCAACTGCTTGACCGCCGTCCCGACCGTTTCGAACATGTCTCCGGCAAGACTCGATTCCGGAAACAGTTCACCATGTGCGTCACCAAAATCACGAACCCGAACGAGCATTTCGTACTGACGTGTTTCGATATTCCTCATCTGCTGATCCTCCTCGAGGCGGTATGCCTCGTTGAGGACGTATGGTCGATCTGCGGGCAGATCGAAGTCCTTCCCGGCGGGCTTGAAAAATTCTGAAAATTCTTGAAGGGGAGTCAGACGGCCCGATGGCGGAGGATCGCGAGCGTCTGCGCCCATGTGTCGGGATGTGCACTGACGTGGACCAGTGGTTCCACCGGCAGCAACCATCCGGCCGGGCCTGGATCCGTCCGCTCGAGGGCTTCGCCGCATGCACTCGCAGCTTCATGGTGCTTGCCGGCGAGCGCGAGAACCGCGGCTTTCGCGATGGCGGCGTCGACGTTGTTCACACCGGGGAACGTGACATGTGCGTCGGGTGAAGGGGAGATGGCTGCCAGACCAACACGGGCAAGCGCATGACCAGGCACGCGTGTCAGCGCTTCGTGAAACGCCGCTTCAGCGTCATCGCGACGACCTTGGCGAAGGCGCAGAGCGCCGACCGCATACCAGGTAAAGGCGCCGCACTCGCGCGCATACACGTGACGTTCATCTTCCAATGCGATCTCGCGCTCGAATTCCTCGAGCGCCTCGTCTGATGCGCCGCGAGCCGCCAGCACGAGTCCGTGAAGCAGGTGCAATCCGACGGCGCCGAATCGGCCTGTTTCCCGCTGCGCGTCCTGCGCCGCGCATCCCGCGCGCAAGTGCTCGATTGCCGTGTCAAACGCCTGCCGCGCGACAAACACGGTCGCCGCAAACCAGTGCGCGAAGGCGAGTCCGGGACACAGCGTCAATGCGCGGTTTACCGCGCGCAGGCGCTCCTCGCCCCAGCACACGAAGGCGAGACGCACGTAATGGAGCCAGTCGTCGGGTTCGAGCCTGACGGCTTTGCGTGCGGCCGCTGTCGCCTGGCGCGCATCGCCACTCCGATGCAGCACGAAGGCGAGCGTGCTCCACGCGTCGCCTGAAGAGGGATCGAGCCTGCAGCCCTCGCGCGCGTGATGATCGGCCTGCTGCAGTGCCGCCAGATCCGGCGCCGCGTCCACTCGCGTCGATTCGAACGCCAGCACGCAGGCATTCGCCAACCCGATATGCGCCGCCGGATGGTCGGGCGCGGCGCGCAGCGCTTCCGTAAACACCCGGCCCGCACGAACGACCGCGTCACGATCGAGTGTCTCGAGCGCTGCGCGTCCGTCAACGAACGCACGATACGGTGCGAGCAGCGTGTCGATCGCGACATTCGATTGGAGCGGCTCGCCGCGTTCAACAGGCGCGACGAACCGGTATCCCTGCCGGGCGAGCGTTTCGATATACGGTTCGCCACCCGGCTGGCTGCCGAGCGCCTTCCGTACGTTCCAGATGGCGCGTTCCACGCTGTTGTCGCCGACGGCGACATCTCGCCATGCGGCCTCCATCAGCGCCTCCTTCGTGACGACGTGCCCGGCGTTTGACGCCAGCACCAGAAGAATCTGCACATGGCGATCCGGTAGCGCAACCGGCTCGCGCCCGCAAATCAGACGACGATGGGCTGAATTGAGCTCGAACGGACCGAAGCGATAAACGTCGCTGCCGCGGTGCACCATCGACTCCGAACGGATCGTACGCCCGGCGAGTCAGCAGGCCTTCACACAGCGAAAAAAGCCGTGCACGACGTCGCGGCAATTGGGAATCGCGGGCAACACTCGGGACGGACGCGCAGCCAGGGAAAGGTGCCGGCCAACAACCG
>ORMF012135940.1_pt1 | contig 14109 bp, 11 predicted proteins | sample 1779871 | NCBI WGS metagenome assembly ORMF01 (sample SAMEA104232316, study PRJEB22302) | groundwater metagenome | biome: forest; feature: aquifer; material: groundwater | place: USA | collected 2011-08-07 | depth 5.4 m | reverse complement strand
TTCAAACCTGCTGCCAATATAGGAAACAAGCGACTGAGGTTCAACGAGCAGTTCTTGACTTGTCATTCTGAACGGAGTGAGGAATCCACTCCTTGCCATGTACTGGATTCTCCTTGGCACACGAGTCGTGCAAACAAATGCTTCGACAAAGATTGAGCGCAACGGCGTGCGCGTTCCGCTCTCGGCAATTCAAGTTGGCGACCGTGGACAGGACAGAATTCCAGCGGGTTCAAGCGTTGCATCGAAGGTTGAATCGGTTGGGTAAAGACAGATAGCTCGAAATCAAAACGGACGCTGATGAGGCGTCCGTTTCTTGTTCAGGCGTTCAGAAGGTTATGGTGCATTCCATTCATCCACAGAAATCTTCCGACCCATTATCAATTCAACTTCTCGCAACATCATTCGAAGTTGCGGTACCGAATACTCAGGATTCGAGGGAATTGCTAGACGGTAGTTTTGACGCGTCATGAACTGATGCTTGCCACCTTGAAATGGACCATCAAACCCAAGCGAGCGTAACCGCGAGACAAAATCTCTCCGCTTACACGGAAGCCAGCGAGACACGTTTCGTCCTTTTGTTGAGATTGATTCCGTTCAGGACGGGAAGCTGGTGCCCCATCCGTAAGCCGACAAGAACCCAATCTTCAATTGTCGAGCGGAGTTCATTTTGACATTCGGTCAACGATTCGCCGAACGAAATCACGCCTTTACATTTGGGAATGCGACCAGCAAATGTTCCATCTTCCAACTTGTCGTACTTGGCATTCGCCATCGCGTGCCCAATATATTCAGTTAACGCAAATCGCATGAAACTCTCCTCATTATTTGTCTAACTTCTGGCACCTGCTTCTAATTTCTGCTTTGCTCAGCTCATCGCCAACATTCTCTGAATCGGCAACAGCGCTTTCTCCACCAACACCGGGTCCATCGTAATCTCCGGCGCGCGGTTCTTCATGCAAAGATACAACTTCTCCATCGTGTTCAGCTTCATGTGCGGGCATTCGTTGCACGCACAGTTTGCATCCGGCGGAGCAGCAATTAGCTCTTTGTCCGGTGCGAGCTTTTGCATTTGGTGGAGAATGCCCGACTCTGTTGCAACGATGAATTTCTTACTCGGACTCGTCTGCACTCGCTTCAACAACATACTCGTCGAGCCGACAAAGTTTGCCCGCTGCAGAACCGGCTCTTCACATTCGGGATGAGCAATCAGCTCTGCGTCGGGATGCTCAACTTGAAGCTGGATTATCTTTCTGAGGCTAAACACTTCATGGACAATACATGAGCCTTCCCATAGCAACATATCTCTACCGATTTTTTTGATAAGATAGCGGCCAAGATTCTTATCCGGTGCAAAGAAGATTGGTTTGTCCTGTGGAATCTGGCGTATGATCTTTTCCGCGTTGCTCGAAGTACAAATGATATCGCTCGCCGCTTTCACTTCAGCAGAGCAGTTGATATAGGTAATCGAAACATGATTCGGATGCGCTGCACGAAATGCTTTGAACGCCGGACCCGGAGCACCTTCTGCAAGCGAGCAGCCGGCGTTCAGATCGGGTAACAGAACTTGTTTATGCGGATTGAGAATCTTTGCAGTCTCAGCCATGAAGTGAACGCCGGCAAAAACAATGACATCCGCCTTCGTCTCAGCCGCCCTTTTCGCTAACTCAAGACTGTCGCCGATAATGTCTGCAACATCCTGAATCTCACCTTCCTGATAATAGTGAGAGAGGATCACCGCGTTGAGATCTTGTTTTAGCCTCAGGATTTCTTCTCGATAATCAACTTCAACCGCTTCTGCCGATCCGAACATAGCTCAAACTCCTTTCTTGACTAAATCTAAGACATAATCGGAGAAAACTCAAGGCCAACTGTTGTGGAGCGGATTACCAATCCGCTCTACAAGCATCTCTCGTGCATTCTTCAAAACCTCATCAACCGTAATTGAATTGATGTCTCCATCCTTCCCTCTGATGTAACGATTGTGGGCTCCTACCGGTGCCCATTGTTCAGGGTCAGTTGGTCCGAACAATGACAAAACAGAAACTCCGGCCGCTCCTGCAACGTGCATTACACCTGTGTCGTTCGTTATCACCAAATCAACTGACGAAAGAAGGATCGCCACTTCACGAATTGGTTTTCCCTTTATGAGATTGCAGGGTACGGTCAACCATTTCACCATTTCAAAAACCGGCTCGTCATCCATTAGCCCACACGTAATTACCGTTGAGGCGTTGAGCTCATTCGACAGAGTGTTTGCCACTTTCGCAAACCTGCCCGCTTCCCATCTGTTGGGAAATTTTCCTGCACCAGGGTGGTAAGCAATAACTAACTTCTTCAGGTCTAATTTATGCTGTTTAAGGTCATTATAGCTATCAGATTCATGTGAATCAAAAGTCATTTCGATGGTCAAATCTTGTGCTTCTAATCCCAACTTTGAAGCAACATCAAGGTTACGAAGCGTTTGATGCCTGTGTGGGTCTGAGCTCCAATCAAGTTCTACTGGAACATTGAAGAAGAAGCTCGAAGGATTCTCCATGCCATCCCGACTCTCAACCCCGATCCTGACTGGTGCTCCTGAAAGATATGCAAACAAGTCGCTCGTGAACGATGTCGAAACTGTCGAAGGCACTATCGCAATTTCAAATCGTTCCGCTCGAAGCGTGCGAATGAATCGAAGCAGATTCATCCAACCGTTTATCCCCTTTCCCAAAATTTGCCACTTGTCGTAGTTGATGATCTTGCTGACGTACCGATTGTTCAGTATGACTTCGTAATTGAAGGGACTTGCCATCAACGCGATGTATGCATAAGGATATTTTGCACGCAAAGCACGCAAGAGCGGAACGACACACAACATGTCCCCAAGCTGGTTGTGTTGACGAATGACGAGAATACGATTGAAATTCGAATCGGATGAGACGGAAATCTTGCGGGAGCCTAAGATGAAACGAAGGATGAAAGAAAGAAGATGTTTGAATTTACGCTCAAGTGTTCGTAGCAAGGTATTGCCGACTTGAATTACTTGGAGGCTTTTTCTTTTTTGGACTCGGTGATGTCTTCAAACTGTGCTTCTTGAACGTCCTTAAATTCCACTTCCGGTGATTGCGTGGTTTTTCCCCCAACACCATAGTCGGGTTTCTTCTGCTGCCGTCCGGGTTGAGACATGCTTCGAAATACAAACTTCACAATTCTTGTAATAAGCCAAGCAACAGCTACGAAAAGAAAGAATCGCATCATGTTGTTCTCTTTCTTCTTAATCATTTCTGCGCAATCGGATTGTAATATTCAACAGCACTGTGTGTCGGACGGAAGATTGCGCGCACCAAGTCCTCGAAGTGCTCGTTGTTTGAAACGAAATCTAACTCCGTTGATTTCACAATTAACAGCGGAGTGGTTTTGTATCTAAAGAAAAAGTAATTGTACGCCTCATTCAAATCGTTGATATACGTCTCTTGCATTGTCGCTTCAAAATCTCTTCCCCGTTGTCTGATATTCTCCATCAGCCGCGGCACGCTCGCTTGTAGATACACAACAAGATCCGGTGTGGTGATGTTGTGCTGGATACTGCTGATGAGCGTCTCGTACAGCTTCAGCTCTTCATCCTGCAAGTTCAGGTAGGCAAAGATTTTGTCCTTTTCAAAAATGTAATCTGTTACGAGAAAACGATGGAATAAATCCGCCTGACCAAGCTCACGTTGTTGCTTGTAACGATTGAGCAAAAAGAAAATCTGTGTTTGAAACGCGTACCGCTCCGGGTCTTTGTAGAAATCTTTGAGAAACGGATTTTCTTGGAACTGTTCGAGAACAACTTTCGCTCCCAGTATTTCACCCAGCATCTTTGCAAGCGTCGTCTTCCCCGCCCCAATCACTCCCTCGATCGCAATGTAGCGAAGCTCAGATTGTTGTAACAGTTCTTCGAGCGGTGCTTGCTGTTTCTGTTTCGACAAGTAAACTCCTTACTGATGTTACGCAAAACGAAAGGTTGCGTTGTTTTTGTCAATGCCCCTCATCCCCCGGCCCCTTCTCCTCTACGAGCCGTAGGCCAAAAGGAGAAGGGGAGGATTGAGCGTGGATTTCAACAAAGTCCCTCTCCCCTTGGGAGAGGGATTTAGGGTGAGGGCTTTGAGGTCAAAAGAAAACACAAGCTTACGTAACATCAGCTCCTTATTCTAATCGTTATTGCGAGTCCCGCATCGAGCGGAATCCCATACAGCGGGACTCGCAATGACTTGGTTCGTTATGGTAGAATTCTATGCGACGTCCTCACAACTCGACCAGCATCTTTACAAGCGCCGGCAAGTTCTGAAATCGTCATGCCACTCACTGGATGAACAATATCAGGCGCAATTTCACGCAATGGAACTAAAACAAATCTTCTATTCTCCAACTCAGGATGAGGGACTTTGATTGTCTCATCATCATGAACAAGCCCATCATACAGCAGAATGTCAATGTCAATTTCTCGCGGTCCCCACTTCTCTGTCGGCGTGCGACCGAGACGCTCTTCAATCGCTTTTACCTCTTTCACCAGCTCCGGTGGTGTAAGTATTGTTTCGATTTCAAGTGCCGCGTTGAGGAACTTCGCCTGGTCGGTTTTGCCGTACGGTTCTGTTTCGTATATCGCCGATGCGCAGACAATTTTTGTGTTCGCCAGCTTCTTGAGCTCAAGAACTGCTTGGTTCAGAAATTTCTGCCGCTCACCAACGTTCGAGCCAAGCCCGAGAAAAGCATTGTACGTTTTCATCGTTCCTGAGAAATCTCGACTTCGACATAATCAATCACACCCTTCACGGGCGGATGCGGCTTGCGCACTCGCACGACGACTCTCTGAAGCGCGTTAAACTCTGTAATCAACCCTTTGCCGATTGTGTTCGCGAGCGCCTCAAGCAGGTAGTATTTCTTCTGCAAAACTGTTTGACGAATGAAGGCGTAAACCTTTTCGTAATCAACAGTCTTTGCAAGTGAATCGCTTTCTGCTGCCGCAGACAAGTCACAGTACATATCAACGTCGAACTCAAACTTGCCGCCAAGATTCCGCTCGTCTTCAAACGCGCCATGATACGCGTAGAAGGCGGCGTTTTTCATTCGGATGACGTTGAGGTTTGGCATTCTCAATTCTGAGCGAACGGAGTGAGCGAAGAATCTGAAGTCATGTAGCCTTCAAACAGTATCTGGTTATAAATATAGAGACTGATTAAGGGAGAATCAAACGGAAGAACGAAAGGTAAAGATTCTTCGGTCGCGCAGTTTACCCCGCACAGCGGGGCTCCCTCAGAACTTAGAGCAGTACGGTAGCTTCATGCTTTCTCAATCTTCGCCCAGGTGTCCCGTAATCTGACAGCCCGATTGAACACGAGGGCGTCCTCCCTCGAATCGTCATCGACACAGAAATAGCCAAGGCGTTCGAACTGAAAGCGATCCTGCGGCTTCGCAGTTGCCAAGCTACGTTCAACCTTACATTGTCGCACAACTTCGAGTGAGTTTGGATTGATGAAATCTCTCCAGTTGTCTCCCCCCGGATCCTCAACACTAAACAGTCGATCGTACAACCGCACTTCCGCATTGACTGCGTGCGAAGCGGAAATCCAATGAATCGTACCTTTCACCTTCCGGGCACTTTGAGAGGAACCGCTTCTTGTTTCGGGATCGTACGTGCATCGCACTTCGATGATCTCACCGGTCTTCTCGTCCTTTACGACGCCGACGCATTTGATAATGTATGCGTATCGCAATCGCACTTCGGTTCCGGGCGACAGCCGGAAATATTTCTTCGGCGGATTCTCTCGAAAGTCGTCCTGTTCGATATAAAGAACCTTGGAGAAAGAAACTTTTCGCGAACCCATCGTACGATCCTCCGGGTTGTTTACCGCATCGAGCTCTTCAACAACATCGACAGGATAGTTTTCAATAACCAGCTTCAGCGGACGAAGAACCGCCATTACGCGAGGCGAGCGCTTGTTCAAATCGTCTCGCAGACAATCTTCGAGTAACGCCACTTCCGAAGTGCTCTCGCTTCTCGCTACGCCAATCCGATCTGCAAATTCACGGATCGATTCCGGTGTGTATCCCCGGCGGCGCAGACCCGAAATCGTCGGCATGCGGGCATCATCCCAGCCATTGACAAAACCTTCCTGCACGAGTTGCAACAGTTTTCGTTTGCTCATCACGGTGTACGTCAGGTTCAGACGTGCGAACTCGATCTGCTGCGAGTGATATATTCCAAGCTCATCAAGAAACCAATCATACAGCGGACGATGAGCCGTGAACTCAAGCGTACAGATTGAATGAGTTATTTTCTCAATCGAATCGCACTGACCGTGTGCCCAATCGTACATCGGATAGATGCACCACGGGTCGCCGGTGCGGTGATGTGTCGCGTGCAGAATGCGGTACATGACCGGATCGCGCATGTTGAGGTTCGGCGATGCCATATCGATCCTTGCGCGCAACGTCTTTGCACCATCAGGAAATTCTCCGTTGCGCATGCGTTGGAAGAGGTCCAAATTCTCTTCGACACTTCGGTTTCGGTAAGGACTGTCTTTGCCCGGCTCAGTCAGCGTACCTCTGTACTCTCGCATCTCATCTGCGTTCAGGTCGCAAACATACGCCTTTCCTTTCTTGATCAACTGAACGGCGTATTCGTAGAGCTGCTCGAAGTAATCGGATGCGTAGTACAACCTCTCTTCCCAATCGAAACCGAGCCACCGGACATCGCGCTGTATGGATACGACGTATTCCTGTTCTTCTTTCGTCGGATTCGTATCATCGAATCGCAAGTTACAGAGTCCGTTGTAATCTCTCGCAAGTCCGAAGTTGAGGCAAATGGATTTTGCATGACCGATGTGAAGATAGCCATTCGGCTCAGGAGGAAATCGTGTATGAACTCTGCCGCCGAATTTGTTCGTCTTCAAATCATCGTTGATGATCTCACGAATGAAATTTGTTCGAGACGGCAATGCACCGTTTGTCTTTTCAATCTCTGAATTCCTTGCGTTCTCCATCGTCGTCATTTGATTCTTTCGATTGCTGAAGTGATTCTCCGGATCGTTTCATCTTTGCCGAGAATGAACAGAATGTCGTACAAGCCCGGACCAACCCCCATTCCCGACACTGCTAGCCGCAGTGGATGGATCAACTCACTGTTCTTCGTCTTCAATGTCCCGGCTGTGCGGTGGAGCGCCGCTTCGTAATCCGCTTTCTGTGGATTTCCCAATTGTGAAAACTCGTTGATCACACTCTTCAGTTGTTCAGGAGTCTCTTGCTTCCATCTCTTCTTCACAATTTCCGGATCATACTGTTTGGGAGATTCAAAGAAATACGGACTCTTCTCAACGAAATCCTTCACAAACGTCACCCTCTCACGCATCGCACCAATGACACTCAGCAGATACTCGTCATCGAAATGCTTGTCGCCGAAAGCAGACTGCTTCAAATTCTTCTTTAGCATGAACAGAACTTCGACATCGGGTTTCTTCCGGAGGTGCTCGAAATTCATCCAGTCCAACTTCTCAATATTAAAGACAGCACCGGACTTTCCTAGTCGCTCAAGTGAGAACTCTTTCACCAACTCATCAAGAGAGAACAACTCACGTTCATCGCCGGGATTCCACCCGAGCAGCGCAACGAAATTCACCAGCGCTTCAGGCAAATAGCCTTTCGCTCTGTAGTCTTCAACCGCAACGTCGCCCTGACGTTTGCTGAGTTTTGATTTGTCCGGATTAAGAAGCAACGGCAAGTGTGCGAACTGCGGTATCTCCCAACCGTAATATTGATAGAGCAATACATGCTTCGGCGTGCTTGAAAGCCACTCCTCGCCGCGAATGACGTGAGAAATTTCCATCAAATGATCATCAACAACATTTGCAAGATGATATGTTGGAAAGCCATCGGACTTCAGCAACACTTGATCATCAATCTGGTCACTTGAGAATTCAACTCTACCCCGGACAATGTCATCAAACGCAACCGTTGTGGATTCAGGAACCTTCAAACGAATAACGGCAGGAACTCCCGCATCAAGCTTCGCCTTCACTTCATCCGGAGTTAGCTTCAACGCACGACGGTCGTACCTGGGAGGAATACGCATCTTCTCCTCTACGAGGTCGTAGACCCGCAACTTGCGCATCTCATCAAGCTCTTCGGCTGTGTCGAATGCGTAGTATGCCTTCCCTTCATCCAACAACTGCTTCGCATACTGTTGATAAATCGTGATGCGCTCTGACTGTCTGTATGGTCCTTTCGGTCCTCCAACATCTGGACCTTCATCGTACGTTAGTCCAGCCCACTTCAGTGCGTTGAAGAGATTCTCTTCCGCACCTTCAACGTAACGCGTCTGGTCGGTGTCTTCGATGCGGAGAATGAATGTGCCGTTGTTCTTTCGTGCGAAGAGATAATTGTAGAGGGCGGTTCTTAATCCGCCAACGTGAAGATAGCCTGTAGGACTTGGGGCGAAGCGAACTCTAATTCCTGACAATGCTGGTAGTAATAAGTGATAAGTGATCAGCGTTTAGTGCGAACTCAAAGTAAGAAAATTGACGGAGAGATTCCATTGGGAATTGACGAGCGTGAAGATCAAAAGAGCAAAACGGTTCAAGTCAGAGAAAGTGAAGAACCCACTCAAGGAAGAAAACCTGCTGCGTACCAACGGTCGCGGAATATTTTTGATGCGAACGCTGATGGATAGGGTTGAGTATGAGATGAGTAACTGATGTTACGCAAAACGACAATCATTGATAAGTCGTATGGAACCCTTTCAGGGTTCAAACGAAAATTTGATTGCATATCCGAGGGCGTTGCCCTCGGCTGTAATATACTTCCCCTTCGGGGAATACGGTTTTCTACGCCGAAGGCGTTACATACTACAGGTCGGGGCAACGCCCCGACACACAAAACGAACTCATCGTTGAACCCTGAAAGGGTTCCATAACTCGGTTTGCGTAACGTCAGTGAGTAAGAGTGGTGCCTCGGCGCGATTGGTGCTGGAGCTGAAAAAATAACTCTGCACGATCGTGCAACCTTATTCCTTCATTCCTCAAGAATAACTTTCAGGATTCGCAAAAAATCCTTGACAAGTACTTGTGATAGTGCTATCTTGGAAACGACAACGCAATCCAAATGTTCTTGGCTGTTGCCGATGGAGGGGCGAGCTTAGTGAGGATGCAGGATTCACAACAACGAAGACATTTTCAAGGAGACATAGCAAACGTTAGCATTGCAAACGGGCTGCTCTGTCTAGTTCTTCTTCTTATCTTTTCATCTTTTCATCTTTTCATCTTTTCATCCTTTCATCCTTTCATCTTTTTCTGCCAGTCCGAAGGACCCCTTCGGGGAGGCGAACAGGCATCATTTGGATGGAGTTGACGGGCGCTATTATGGTTTTGCGGGGAACAAGGTGAATGAGGAATGCACATGAAAGAAATCCGACGCTTGCGCTGTCAAAACTCTGCACTCATACAAAGCAGTCCCAATGCGTTCTGGTTTGCAGAACTGAAACATCTTCTGCTGCTCGACCTTCCTGAGGATGAAATGCTCGAGCGCGTCTGGAGCGATGCGATTATCACCGAGTGCAATGCAGCGTTTGCGCGAATGTACGGCTACCGCTCACCAGCCGATCTCGTCGGTACACACCTCATGGGATTTGTCGCACGGCGAGATGCAAGAAACTTAGAGGCAATCACAAGATTTTGTCGTTCGCCTGAGAACGTTCTGGAAGTTGATACACACCAGGTGGACAGGGATAACAACCCCCATTGCTTTCGCAATACGGTCTGGAAATTCACGGAGCAAGGCTGTCTCATTGCCGCCTTCGGCAAGCAGCGCGACATTTCCGACGAGAAACTCATTGAACAAGAGAAACGCAACCTGCTCAGAACACTCACGCAGCAACAGAAAGAGCTGATGCGGCTTATCGGACTGAATGACAACATCAAACTGATAGCGAACAAACTCAAGATTACCGAGAAGACCGCATACACCGAGCGTGACCGCTTGAAGAGGAAGTTCAAGTTAAGCCACACCGATGACCTTCGTCCACTTGCGTGGCGGCTTGGCTTTATTCCCACCGACCTGAGTGGTCTTCGATTTGCCCTCCTCTCGGATGATGATGTCACGGACGTTCCTTAAAGGGCAGTTCTCAAACGCTTTAGGGTGTAAGAATTTTTCTTACAGCCCTGTAGGAAATTTTCTTACACCTTGCGCTTGATTTCGCTCGGAGACGGAAGTACATTAGTGCAGTGTATTGACGATGTATTTGCAGAATCCAATACACATAAGATTTTGTCCCCGTTCTTTGCGTTTTTTTTTCTAACACACGCTGTTCACGAATTCACTTTGAGATGAGGATGCGCTATGCGCGTACGCGTTGCCGTTGTTTTGTTGTTCTTTTCACCCTCTTGCCTGCCCGCCATCTTTCTGGCGGGACTGCACATGGAGTGTAAGCAACACCACCCGAGTCGCGGCATCACAGGTTTCTTGATTGAATCATCCGTCATTGACCAACTTAGAAAGGAGTACGAAAAATATGATTAGTCGGCTTTCAGGTATCGCATTTACAATACTCTTCCTTCTGTTCTATTCGCCATTCATCTGTGCAGGGGACAAGAATACAACTGCTCAAGATCAAACTGGCGAAGCAGAGAAGAAAGCCAGTCCACTCTACAGACTACAGGCAGGACTCGGGGGAAGCAGCTTCGGGGTCTCGGGGGGGCTGTGTTTTTCGTATCAAGACGGTCATGATGTTTTCTCAGCACGAATTGTGCGCTCGGGGGAATCAATTCTCGTTCTCTTTGACCCAGTTCCGGAAGAAACCATCTGGGATATCGGAGTACTGTATGGTCGTGCAATGCGTTCGAGGATTTTTCTCGCATCTATTTCAGCAGGCGTTGGTTTTATCGGGGGAGTGAAACGCGGCCCAATTAAAGATATTGCCAGAGATGAGTATGAACGATTGTCAAGACGTTCAATTGGTTTTCCCGTGGAGGTCCAGCTGGCTCTTATCCCTCTGCCATTTCTGGGATTCGGCGTTTCTGCCATTGGCAATCTGACTTTTGAACAGTCTTTCGCAAGTATATTATTTTGCATCCAAATCGGGAAACTCAAATAGGAAGTATTTCATTTCAAAATCATTCTCAGCTTGGAGAGGCATTCGCGATGAAAAACTGGCGCTCTATACAATATATGGCAGATAGGGTGACAGCAACTATCTAAAAAACAGATTGAGGCGGGATGCTGGTAACACCCCGCCCCAGTAAGACAACAAACAGGATTTGGAGACTGGTAATCTCAAGCGCATTTGCAATTCTACGCGCATTTCTGTTTGTCTCAGGAAGTTACCGCATTCCCGATCAAGAATCAAATCCAAACGGCGAGCGGTTCATTTCAACAAACATAAATGAAAGGCATTTGCAATGAAAAAACTTGTGCTCTTCACAATGCTCTTCTTCTCGTTCTGCAACCAAATTATTTGGGCCCATGGCCTTGCAGGGCATGTCAACCATCTAGATGCAGTTCTTGCACTTAACGATCAGTATTACGCTCTCGTTTCAAACCCAAAATATCAACCTTACTTCCTGTATGGAACGATGTTTCCCGACATGCAATATAGCAACAAGTACAAGACCTCTCTTGCCAAGCTGTACACGAAGATTCGAGAGACGGTGTACTTCGCGGGAATTCCGGCCAATGGACTAACATATGAAATCGGAACTGCAAATGTTCCCGACAGCGATTATCCATTCGGCATTGATACTCATGACGAGAAGTATGGATTTAGATTTGCAGAATACTTACTGAATGCCTGCGCACCTATCGATCCTCCCGGACCAAACCCCGGAAGCAACGGTACCACGATAAGTCATGATGCAAGAAATATGAAGCTTGCTTTTGCATTAGGCTACTACTGCCACCTCGCAACCGACGTTGCTTGCCACGATTTTCTAGTCCCTAAAGTGACTGCTCAGTTGAACCTTGGAGATATACAAGTTGTAAGAAACCCATCGGGATTCAGAGACCCGAATGCTCAAATGGAAGGTATCATAGAAACCATTGTTGATTACCACTACGGCAACCCTAACCAAGTAAAAACCGTGGTGATGGATCATGTTTGGGTTCACACAGATCAGTTTGAACCTACCATCGCCCAAATGGATTTTACCACAGGGTATCCTCATTTGTTTTACAACGGGCCGAGTCCAGCATGGTACCCCGGCGGCTCTAACCCGGTTCTCTTATTTTATCGTGCTGTACTGAATGATTGGATCACAAACAATCCCAATGGTTTACCACTTGATTACCGAAAAGGATCTGCTATTTCAGACGCAGGCCTGCGTGAAATGGCAACAATCTTTCGTTTCGTTAACAGATTCTACCCCGCAATCGCCGGGCATCAAGATATCTCTCAAGAACTTGGACAGTGGATAGGGAATCATATTGATTGGCCGCTTGGTGTCGATATCATTCAGGCTACCCTTGAGTTTTTCTCAAACTGGACATTGTGGAGCTTCAGAGAGACCATTCTGCAATGCATTGCCTACCCCAAAGCAATAGATGAGGTTCGAAAAGATATCCCCCAGGAGATACGCACCCTTACCTCTCTCATGTTATCAAATATGGGAGAGGCAGATCTCTTGGCTGTAAACAGCCCAGACAAGATAAACCTTACTGAATACGCCAAGCTTAAGGCCAGTATCCTTTTTACAAACCCACATTCAATCCTACAGGGAGCTTGGAACGAATACAAAAATTTAGGCACAGTGATTTATGATCAGGTTGGTCCGTCCGGCAAGTGGCTTTCGGCGTGGTCGCCTTTCCATGAGAATTCAATGCGCTGGGGAGCGCAATCCTCCCTGAATAACCTGCTGACACCGATCTATTCTGTTAATTCGAGTATTGCTGTCTATGATGCTTACTTCACAATCAACGGCCGGCGAATTACGGGCCCTGAGCCGGCGTCCAGCTTTATTGGCAATCCATCTGTACAAGCAATCGTTGAAGTGTATAATACCAGCAATGTGGCACCCGTGAACGTCACCTTACGAGTGCGCAAGGATCACCGCACAGCGGGTTATTCGTCTGATCCCATCGTTGCTTCCACTTCTGCAGTCGTGGATCAAGATCCTCTGCAATACAATTCTGTTGACCGACAAAAAATACAACTTACGTTTCCTGTCAGCGATCAAGACCTGATCACCTATTGGGGATACTATTTAGAACTCGCTGGGACTGATGGCAAAGCATTTTTCACATCCTCGTGGGAGCAATATAAGACTCTGCCTCAAGTTGCCAATGATCCGTTTTACATGGCCACCTACGACACTTATAACAGATGGCCAATTTCGCTTGGTACCAAGAGCGCTTACAATCTTGATTTGCTTCCAATAGCAAGCGCAGAAACTGAGCCAACCAGTGGAACATATAAGGTCAATGGGTTCAATGTTGGGGCGACTTGGCATGGTGAATCAGTTGCAGGAAGCGATCCGATCACGTTAGAGGCTGTTCCTTCAACCACTGGATGGGTGTGTGCATCATGGAGCGATGGTAAAGGAGAAAATCCTAGGCAGTTTACAGCAACTGGGCACTCATCTCTGAGAGCAACACTGAAGAAGCATCTTTTCTCTACATCTCCTCAAGCAACCACCACCAACAACCAGCGCAAGATCGCGCAAAGCAGCAACGGCACCTACTGCATAGCGTACGAAAGCAGCAATCGGGTCTGGTTTTCAAAATCATCCGACGGCGTGAATTGGTCGAACGATTTTCCCGTAAGCGATGGCAGCCTTAGCACGCTCAACAGGTATCCCAGCCTCGTTGTCAAGAACGATATCGCAAATGTTGTGTGGCAATCCACAGGCATGATTTGTTACATCTATCTCCGAAGCTACAATATCGTGACAGACACATGGGGGGAATTGGAACTTGTCAGCGCATTCGATACAGGCGATCCAAACTTCCTGTCTACACCGGTTATTGCCGCCCATTGGCTCCATGCTGGCTCCGACCGAAAGAGGCTGGCGTGGAGAGAACGTGATGGGATCAACATCATTGATTACTCGAGCGAGTTCGGGTGGGGTACCATTGGGCATGTCCCGGGAACGAGCGGGAGTTGCTATTTCC
>ORMF010396117.1_pt1 | contig 14111 bp, 17 predicted proteins | sample 1779871 | NCBI WGS metagenome assembly ORMF01 (sample SAMEA104232316, study PRJEB22302) | groundwater metagenome | biome: forest; feature: aquifer; material: groundwater | place: USA | collected 2011-08-07 | depth 5.4 m | reverse complement strand
TTGGATGGCGGCGTACATCGCCTGCAAGTGCTCTGGCCGGAGCGCCACCAGAGGGATATTGCCGACTTGGGGCACTAGGTAGCAGCGTACAATCGTCTGGTAGGATTGCTGCGTACGCAGGCTAGTCCTTGAAGCCGCGTATGAATCAAGCCACCTTTGCAGGAAGGCCGCTACCGTCTCTTTCGTGGGCGTGATGAACTCGCCTTTGTCTATCTGGGTAAGCCGCTGCCGGAGTAGGGTTTCCGCCACCTTCTTCCCACCCTTCACCGTCTCAAACCGGCGTGATCGTTCCCCGTCAGGCCCTGGGAGGCCGTCGTAGTAGATGCGATAGCTTACCCCCTTCTTGCCGGTACGCTTCTGGATTCCACCTTTCATGGCTCACCTTCCTTAGTGCTACAATCGGTTCGCCTTCCCCATCGGCTGATGGGAAGGGTGTCGCAAAGGGCGCTGGGGCTTAGGTCTCAGCGCCTTCTTCTTGCTCTTCCAATAACTCGCCAGGGTCAACCCCCAAGACCGCCGCCAGCTTTCGGATGGTGCTAATTCGCCCCTTCTGCAACCCGGTCTCAATGCGATTGATAGTAGCCAGAGCTACCCCTGACTTTTCAGCCAGCTCTCTTTGAGTCAACGCCTTCCGTAGCCTCAAGCGTTTCAGGTTCACAACGCCTCCTTTCCTATATTGTTACTGTAACTCTATGATAGCACAACAATATCCTATTGACAACACAGTGCCACTATGTTATCATTTTGTTATCACAAAGGGATGCGACACCCTTTAGATAATCAGCCGAAGGAGGTTCAGCAATGGCAATGTCACAGGCGGAGATGGTCCAGAAGGCGCGGGTACGGGCGCTGTCCGATGGTCTACAGGTCTACCGGATAGCCGATGGGGTGTACGTGGTGCCGGCCAAGAGCAACCCAGGGGAAGCGTACACCGTCACCGTACAAGCCGACGGCCAACCGTCCTGCACCTGCCCTGGGGCCGTCAATCGGGGTGTGTGCAAGCACCAAGAGGTTGTCCGGTTTCGCTATCTCATAGACAGCACAAGCATCGCATAGGAGAAGGCACAATGAACGTCGTCACCGTCACCGCCAACGTCCGATTTAGCAAGGCTCTGGTGGACGGCAGCCACAAGACCGTAGAGCTAGGAGCAGAAGCCGCCGTAGGCAAAGGCGAAGCATGGCAAGAGGCCCAGGCCGCCCTCTACGCCGCTCTGGGCACGCAGATCAAGGCATTGTGGGGTAACGGCACCAGCAAGGCCCAGGAGACACCCACGCCACCCGTAGCATTGCCCGCTCCGGCGCAAGCGCCCGACCACTACTGCCAAGAGCATGGGAGTGCCTACAAGCGGTACGAGAAGGAAGGCAAGTCCTGGTACGCCCACAAAGGGCCAGATGGGAAGTGGTGTAGGGAGGGATAGGACTGACTACACCACTTGCACGGTAGAGGCCCCCAGGAACGCCTGGGGGCCTCTCTTCTTAGTGCTCCTTGACCCACTGAAGCAACTCGTCCTTCAGGAACATGCGCCTCTTGCCAATCTTGTGGGAGGGCAGCCCCTGACGCATGAGGCTGTACACGGTCTGGTGGCTCACCCGCAAGAACTCCTGTGCCCCTCAAATGTGAGGAGGACACGCTCCACCTTCCGGCCCGCGTCTTTTTCGGTCGCCATGTAGATGCACCTAGACCCCCTTTGCCTTGAAAGCATAGGAGCACTGTCGGAACTAGGCACATCCTGACTATATTAGACAATGCTAGACGTATATTGATATACTCAGCGCACTTCGTTCCTACGCCGTCAAGGACCAGAGGGCGCTATGACTGTAGAGCGGCAAGAAGGCCTGGGAGATGAACTTTTCGGCACACGCTTGGGTGAGGCCCGCGATGCAGCCGGCCCCGCTAAGGGCGAGTTTGTTGCCCCGCCAGACGTGCCCGACATTGACGAACGTGCAGACGCGCTCCCTGACCAGGAAGAGTTCTGGCGGGCTCCTGTACGCTTCGGCAGCATCCCTGTTGAGAGCACACCCCTGGGATGGGATCGGCGGCGTGGCTTCCGCAAGCTCTACCCCCAGGTGATGCTACCGACCCAGGTAGTGGAGCGGGTGAGCTTTGGGCAGCCGAAACTTGAGGCCAACCGCCTCTTCTGGGGTGACAACCTCCACGTCATGCGCCAGCTTCTGTCAGAGAGCATTGACCTCATCTACATCGACCCGCCTTTCTTCTCTGGCAAGCAGTACAACGTCATCTTCGGCGACCAGAACGAGTTGCGCTCCTTCTCCGACATTTGGGAAGGCGGAATGCCGGGCTACTTGATTTGGCTGAACGCCCGCCTTTATGAAATGAAGCGTCTTCTGAGGAAGACCGGGAGTATCTACGTGCACCTCGATTGGCACTCTTGCCATTACGTGAAGCAGGAACTGGACAAGATTTTCGGCTATAACAATTTCGTGAATGAAATCGCCTGGTGCTACGAAGATGTTGGCGGCAAGGCAGTCGACTATTTCAAGAGAAAACACGACACAATTCTGTGCTATGGAAAATCTAACCTTCGGGAATTCAATTTGGCGAGAAAGAACCTCTCGGAAAGCACGATAAAGAGATACGGGCCGTACTTTGACGAGAACGGCCAAATCACTTATCGCCAGCTGCGAGACTCCAACCCTGGTGTATTTAGGAAGCTGAAGGGCATTCCAGATAACCTCGACCTAGTGTGGCTGGATATGCATAATGGACCACCGTTGAACGACTGGTGGTCCGACATTTCTCCGCTGAAAAGGGGCTTCAGCGAGAGTATAGGCTACCCAACTCAAAAACCTGAAACTCTTGTGGAACGAATCGTCAGGGCCGCTTCCTCCGAGGGAGGTGTGGTCGCTGACTTCTTCTGTGGTGGCGGCACTACTCCTGCGGTGGCACAACGCCTTGGTCGCCGATGGATTGCATGTGACCAGTCCCGTGTAGCAGTTGCCATCACCGCCGACCGACTGGCCGGAACAGTCGAGCAGATGCCGCTAGAATCCAGGACTATCGCCGTTCCCGATTTCACCATTGAGCACTGGGGCACCTATGAAGCCAAGCGCCTGGCAGAGACGCCGCCGGACCAATTCCGAGAGTTCATCTTGCGGGCCTTTGGAGCTGTCCCAGACGACAGTCAACCTGGTATCCACGGTCACAAAGGTGCGGTTCCGATCTGGGTAGGCGAGCCTGCCCAGACCTCCCAGGTCACAGCACAGGACGTGCAGGACTTCGCCAATGCCGTGCGCAGGACGGCCCGCTACCAGCAGGACAACCTGCGGGACGGCATCATGCTGGCCTGGGCGTTCCGCCCCGACGCAGTCCAGGCCGCTGACCGCTTACGGGAGCAGGAGGCGACTGACTTGAACTTCATTCGCCTTGACCTCATCCGAGTTGACTCTCCCCGGTTCCGAGAGCACGTTCAGGCCCTCTCAACCGAGCGCGCCGACTACAGCACCTTCCTGACCTTCGTTCAGCCTCCTAGGGTTGAGGTAGGTTGGAAGAAACTCAGTGGCTTGACCTACAGATTCGATGCAAGCGAGACGATTGTGCTGAATGTGGGTTCCAAGATTATCAACGTCCAGTGGGACTTCGACTACCGTGAGCGCTTCACCAGCACCCAGGGCTACTCCTATGTGCGAACAGCAAAGAAGGAGCCAGCCCTCCAGGTGGACTACACCTTCCCGGCCTACGGTAGGCACACCATCGCCTGCAAGGTCCAGGATGACGCCGGTGGCGAGGGCATTTGGGTGGGCGAGGTCGAGGTGAAGTAGAGGAATGTACAACGAGTTTGCCCGGCACGAGGAAGCTTTCGCAGCCTGGCGGAGAGATGGCTACGGGGGCGTCAAGGCCGATACTTTCCGCTACATAGATTTCCTGACTGACCCCGCCAACGACCAGCAGCCTAGGGAGGGGACGCTGTGGCCCCACCAGTGGGAGGCTTTCCTTCGCGCTATCTACTGCTACGAGATACTTGGCAAGGCAAACATCGGACAGCACGGTTTGTTATTGAACATCGTGACAGGCGGAGGGAAGACGGCCATCATCGCCGCCCTCATCGCTTGGCTACGTATCGCTCACGGAGTGCAGAAGTTTCTACTGCTCTGCCCAAACCTCATCGTCCGCGACCGGCTAGAGGATGACTTTCAAAACGGCAAGGTCTTCAAGGACCGCGACCTCTTGCCGGACTGGTCGAACGCACGGCCCCAGGACTTCACCCTCACGACCCTGGGAAGTCACAAGGACGGAGGCTGGGCTAGTTTCCTTGGGGCTGACCTGGTGCTTGGCAACATCCACCAGTTCTACGTTACCAACAAGGCAGGACAGAGCAACATTTCAGCCTTGATGAATGGCCCAGATTTTGCCCTATTCAACGATGAAGCGCATAACTCTCCCGCTGAGGAGTACACGGAAACTCTGAAGCGGATTGAGAAGAAGGTGTTGCTCCGCGTGGACACCACTGCTACCCCAGACCGCGCTGACGGGAAGGCACCCGACAGCGACATGATCATTGAGTACGGTGTCAACGATGCCCTTGCCGACCGCCTGATCAAGACCCCCGTCGTTTACCAGCCGGACATCAGGACGGTGGAGCTCACCTACACCGACGCCAGGACGGGGATCACCAAGCGAGTGGAAGAAATTGACTGGGAGGAGATAGATCGGAAGGGAATAACTGCCACCCAGTGGGTGACGGACGACGAGCCTATGCGCCAACAGATGGCAATAGCCTTGAAGCGCCTCCAGGAACAGGAGACACGGGCCAAGGGCCGCTATCAGCCTATACTGTTCGTCGTCGCCGTCTGCAAGGCGGACGCCGAGAAGGCAGCCAAGACCCTCGACAACATTTTCAAGGTGAAGACGCTGCTGGTGACAGAGGACAGTGACGAGGACGACCGCAGGAAGGCGCGGGAGCTGGGCAGGGAGCAGAAGACGAAATACCCCTACAAAGCGGTTGTAAGCGTCCTCATGCTCCGCGAGGGCTGGGACGTGCCCGAGGTGGGCGTCATCCTGTTGCTCAGGAAGTTCAGCAGCAAGGTGTACGGCCAGCAGGTTATTGGTCGTGGTTTGCGGCGCGTACGTCGGGCGGGGGTTGCACCTGTCGAACCCCAAATATGCGCGGTGGTAGACCACCCGAAGCTCGACCACGACTGGCTATGGCAGATATTCGACGCAAAGAAGCGGACCGGCGTGACCACCGAATCCATGTTCGATGAGACGGAAGACCTCCCGCCGCCTCCCCCGCGTCAAGAGGTGGCGCACCCTGAGCGCATCATTGAACTGCCGAAGGAAATTGAGGGCCTGGTCGATGAAGGGGAGTTCGAGGTTGGGGAAATTGAACTTGCGGAGCCGCTAAAGAATTGGGCAGAGGTTCTGGCCGGACTCCAGTACAGCGCTGAGGCCGTAGAGATCACGAAAGTAAGCATCGAGTCGGTGAAGGGCAGAGAACTAGCCGGGAGAGGTTGGAGGACGCTTCATAGCGCGCCTGAAGTCCCTACCGGGCCGGCCATCGAATTATCCGACGAGATTATACGAGAGGCCATCAAGGACCTGGCCCTTGGGTATGCAGAGCAACTGTGTGTCGAGGCGGGATACGCCTCTGGGTTCAAGGGTGAGGTGTACGGTGCCCTCATGCGTCACATGAGAGACAAGTTTCTGGGTACGTCCCTAGGCTTGGCGGATCGGCAAAGCCTCATGTACGCCTGGAAGATGTTGCCCCAGGTAAGGGAGCGGGTGAAGTCCGTACCTGGACTTGTGGCAGGGATGATTGAATATGCCAGTAAGTAAGCACGGTATGACCGACTGGCCCCTACAGAAAAGCCCCTATAACTTTGAGCGGTACGATAGCCATCTTGAAGAGCTTATGATGGGGAAGCTGGACTCCGATCCCATCGTGGCAAAGTGGATGAAACGCCACGGCGTAACCATCCCGTGGGTTGACGTTCAGAAGCACATGCGGCGCTACGTGCCGGACTTCCTTGTGGAGTATACCGATGGCCGAAGAGCGCTGATCGAAGTAAAGGACCCTAGCCGCATGGACACGGACGAGGTGAAGCGCAAGCGAAAGGCTGCCGAAATGTGGTGCAAGAAACGTGGCATGGAATATGTCGTGGCGACCATCTAGTCGGAAAGCCTCAATCCCCTTTGCTCTCCAGCCTCGGTAACAACCGTCCCAGCGCAGTCCGGTAGTTCAGGGAAGTTGTGCCAGCAGCTCCGCTCGGTATTCCAGGAATAGGGGATCAATTTCCCCGGTCAGGTAGTAGCGCAGCCACTCAGACACATACCACAGAGCGCTCGATGTGAGTGCGACCTGAAGTGGTTCTAGAAGCCGTTCCTCGATAACCTGAAGCCGGTCCAACCTTGCAAACCCCTCTAGCCTGCCGTGTCCATCGTTTTTTGGGAGGTAGACCCACCAAGGATATTCCAATGCCTGGACTCGGACCCGAAATTCCGGGCTGTCTTGATCGTGGAACGAGTAGAGAGGTACGCAAGTGAAGCCCCGCTCACGGAGGCGAGCACCACCTAGAGGCCAGTCCGAAGGCGCTTGGGAAACCACCAGCACTAACCGCCGTTTCCCTTTGATTACAATCAGCTCTTCATCGCTTTCGAGGTGCAATTCGTGAACGGGAGTGTGGCGGAAGAGGTTGCTAGGGCCATTCGCCACTCCGTACAGGTTGTTCCGCTCGTCCCGAGGGTCATAGTGCTGAAGCGCCAAGACATCTAGCTGGCTAGGTAGGTATAGAGCAGGCGCCCAGCAAAGCTGGCCCCGTGGGAGGCGCTTGGCATCCGCCAGCCTCGTCGCTTGATAGTATTCTCCTACGAGATCAGGCATCCTCTTCGCGCTCGCCTTGGTCTCTGAGTCGCCCCTTGTCTTCCTGGGCCAATTCGACGCGTCCCGTGGGCAAGGAATACAACTCTTCAGTTGCTAGCTCACGTGCAGCACCCTCATACACATCATCGAAGCGGGGTGCCGGACTCAACGGTTTGACAACTTGCTGCCCGCGCTCTTGGCGAGCCCGATCGAATCTCGAGCGGAAGTATTCGAGGCGGTCAGGGGGCAGTTCGGGTGATTTGACTCGAGCCCTGGTAACAGGGGCTTTGATGGAAGAAAAGTCCAAGACTTGGCCCCTCTGGGCTTTTAGCATAGGTGTTGTGTGGAAGTACACGTAGTCAAGAAGCGGTTCGAGTTCAGACATGCCCCAATCCTTCAACACTTGATCCACCATGCCCTTTGCCGAATAGAGGGCGTCCGGTTCCAGCGAGGCCCGCAGACCAGGTGGCGGCCTGAATACCCGTGCTCGGTGCCCGGCTTGCGTCACAACGTCTACTTCTGGGATGTCTAGCTGAAGCTCCTTTCGAGCAGTTTCAATTTCGAAGGCGTAAGGGCCGTAGTGATAGAAGACCCACTCTACCCCTGCCAACGTTCGGTGGCGACGGCGGTAGTGCTCCACGTCGACCAGGTAGAGTAGTTTCACAAGCTTTGTGGCGGTAACGCTGGCACCCATGTCGCTAAGCTCAGTGGCAACATAGGTGATGAGGTTACGCAGGAGTAGGGTAGTCATGGGGATGCCTTCGCCTTGTGGGGTGCACGCGCTGCCATGATACCCCCCTTGTCATGTGTGGAACGCTCCAAGCGGGGCCAGTTTACGCCATGATGGGGGCAACCTCAATACCAGCGGCTGTTACCTGGGACGTTGACCTCCACATGTGTAGTGTCCGTCTTCAGCGTCTCCCTATTCGCTGCAACCACTCTGCCATCGCCTGCCAATACTGCCGTTCCGCCCGCGTCGCCTTCTCATACAGCCGCAGATATGTCCGCCAGCGCATCTCCTTCGGCCTGCGGGGAAAGGGTTCGGGCAATGAACCGCTCCCGCCCAGCCGTATTCGGATGTTCTGTGTCCTACTCAGTGCGCGGTCAGCAACCCCCTCTCTCTGGCACGCATAGGCAAGCCTATAGCAGTGGCGGCATCGGTAGTGCTGCCCAGCGCTGTATAGGAGCGCCACACGTCGTCCGCACGCTTGACCAGGGCATACGAACCAGGGACGCCGTCCCCCATAGTTGCATTGGGTCCACGTCAAGTGCACTTGTTCCTCTACACCCTGTGACTCGTAAGTGTCACGGGGGCGGTAGCGGTAGGACAACACAATGCTGTCCTCATACGTGCGGATACCCACAGATGCCATCTCCTGCCCAGTCCGCGTGTTAGTCCACCACATTGAGAACACCAGCCCAGGTTGCAGCGAGCCTCTGCTGTGAAGATAGCGTACGTCCAGAGACCGGCAGCCCTCTACTGTGCCGCTGTTGCGCCGTCTGCTAGGCCCTGAGCCGTATCCGCCCAAGTGTATCTCCCAGATTTCCGAAATCATTAGGCTATCTTAGGTTTCTCTACCTAACAACCTTAGGGTAGTTGAGTGCCATGCAGCCTGCTCCACAAAGCGCTCTTGTGTGCCAACAGACGCATAGGAAAGACTTGCATCGGCCCTGGTGGATACTCCCATAGCAAGATGCCTGTATGTAGGTCATGTAATCAATGGCGTCCCCAGGTAAGTTGACAAGTACCCTGTAAAATCGCTTTTTGCTGTAACTGAACCGTCGGCGGTATCCTCAATCGGAGGGTCACTAAACCCAAGCCTTACCCCTTCCCACATGGTAGTGGGCACCCGCGTACCGGAGCACCCCCTTGCGTCTTTGCCCAAACCGTTAACACAACATATTGACCCCAAAATGGCTCTCCACGCGAGAGCACTATTGTTCATGCCCTCACTCCTAGCCTAAGCCTTACCCCCTGGGGTACTCCCATTCGAGATGGGTAGCGTTGCCTTGACTCGGTACACCGCTGCCCGTGACACCTTCAATTCTCGCGCTATCGCCGTCGGCTTCTCGCCCTTAGAAAGCCTGTCCAAAATAAGCGGGACGGGCTTGCTGACCCTTGGCCGTCCTGGACGCCCTCTCCCACACAGAGGGCACCTCTCCTGGGCGTTCATGGCGCTCTCCTCTTTTGAGCATGAAAGTCGTGCTCGCATAGCCCGCACGCGCAGACCGTGTGGATTTGCCCGCCATGCTCTTTGCAACGGGCATATAGGAACTCATGCCGATGCACGGAGCCATCCGGTGTAACCGACGAGCGCCCGTTTCTCACACTATTAAGACCGCCAAGAGAGGAAGGCTCTCCCGTTTCATTCAGATACGGCTTGGCATTAACACCGCCAAAATCCTCTACTGGCGCTCTTGGCGGTCTTAATCCCCAAGACCACTGGCCGCCGCCACGTTGTCCCGTTTCCCCATCGCGTTTGGAGGTCACGCCCAAAGTTGTTTTAGCTCGTTCTATCGTCCGCCACGCAATGCCAGCGTTCTTAGCCTCTGCTCCCACGTCCTTCACGGGAACTAAGCCATTGGCAAGCAACTCTCGTAGGAAGGTTTCCGCCTCTTGCACCTCAGACCGCGGGCTACTTTCTCCATCGGGAGCCAGCATCCGATCCGCCGTAAGTTCGGACCGGCCTGTCCAGTGGAAGCCATCGGGAGTAATCTCGTACCCGACGGCCTCACCCTGGGCAGCCAGGTTGCTTTTGATGTGTGCAAGGGCGCGGGTCAGGGGTGCTTGCGAGTCACAGCCAGCGAGCAAGACGCTTCGTGCCGCCGCCGTGATGTCAATAGAGCCAAGGCCCCTGTAGATCGCTCGCCCTTGCTGGGATTTGCTCAGATGTCGGATCGCAAGGATCGCACACCCGTGCCTCTCTGCAATAGCTGCTAGGCGGGCCAGCACAGCGCGGGTCTCATTGGCCCGGTGTAAGTCGACCTGTGCACCCATATAGGCGACGATGGGGTCAACTATGACCAAGATAGCACCAGTCTGGACGATAGCCGCCTCCAACCTAGTCAAGCCCGCATCGTCGAAGGTTACAGTTTCGTCCAAGGCCGTGACACGCGAGACATTTGCCCCAATCTTGTCCAGACGGGGACGGATGGTATCACCCAGGCCATCCTCTGCCGACAGGACCAGCACGTTGCCGGGGGCAAAGACTCCCTGCCCAGGCAGGCCACGCCCCAGGGTAACAGCGGTTGCCACAGCCAGTGCGACATGCGACTTTCCCACGCCAGGATCGCCCTCCAGTAGGGTGACTTTGCCCAAAGGGATGTAAGGATGCCAAAGCCACTGCACGTCCTCCGCAGCAACGTCGGATAGGCGGATAAGGTGAAGCGGATTTTGGGTCATGTCGGGTCGGCTGTCCGCCACGTGCGCGCCTTTCTGCGTAGATTGGTAGTGTGCGACGGACACTGCGATCCTATGGACTTCTTCAGGAGAGAGGGGTGGCTTGCAAACTCGTTCGTTATGGGCCAGCAGCGCTGCCTCAATTGCTTCTGCACCCATGCCACGCCTACACATAGTGCCAGCTAAGCTAGTAAGCGTCATATTCCGGCCGCCGGCCCGGATTTCGTCCGTTGTGGCGGTCGTGATTGTAGTTGGGGCAGAATGTTGGGCTATCCACTTAGGCAGGGGAGCCAACGGAATGTCTTTCAAGTGCGCGCCCGCGTCCCACTCATATGCCTTGCCCGATGGATGCATGGACGGCGGAGCAACCACGTACCCGCCATCGCCTTTCAGGTCTATGCCAGGGCCTAGGTGTGCTGGCAGCTTAACTCCCTTGGGCGCAGCGAAGTAATAATGCTGGCCCCCGCCGCCCGTGAGCGACTTGGGTGTCCGAGGCAGCGGCCCATGCTCACGTTCCAGCTCTGCCAAAGTTTCAGCCCCGCCGTTGCGCGGGTCAACGTCCACCACTGCCAAGCCCGACACCCCACAGGCTATGCCTATGCCAGCTTGGGGATGCTGTCTCCACCACGCCGTGATCTTCGCCTCGTCCGTGGTGGCGTCGTAAAAGCCGTGGCCCTCCGCGCCACACTCGCCCTTGCATTTTCCGCGCATGGGGTCGCCCTCTGGGTGCGCCGATGGCATCAGGGGCGTCTTGCCGCTAATCGGGAAGACATACCAGCCCTGCTTTGCGTTGCCTAGGGCAGCCTCAAACATGCCATCGGCTGCCACCTTACCGTCCCTCGCCAAGCCACTCCAGCAAGGCCGTGCTCGTCACAAGGATCGTTCGCCCCCGCCGGACGTGGCGAACAGAAGACTCCCTTATGGCTTGCCGAAGCGTGTAAATGGGTACGCCGGCCCATTTCGCTGCGGCTGGTACGCTGCCAAAAACAAGGGGCCTTTCGACGTTCGCACCACCCGACAACTCTCCAACAGTATTTTTCATCATGACCTCCAATGCTGTTTCATCGCGTAAAGTGTAGACATAAGCTCACTTGTGCGCTAGGCTTATAAGCCGAGTTACATTCCTAGTGCGGGGAGCAAATGGCTGCCAACTACGCCACATTTTGGGCGACAAGACCGTCTGAGCGTCTGACGATGCAATTGGAGGCATTGGGCATTGACATGACTGAACGCAAGCAGATGAGCGAAACCCACGTGCTTCTCATTCCTGAAGGACTGCGCCTGGTCGGGAAGGATGGAAAAGTGGGGAGCGGGTCAAACGGAGAAGGTGGCCTTCAGCAAGAGTGGGATAAGGCATGGATGCAAGAAGTAGAGACCAGCCGAACAGTGAAATGCTTGTGGGAACTGGTGGACCTTCCCGCAAAGGATGAAAGCCAGTTCCCGGAAGCCGTTATGGGCTTCACGAACCGATGGGGCCTCTTGAATCTACCCAACCTCGGTGCTAAACACATAGATCAACCGTCTAGCATCAAGATGTCTAATTGGGGGGACTCTGTTGAGGAAGTGCGTGCGTTTCTCAAGCTTCTGATTGCGACAGAAGCAGGTGATCCTGTGGAAGACGATGTCGTTGAGACCCTCTGGAGCAATGACCCAGACTTCCCTGGGTCTCTGTTCGGGGAACATGGGGAACCAATCAGTGGTACTGAACTCATGAAACGAGTTCAGGAAGCCGTCTCGGAGCGCTGGGATGCTGAGTCAAGACCGAAGAGAATCCAGTATCAACGATCCATGGCGATTTGGACACTTTCGGGCTTGGCTGATTTGGAAAGTGAAGGTCGGACTGTACCCGTTTGGGACGATAGAGGTCGGCGACTGGGCAATACGGCTTATGGCGTCAAAGGGATAGTCGGTGCCTCCCTGCAGGACATCTTCATGTCACTGGAGATGGACGTCTTTCTATGCTCGGTCTGTGGGAAGCCATTCCCCTTTGAAGAATCCCCTGGCAAACGCCGACCCCGTATAGGTGTCCAACGGTTTTGCAGCCCAGAATGTAGGGCCTCAGCCAAGCGCAAGGCGACTCTGGCATCGTGGCACAGGAACAAAGACAGGAAGCTTCTACGGCGGCGCAATCCGCTCGATTAGCAAATGTAACTCTTCTGTCTTTCGTAAGCCTTGCACTCGCCCTGCGCCCACACTAGAACGTGGTAACATAGTCATCCGGCAACAGTGATTTTCACCGTGGAGTCTCGTGGCATTTGCGAATCCATGAAGGGGCCGCACACAGGACAGAGCCACCCCACTCTACGCCAGGTTCGCCCGCTTGCGGGTGCGTTGTCCAACAACATCCTAGGGTAAGTGCTTGACCGCACGTACAGCCCTACCGCCTTGCGCCATTGATAGTCCACATGACACCTATGCACAACTGTTGCCATCTTGCCTCCCTCACCTAAAGGTATACCGCGAGGTATGCCGCTTCGCAGCATTTGCCTCTGGAGTAATTGTGAATCCGGTACATCCGTCGTGCAAGGCGGGGGAAAGAGGTGCCGCCTTTATATGGCTGAGGCATGACTAGAAGGCAAAGGATTACATGAAGCTGCCTCACAACTGTGCTAGCAAGCAGGTCGGGCCGCGCGCGCGTTATGGTAAGACTAGCCCACAGTTACTGGAGACCGCCCCCTCCACCTCAACCGACTCTAGCTTGGGGCTAGATATATTGATTTGGCACCGATTTGGCACCGAACGACGCAAAATGCCCCGTCGTCTCCCGATGCACCCCCATATAGACATTAAATGAAGCGACGTGCCGCCAGATGTGACGACACGTCGCGAAAGATAGGCCGCAGATTTACGAAACAGCTGCTCTACCACTGAGCTACGGTGGCACGTTGCCTTAGTTGTATCTATTTTGGCCCGAAATGCTGGCCTGCATCAACCTGCCCCAAGGGATTTGGCACCAATTTGGCACCGAGCACCTTTGCGACCTACTCCGGAGCACGCCCGCTGATTGCCTGGGAGAACCGTTCCGCTGCATCTTCCTGCAACCCAGGAAGCACGTGGCTGTAGATGTCCATCGTTGTGCTGACTGTCGCGTGTCCCAGGCGCTCGCTCACCACCTTCGGGTGAACGCCCGCTTTCAGCATAATGGATGCGTGGGTGTGTCGCAAGTCATGCAGTCGCACATCCGGTATGCCCGCGCCATTCCTGAGCTTGGCAAACACCTTGCTGATCCTATCGGGATCAAGCGGGTTGCCTACAGCATCGGCGAACACAAACCCAGCCGTATTCCAGGCGTCGCCCGCTTCAAGGCGCTGCACCATCTGCCTGCCCCGAATCTTATGCAGCACGTCTACCACTTCCTGAGTAATGCTCACTGGCCGACGGCTCCGGTTAGTCTTGGTGGGTAGCAGCACCAAGCCCTGTCCACGAATCCTATGGAGACCAGCGACAATGTGAACCCGTTCCCGTTCAAGGTCTACATGGTCCCAACGAAGGGCGAGTAGCTCCGAGCGCCGAAGGCCCGTGTAGAGCGAGATGAAGAACACGTCTCCAAACGCCGTCCCTTTGATAGCCGAAAGGAAGACCCGTACCTTGTCGTCAGTGTCTATGGTTGTCATTTCCTTCCGAGAGGGACGAGGGGGATCAACCGCATCACACACGTTCCTTGCCAGAATGCCCCACTTGACCGCGTGGCTCAGGGCCTCGTGCAGCACCCTATGGGCATGGAGTGCCGTTCTAGCAGATAGCCCTTGCTCTTGGATGGCGGCGTACATCGCCTGCAAGTGCTCTGGCCGGAGCGCCACCAGAGGGATATTGCCGACTTGGGGCACTAGGTAGCAGCGTACAATCGTCTGGTAGGATTGCTGCGTACGCAGGCTAGTCCTTGAAGCCGCGTA
>ORMF012191249.1_pt1 | contig 14114 bp, 6 predicted proteins | sample 1779871 | NCBI WGS metagenome assembly ORMF01 (sample SAMEA104232316, study PRJEB22302) | groundwater metagenome | biome: forest; feature: aquifer; material: groundwater | place: USA | collected 2011-08-07 | depth 5.4 m | reverse complement strand
TAAATGGCGATCAGCGGTGGACCAATCGTGGTGAGATCAAGTCCGTGGTTCTGCCTCAAAAACTGCGGTACCCAGTAAAGATAAAACCACCAGATCGGATCGGTCAGGGCTTTCCCAATCGCGAAGGCCGAGGTCTGCCGGTAAGGAATCAATTGCACCCAGGGAATCTTCGCGGCTGGTGAATCCGCCGGGTCACTCTGGATGTAAGCAAGCTCTTCCTTTTTGACTCGCGGGTGTAACTCGGGTCGCGCATATATCGGTATCCAGAACGCAAGCCACACCAAACCGATGGCGCCAGTGGCTATGAACGCCCACTGCCAGCCGAAGTGCACGGCAATGTACGGGACGGCGAGCGGGGCGAGAACGGCCCCTACATTCGAGCCGGAATTGAAAATTCCCGTCGCCAAGGCGCGTTCCTTTCTGGGAAACCACTCCGCTACTGTCTTGATTGCTGCGGGAAAATTTCCGGCCTCGCCGGCACCCAGGGCGGCCCGTGCAACTCCGAAACCAAACGCAGAACTCGCCAGGGCGTGGGCCATCGCCGCCAGACTCCAAACTGAGAGCGCTACCGAATAACCGATCTTCGTGCCGAAACGATCCATCAGCAGTCCGGCTGCCAGGAGTCCGAGCGCGTATGCCGCGTTAAAGGCTGCTACGATGTTGCCGTAATCAAGCTCGGTCCAATGAAGGGCTGCTTGCAGATCCTTGGAAAGAAGTCCCAGCACCTGCCGGTCGACATAATTGATGGTGGTGGCAAAGAAGAGCAAACCACAAATCACCCATCGATAGCGCCCGATGCGGGAATTTATCGCCGTGCCAGCCGTAACGGCCGCCGCAGTTATGCTTGAGGCCGCGACAGACGGCGGTCCAACCTCGCTCACAGACTTCGGGGTGGCCGCAGCTTGTTCGGCCGCGATGATTTCTTCTTTCATGGTTTCTGGCTCAGCACACTTGGCTTTGGCGCCCCAGGTTTCAGCGGGTCCTCGTAAATCTTAATCAGGATCATGGTGAAGTCTTTGTTGGCGGTGCTACGTTGATGCGGCGTGCCGCGCGGCACGATCACCAGGTCGCCTTTGGTGATTTCAAAAGGCTTGCCGTCGATAATTTTTGAACTGCGCCATTCGCCGGGCTCAACCTCTTTGGGAGCGTCGAGTTTCCCGCCGAGCACGAGCGTCGCCGATCCTTCCAGCACGTAGTAGACATCGTCCGAAGCGTCGTGCAACTCAGCCGCCGCGCCCGTTCTGTTGTTCTCGTGCTGTACCGCTACGCGTAACTCCATGCCAGCGCTGTCGATCAACTCTTCGGTCTTGTTTCCTGGTTTTAGTTTTTCTTTCAAGTCGTTCAGAGATTGGGCCGACATGACGACAACGGGGCGCGTGGCTTCCGAGGGTTTTCGTTGAGCTGACGCACTTATCGCTGAAATGAAAAGTAAGAACCCAAGGGCGATCAAGTTGAGCGAATGCGAGGAATTGATCAAACGCAAAGGCCGCAAAGTCTTTCGCAAAGGTCGCGAAAGAAGTCCTTTGCGTGCCTCTGCGAAAACCTTTGCGTCCTTTTCGTTCAAGCTTGGATTGTCACAAGTATTCAACTTGAGTTTGGTCACGACCTCCACCTCTTCTTAAGAAACGCAGACTGTGGTCTATGTTATTTCCGGCTCGCTTCCAGTCCACTTCCACCCTGATCGAATCCTGGTTGCACCGTCACAACTCCGAATTGCCGGTCTTCAACCTCGCGATGGGCAGCCATCATCCATACAAAGTTGATCGGGTGGCCGGGCACCGAAACGTTGGGGTGAAAACCTTTGGGCATAATCACCGCGTCGCCGTCTCGCACAATGCCGATGAATTCTGGTTCGTCCGGATTGGTATAAACAAACTGCACCCCGAAGGAGGGCGCCGGCATATCGTAATAAACGTAAAGCTCCTCGAGGATCGCAGCGTGTTCGTGCGGCGGCCAACTGGTCCAGTGCCCCGGTTCGGACGTCGTAAACCCGGCGAGGATCCTCCCGGCTTCAACATTCTTCCCCAGCGTGATGTTTACGGTGCGGGTAGTCGAGGGACCGCCGGTCTTGAATTTAAGCGATGCGTCTTTTTCGATGTCCGTGTACTTGACGACCTGAAGCGGATATTTATTTTCGACCTCTGCCGCACACTCCACCAGATCAACTGAAGTGTCAGTTGTGATCTCGACATTGGTATCGCGCGGTAAATAGATCGAGTCATATTTGCCGAGCGTGTTTGACTGGCCATCTGCATTGATCGTGCATTCACCTGCCAGGCAGATTAGGCCCGACTCGAGAGCTCCGGTGGAAAATGTCACGGCGGGTACTTCCTGGTCGAGTATCACACGGCCGTAAACCAGATGCTTCATTGCGCTGTTTGCCGGCGTGACTGAGGTGTGCCGACCTTTCTGCTTGTTGGTATGCCGAAATATCAATTGATCTTTTGTTTCTTTCATCTGCGTACTCATGATTACCTTCTTTCTGTTAATCGAGCCCTCCCTTACGGTCGGGCTACTGCCCCGTTTGTCCGACAAGATCGGATTGTCGCTGTCCTGTCTTCTGCTTCCTGCCTACTGGCTCTTCGTTCGCCGAGCCAAAGCAAATCTTCGAGCAAATAATAATTACCATAGACAAGATTGACGTCGTTGGGCCGCGTAACCGATCCATGTCGCAAGACACCGGGAGGCGTATGATCGTCAGCGCTCACCGGCGTCAAATACCGATCGATTAGTGATTGCACGATCCGCTCGCCTTGCCGGCGATAATCCGCGGCCCGCGTCTTGTCCTTAGTCAGTTCAGACAGGCGCAGCAACCCGCCCGCCATGATCGCAGCGGCTGCCGTATCGCGGTTGCGAAAGTGGACTCCTTCGTCAACCATGTCGTACCAGGCGACGCTGTCTTCGGGCAGGTGATCGATTAGGTAGCGGGCGATTCGTTCCGCCGTCGACAGCATGCGCGGATCTTTGGTTTCATCAGCGGCCACCGTAAACCCATACAGGGCCCAGGCTGCGCCGCGCGACCAGGTGGTGTCGGCCGCGAACCCCTGATGCGTATGCGTGAAAACTCTCTCGCCGGGACGCGCGTTGTTGAGCACCTTCACAGCCCTTGTCGGGTCCGTGCCCGAATTGAAGTCCTGTCGATTGTCGCCCGGGTTGTAATGTACCGACTGGGCCACTGACCCGTCTGCGCGCACCAGCCAGTCGGCTGCTCTGAGCGCATGCTTCAAACCCAGCGCGCGCCATTGCGGGTCGTTCGTTTCCTTCGTCGCCCACCACCAGATTTGCAGATTCATCATCGTGTCGATGATGGTATCGTCGCCGCCCACTTCCCACGCCGCCACTAACTCGGTCGTGGGATTGAAGAGTTGCTTCAGACGTTCAGCCCCGCGCAAACCGCCCTCACGATATTGCGGCGCCTTCGTCAAACGATAGCCAAACACCGATGAGTAGTAATTGAGAAAACCTGTGTCATGGTTCTCAGTCATTTCTTTGCCGAGCAATCGCGCATTCCAAAGTTCCGCCCAGCGGCGAAAGCGTTCGTCTTTTGTTTTGCTGTAGAGCAGCCACAGTTTGCCGGCCCAGAAGTTCCCGGTCCAATAGAAGCCCTTCTGCTCTTTCCATTCACCAGTTTGATTATCAGCCTCGGTGAAAAAACCGAGGCCCTGATCGCGGGTCGCGTCGCCCGCACCCGTGCGAGAAATGATCGGCGCCCATTTGGTCGCCGTGCGTTCAGCTGATTGCTTTAAGAGATCGATGGCTTCCGCGTAGGTTTTCGTCCGCGCGGGTCGCAGCGTGTCCGGCGGGGCTGATTGCGGGGCGGCTTCTCGCGAAAGAATCTCGACGTGGGCCGGCGCCGTAATCCGCCGGGTGGCCTCGCGCACCAGCTCGACAAAAGCATCAAACGTCCCGGGCCCGTTCGGGGCCAAAGCTAACGAACCCTGGCGAGATCTGTTTTCAGCGCTACGCGCGCTCATCAGCAGGTTTTCGCTGTTTTCCTGGTCCCACACGCCCAGCACATACCAACTGGCCTCACCATTCGTGAACTGCGGTTGGACCAACAGGTTGAGCGAATCGTCGCCCGGGACTTTGCTCTCCCGGCCCGGTGCGATGATCGCCAACCCCAGGTTCTGATCAGGAAGATTATGGATCGCCGTCGCTGGTGGTCCCTCTTCTTCAACCTGAGGCCCCCACCAAAGACGTGCCACAGCAGGTTCGGTCGAGGTGGGTTGAAAAACTTTTTCCGTCAGGCCCGGGTGTCGCACGACGCCGGTCACGAGAGTCAAACCGTTCGCGCCCTCCACTTTTACGCGATGTTCAAAGCCGTGCTTGCCCGCCCATTGGGTCAGGCGGCTGGTGAGATTTACTTCGCGGCTACCTACTTTCCAACCCTTATAGGTGAGTTCGACGATTACCCTCACCGGGCCGGCGCTGATGATTCGCCACTTGCGTTCGGTCACATCGGAAACCTTCACGACCTTGCCGTCAACCAGAGCAGCTACGGCCCCGATTCCAATTGCGTCGCCGATCCGGTAAATATCGCGACCCAGCGGCGACTCCCAGTGGTAGACATACTCAGGCGCGCCGAACATCTCGAGATAGAGACCGGGCCGGCGTTTGCCGAAGAGATCGATCGCGTTACGCTTATCAAAATAGATTCGCCACGCATTCATCTCCGATTCCCAGGCGAGCCCGTCAAACTTCATCGTGAACTTTGCCGCGGTGCGTTTGGGATAATCACTGCGCAACCGTTGCATGGTGGCTGTCTCGCCATAGGCAATCGTCACGATGCGCGTCTGTTTTGGTTTTAGCTCGATCTGAAAAGAGAGTTCGTCGAACTTGTTGTCTCCATCCAGATCGTCGACCTGCGAAGGCAATTCTGTGGTTTGGAGCGTCCGCGCATCTTCTTCGATCGTGGCCGCGTCACTCGTGGTCACGATCGCCTCGCCTGCCTTGAAGTCGGGCGCTATGCGCTTCAGGTCCGCGATATTAACGACGATGTTCTCGTGCAGACGAAGGTCGTCCGTGGGATTAGTCACAGCCAGCTTGACCACTTTAATACGTGGCGCTGCTACACCCGCCCCGACGCCCCAAAGCAAGAGGCCGAACAAGAGCAAGCTCAGCAGAATGTTTTTGCTCATCTTTTGATCAGAAGTAAGCGGCTTTGCGTCATTTCACTCGTCCGGCGCAACTCCCGAAAAACGCTTGGCCCACGCGCGGTTACAATAGCAGATAGTTACCGGTAACAACAATGGAAACTTCTGGATTTCGCAGTCTCAAGCAACTTCACATAGGAGCCGCATTGATTTCTTGAAGTTCAAATTGAAACCCAGCATTCGCGCAGATCGGCCAATACTCGCGCCATCGGCTTCGGTGCTTTTTGTGGCATCACTTCTCGTAACTCTCTCGTAGCTCTTGATAATAGTTCTGCATTACATAGAACGCCTTTTTCTTCTCTCCACGGTCAGAGATTAAGCCCTTCCGATTATGGAAGTCTTGAATGCCCGGCAAAGGCCGCCGTGGTGAGCGGAAATCCATCAGGATCCAGGGAGAAGTGCCGCGTAAGAAAGAGATTCTTTTCAACATGTTCACCTGGTGTTGGTAGAAGTTCTCCTGGTATTCCTCGGTCCAGCGCGTCAAAGGATCGCCATGATTTCCGTAGGGCGCTTCGGCACCAAATTCACTCATGATCAATGGTTTCTGATACTTCGTTTTCCATTCCATTCGATCAGTCTTTTCAGGCAGACCGTCGTACCAGCCTACATACTCATTACAGCCGAGCACGTCGAGGTACTCTCCCAACGGGTCATCGATCATCTGCGTTGTATCATCGACATAGTGACGTTCCATCGCCGCCGATATTAACCGGCTGGCGTCCAGGCTTCTGGCGTGCTCGATCAGTTTCTTCAGAAACGACAGCCGCGCATCGCCCAGAGGTGTCTCATTGGCCATCGACCAGACAATGACCGCGGCGCGGTTCTTGTCGCGCGTGATCATCTCGCTCAGTTGATTCCGCGCGTTCTTGAGCGTGGCGGGGTTTTCCCAAAGGATTGTCCAGTAGACGGGGATCTCTGACCAGACCATGATACCCAGTCTATCGGCCTCCTTAATCATGAATTCATTGTGGGGATAGTGGGCCAGGCGGACGAAATTAGCTCCCAACTCCTTGGCCCACCCAAGCAGAGTTATTGCATCCTCGCGGCTAAAGGCACGACCTCCGCGGAAAGGCGCCTCTTCATGTATGCAGACGCCACGCAGGAAGATTGGCCGGCCGTTCAAGAGAATTTCCGTTCCACGGGTTTCAATGCTGCGGAAGCCGATCTGATCCTGTACTCGATCGGTTTCCGCTTCAATCGATACATTGTAGAGCTTCGGATTGTTTGGCGACCACAAGGTCAGATCGGCATTGAAGCTAACTTGCGCGTATCCATTGGCGTCCGTAGTAAAGGATTTGCTGATCCCGGCTTCAGCGATTCGCACCGTTACCTTTTGGTTGAGCTTATTCCCATTCAGTCTAATCCAGCCTTGGACCTGGTTTCGCGAACCCTTCTGGAGTTGGATAGAGTAGTCCCGCACGAAACTAGCGGGCGTCTCGACCAGCTTGACCTGGCGAGTAAGCCCGCCATAGTTCCACCAGTCGGTGATCACTGTCGGAACTGCATCGCGCCTGCGCTGGTTGTCTACTTTCACAATCAGAGAATTTGATTTGTCCCTTACCAGATTGGTTATTTCAAAATTGAACGGAGTGAATCCACCCTCATGCCGGCCGATCTTTTCCCCGTTGAGATAGACGTCGGCCACATAATTAGCGGCCCCAAAATAGACGAAGAGGCGAGTGTTCTCCTTTCGTTGATAATCAAAGGCTTTCTTGTACCAGATGGTGCCTTCGTAGAGCAGCAGGCGCTCTCGTTGAGTATTCCAATCTCCCGGCACAGTTAGTGATTCAGAAGTGTCGAAATCATATTCGATCAAATCACTTTTGGTTTTGGGCTTGGCGTCTTTGAAATAGCCATTGGCACTGGGTTGATAACGATAGTCATAGTAGCCAGTTTCGTAAGGGTCAATGATCGTTTGCCATTGCCCATCGAGGCTGATGGTCTTCCGGCCATCTGTGTTTGCGATCAGGTCAACTTGTTGCGCCTGTACACAGGGGATAACCGCAAGCAAAGAGATAAGGAGAACTATTGATTTCATCTTGCGACTCGCTAATGCGCGGGTAAATCAGACTCCAGTTTGTATCCCGCAAAGATCGTTAGACACCTTCCGGCATTTAACCAGCCCTTGCCCCCTTACAGCAAACGAGTCTTCACCGCCCATGCTCTTCCTCCATGAAGCAGGAAGAGCACAGGCAATGGTGATGGAACTGACGCAGCCGGAAATAACGTGTCAGAAGTCCAGTTTCAGGCCAAACTGAATATTGCGCGGCGGGCCCGTCGTCCCGATGGTACCGAAACCCAAATTCGTGACCACCGTGCCTGGCCCTCTGAAGTTTGCTCGATTGAAAGCATTGAACATATCAGCCTGGAAGCGCATCCGGAATCGTTCAGTCATCCGGAACTGCTTGCGCAGTGAGAAGTCCCAGGTCTGTAGATTCGGACCTTTCACCATTCCCACGCCAGCGGTGCCTCGGCGGCCATCCGGCGCGGTAGCGAATGCGGCGGGATTGATCCAACCATCCGGGCCAGGCGTGGCAAGCAGCACCGGTCCGCCGAGGTAATCAGCGCGTCGCGTGCCAATAGAGGTACTACCCGTAACGGTAAAATAGGGCCCGCTTTGGAAACGAGTGATGCCACTGGCCTCCCAACCCGCGAGCAGTGCGCCGACCACGCCCTTCTTGTTGCGCAGGAACGGCAGGTGATAGTCGTAGGTTGCTACAAAGATGTGACGCCGGTCAAAACTCGCCGGGCCATAGCTGTAGTGGCGATTGAAAGGATCTTCGCCAACGTCTAATCCATCGCCATTGCCGCTGGTATCGGTCAGGGCGTGGGACCATGTATAGCCGGCGGTGAGTTCTAAATCACCCTTGCGCTTGGCGGCATACAACTGCAGGGCGTTGTAGTTTGAATTTGCATCTGAAAGACGGAAATTGATCGCGGTGAATCCCTTGTAGGGACGAAGGGCGTTGACTGAAACCCGCTGAGCAGCCGGCAGCGCCGCATTAGCGGCCAACGCCGCGAACGGAGCCGCGTTTAGATCCGGTTGGCGGATCAGGTGTCTTCCCTGATTGCCAACGTAGGTCGCCTCGACGAAGAAGCCGCGCGGCAGCTCACGTTGCACGCCCAGGCTGAAGTTCATCGAATAGGATATGCCGAGATTCGGATCTATCGCGCTGATGCCGCCGAATGGCGCCAGCGCCGAAGCCGCACCACCGGAAGGATTCGCGATATTGCCGTTCTCAAATTGCGGCTGGCTAATAAACGGCGGCACGTTAACCTGAGAAAAAATCAAGTTGCCCTCGACCTTGTCGTAGAACATCCCAAAGCCCCCACGAATGGAAGTTTTGCTGTCATTGAACGGCGCGTAGGCAAAGCCAAATCGCGGCCCTATCTTGTTTGCCGCCCGATAGAAGCCACGCGGCGCTCCGGTAGGGACGGCCGCCAGGGCAGCAGCACTGATGCTGACTCGTCCGAGCTGATCCGCTGGAATGCCGTTGCCGGCGCGCACCAGTCCATTGAATCGATTCCCACCTTTAGTCGGATCGATGGTGCCGCTGGAAGGGATGATGGTGACCGCCTGGGTCGGATCATAAAAGCGCGGATCAAAGTTCGCCATATTGTTTTGCTGGGTGTAGGTCGGCGAATAGTGGTAGTAGCGCGCGCCAAACTCCAAACTCAGTTTGGAAGTTGCCTTCCAACTGTCCGTCCAATACCCCTCAACCTGATTGAAACGGAAAAACCCAATCGGATCGTTATCTGCTTCATTGTAAGTCCGAAAGTTCCCCAGCAGCGCATCGGCGAACGCATTACCCGTTGTCCTCGGGTTGCCGCCAGTGCTGAAACTAAGGTTGCCGGTATAGCCCGATCGCCCGTTTTGATCTTTTCGATTGCGAATGTTGACGACTCCCATCTTCATTGAGTGTTTTCCGTGGATGAGTGTGAAGTTGTCACTTGCCGCGATGTCGGTAGTCGGCGACAACAGGGATGCCGACGGGCCGTTGAAACTCGCAAACCCGGTGATCGTGGTATTCGGAATGCCATTGTCGAAACGGCCGCCCGAGAAAAGTTGCGGATAGGTAAAACCGTAGGTCTCCCGCTTCCAAAATTCCCCGACCGGCGGTATTCGCTGGCCGTTGTATGAGACGTTTATCTTAGCTTCATTGACTTTCGTCGAACTCATTAACCAAACGTGCGAGACTTGATAGCTCGATCCGGGCCGCAAACGATTGGTTGGGATGGTCGGCAGTTGCGAATTGATGAATGTCCCGTAGGGATCGATCAAGTCGTAATGATCGTGAAGGTAACGCCCGTAAATGCTGTGCTTGTCGTTCAGACGATAATCCAGACGAATGTAGTCCTCGCGATTGTTGAAGGGATTGGGCTGTTGGAAAGTGGCGTTGTTGCCCGTGGGGGTGTCCGAGTAGGCCACGGCTAATTTTTCCATGGCGCTGTATACCGCTGCAATCGCAGCGCCATTCAGCGTCACGCCAACCGGCTGTCCGTTAAATCTCAGGTTCGCGAGGTTGCGACCAGGAATTGGTTGTCCAGCCGCTACCGCAGCGCCGGTTGCCGGATTGATCGCCGTATAACCTGTGGGCACATTAAGCGTGCCGCTACGCGCGCTGAAGTCTCCAGCTCGTTCTGCCCTGGTTGGCATCGTGCGCCGCACCGGCGCCGAGTCCAGCCGGATGTACTTCCACTCTTCACCAACAAAAAAGAAAAGCTTGTCTTTCTTGATGGGACCGTTAAAGTTCCAGCCGAAATTGTTAAAGCGAAGTTTCCCTCTTACCGGGGAAAAGAAGGAGCGCGCATCCAGCTTGTTGTTGCGGATAAATTCGAAGACGCTGCCATGATAACCATTGCCGCCGCTGCGCGTGACGACGTTAACCGAAGCGCCGGCGTTGCGCCCGTATTCAGCTGAGAAGTTCGAAGTCTGGATCTTTACTTCCTGAATAAAGTCGATGCCGACATTATTGATCTGGCTGTTGTTACTGCCCGAGTCCATATTGAACCCGCCATCGACCGTAAGACTGTTGTAGTTGGGGCGGTTTCCATTGATAGCCGCTTGACTGATGCTCAAACTGGTAGTGAGTGCCAGTTGATCCTCATCGAGGATCACGGCGCCGGGAACCAGCGTAACCAGTTGCATGTAGTTCCGGCCGTTCAAGGCCAGATTCTGGACCTGCCGCTGGTCAACCACCCGCGCAACCTCGCCTGAGGTAGTGTTCACTGTCTCGCCCACGGCGGTGGTGACCTGTACGGTCTCTGTCACCTGCCCGGGTTCGAGCGTCAGATCAAGGGTAAGCCGGGAGTCCGCTGCCAGAGTAATGCCGCCTTGCTCGGCCTTCTTGAAGCCGTTGCCAACGGCTGCAACAGTGTACGTGCCTACCGGTAGGTTGGTCGCCGTATAGAATCCGTCGTTGTCGGTGGCAACCGTGCGCACCAGATTGTTCGCCAGGTTGGTTATGGTAACGTTGGCGTTAGGAATTGCCGCGCCGTTTGAGTCTTTCACTGAGCCAGAGATTCGTCCAAAATTCGTTTGACCCTGTATCGTGAGACTGCCACAGACCATCAAGAGGAGCAACACCACGATCCTGGTGACGGAAAAGTTTTGCGACCCTGAGTTGTTTAGGCTTTGCATTATCGAACCTCCAAAGAAGAATTCTGAGCTTAGCAACTCATACCGTTCCGCAAGAACGATCGGTTGCCCACAAAGTTAGGCTGCGATCTGGTTTTCGTACTCGTTGAAAAGCGAGCAACGAGCAATCTCTCTGAATCTAAGCGACCCGTGGGGCCGCGAAGGTTGGCGCGGCGATCAAGGCCGCGGCACCACGCAATCGTGGGTATTCCTGAGTCGAAGTGACGCGGAGTGGTGTGTGCGTCGCAGCTTCGGTTAACGACCGCTCGGAGATTCCTTCCCGAACGGTGTCTTCGATCAAGTCCCACGCCGTTATGATCTCTCCTGCCAGGTAAAGGCAATCGGGATTAACGAGATTAATAATCGTGGCGATACCCAAACCCAGGAAGCGACCGGTGGCTAGCACGGCAGCCAACGCCTTGGAATCGCCGCGACGAGCGCAGGCAATCAGATCAAGGACGGTGAAAGAGCTTTGCTCGGCGTCCTTTAAATCTTTTGGACTATGTTTGGACAAATTCCAACCAAAATAACGTGCAAGGGTGGCGAGGTTGGAAGTATAGGCTTCCCAGCATCCGTTATTTCCACACATGCACCGAGGGCCGTCCAGATTCAGCGGCATGTGTCCAAACTCACCCGCGATGTGATCGCGCCCCCGGAGCAGTTCTCCATTTATCACGACGCCAACACCGACACCATCCGAGACGCTGATATAGACAAAGTTATGACCACCAGAAGTCTCGCCACGGGTCAGCCATAATTGGGCCAGGGCCGACGCGCGTCCGGAGTTTTCAATATGAACCGGCAGACCGGTGGCGGCGGCCAGCCTGGTGCGGATGTCAACATCACGCCATCCGAGTGCGGGCGCGTTGAGGATCTTGCCGGTGCGCTGATCAACCATACCCGGTACTACCAGTCCTATGCCTTCGCAGGTAAACCCCAGCCCCTGCCTTCTGAGCAGCCTGCGAATGCGCACAACGAGGTCTTTAACGAATTCCGTAATTGGGACAACGGTTTCAAAGTTTTCGATCGCCAGCTGCCGCCCGGAAAAGTCGCAGAGCATTAAATAGGTGCGCGTGAAGCGCACATCAACTGCTACCACTAAACGATCGTGCGTCCTGATATGGAGAAACGTAGGCTTGCGTCCCCGCGCTGCCTCGCCGGTCGCTCCTTCATAAATCAACCCTTGAGCGATCAGTTCCTGCACCAGGACACTTACCACTCCTCGAGTCATCTTCATCCCACGAGCGAGATCGGCGCGCGAGATGGGCTGATGCTCGCGAATCAAATTAAGAGCGATGTGCCGATTTATGTCGCGTGAGGTCGTCCGCGTGGCCACATGAAAATCCCGGGTATTGATTTTTCGCATTCGATCCCTTGGATCCGGTATTGTTTGAGTTGCGAACAATATCCCCAGACGGGAACTTCTGTCAAGATAATTTTCAAGGTGCGCTTGTTGTTGATTCGACAATCGGAATGAGACCGGTAACACCCCCAACAACGGGACCGGCCGCTTAGGTTCAACTAAGAAGACGCTTGAGTCGCGCAGGCTGTCCTGAGACCAAAGAGCGCTAATGAGATGACTTCGGCGCGACGATCTCGAACTCGGCGTGCAACCGAATGTCTTCGGAACTCGAACCTATCATCACCTTGAACTTTCCCGGCTCCACCACAAAGCGCATGCTGCGATCCCACAGAGCAAGATCCTCCGGCCGCAGCACGAAAGTGATCGTCTTCGTTTCGCCCGGCAGTAACCGAACGCGCTGAAACCCGCGCAGGTTCTTCTCATAGGTCGTGACACTACTAAGCAGGTCGCGAGTATAAAGCTGAACTACTTCATCACCTGCGCGCGCCCCGCTGTTCTTCACGTCAACTTTGATCGTCACCTCCCCGTTTGGATTTTGGACCAGTGGACTAACTCGCAGGTTGCTATAACTGAAAGTCGTATAGCTCAACCCATGCCCGAAGTAATAGAGAGCACCGTTCACGCGAGTCTTCTCACCCTCCCATTGTGCGTTCGGCTTGGTGGGAAAATTGAAAGGGATTTGTCCGACGGTTCGCGGCACAGTGACGGTCAGTTTTCCGCCCGGATTGTAATCACCAAACAAAACGTCTGCGATTGCGGTGCCTGCCTGCGCGCCCGGAAACCAGGCCTCGAGAATTCCCGGCACATATTTGTTTATCCAGTTAATGCTCATTGGCCGGCCATTAATCAAGACCACGATGACGGGTTTGCCGGTAGCCTGCACTGCCTTGACCAGATCTAATTGGTGACCCGGCAAGTCCAGACTGGTGCGCGAGGCGCTTTCGCCTACGGTCTTCATCGAATCGCCCAGCACCACCACTGTCAGATCGGATTTTTCCGCAGCGGTGACGGCTTTGGCAATCTCGCTCGCTTCTTCACGTGTTAATGGTTCGGGCAACACTTCAGTTTCCGGCCAATGAGCATCGGTGATCTCACAGCCTTTGGCGTAGTTCACTGTCACGCGGTTGCCGAGTTTGGCTTTGATCCCTTCCAGCACCGTCACGCCCTTTACACCTGATGGTCCATAGCGGTAACGAGCCGTACTGTCATCGTCGGCGTTAGGGCCAACGACTGCAATGGATTTGATCTCTTTACTCAGAGGCAGAACGTTTTGGTTATTCTTGAGCAGGACGATGCTCTCGCGTGCTGCTCGCAGCGCCAACTGTTGGTGGTCAACTGAATTCACCAGACGTTCAGTTGCCGCCGCATCGAGCACGTAAGGATGATCGAAAATGCCGAGGAGGAACTTTACCCGCAACACGTCGCGCACCCTGTCGTCCAGCGTCTTGATCGAAACCCTCCCTTCTTTGACCAGCTCGCGCAATGGCAAAATAAAATCCTCGGGCCGGGTGAAGTTTGTCTTAACATTCAACCCAGCTTCAATGGACTGTCGCACGGCATCCTTCATGTCAGCCGCAACCGCGTGCTTCTTATAAAGGTATTCGACGGCAGCGCTATCGGAAACTACATAACCCTTAAAACCGAAATCATTTCTCAGACGATCTGTCAGCCAGTACTTGCTCCCGGTCACCGGCACTCCATCATGGTCGTTGTACGAACTCATGACGCCCAGCATGCCGCCCTCTTTGATCGCCGCTTTAAAAGGTGGCAGCAGGAGGTTTTCGACCTCCCGGGGAGAAACCTGTGGATCAGTGCGCGCTTCGCCTTCGCGGGCCCCTTTCCCCACGCTATAAACCGCGAAGTGTTTTCCGGTTGATGCAACCGTGTAATGTTCCTGCAAACCCTTCACCATCTCAACGCCAAGGCGTGATGCCAGATAAGGATCTTCGCCGTAAGTATC
>ORMF012009856.1_pt1 | contig 14121 bp, 12 predicted proteins | sample 1779871 | NCBI WGS metagenome assembly ORMF01 (sample SAMEA104232316, study PRJEB22302) | groundwater metagenome | biome: forest; feature: aquifer; material: groundwater | place: USA | collected 2011-08-07 | depth 5.4 m | reverse complement strand
GGCCAAATAAAGAAGCTGCCTCAGCCATTTGAACACCACTTTTAAACAACAGCCTGGATTCTGCTTTACCGCTGCTGCAGCAGAAGCTAGAACGCCTGCCGGCAGCAAATTAAACTGCAAACCAAATCCAGTACACTATAATGCTTATTTGTTGATATTTGTATACTGGATTATTTAAAGGTTTAGGTTTACAAAACAGCAGCTTTTGGCACAAAATTTAAAAGCGGATTTGAACTACTGTGCGCTATGGGATCAAATGGCGCAAAAGTAGCTGTTCTTAAAGACTTGCAAGAGCTGGCGAGGCTGTACATTCCACAAGTGACTGTCAAGCCAATTCTAAGTGAAGTCAATCTTGATGGAAATTTTGAATTGCAAGTGGCAGTTCATCCGCAGATTTACACAGCTTCTCCTAAGTTTACTGAAGGAATCCAGCTCCTTTATTTTGGCGGAGGCTTTGGCAACGGCGGTTATCAGATGTATTCTATAGGTGTTGGGAGTGAGCAAACAGGAGGGGGCTGCATCGTACACGTCCATTATGAGGATTCTTCAAGATGTGGAGAATCGATAGTTGTGCCTCTAAGTGCAGTGTATGAGCGGATATTAGGAGGAAGGAAAATGCCAGATAGCAGACCACTAGAAGGGTATCATTCAAGCAGTAATGAAATATTCAGAAACGTGCCTGGCAGTCTTGAGCATATTACGCTGGTTGCTTTCACCACAATAAAAGAGCACACAGGCCCAGTCCATATGAGCGGATGATAGCTAAAGATCTTTCTGGATAGTTACCGTTTTCTCCAATCACAGCCTTGCAAAGTCAAGCAGGGCCTTGCCGAAGAGCGAGAACATGAGGAAGTTAAACAGGGTGTTCACCACAAGGAAATAGACGACCTTGAGCTTGGCCTCCACATCGCCTGAAAGGAGGTAAATGATGTCTGAGATGGCGTGGAAGATAAGCAGGGCTATCATTCCCATGGCCACGATGTTAATGTTAAGCGTCACAACAAGAAACTGCGCAAGCGCTCCGGACACGCCGCGCGAGGTGGCATAGAACAGTGTGAACACGTCAATGCCCGAGCTTATAATCTCAGATGCAAAAGTTGTAATGATGCCGAACAAGGCGCCAACAACCGGCCCGTAAGCAACGCCTGTGATGACTGTGCCAAGAGTGACCAGCTCGACTGCTGATGGCACCCTGATAGTCCTCTTGTAGATTGTTGAATAGGATGCTAAAATCCCCAGGACTGCCACCAGTATGATGTCCTTGAGGTTCTTGCCGTAAAAAGCGAGAATGGCAACTGCTATGATAAGCAGTATCGCAGTTTTCGGCTTCAGCGTGCGCCTGATATTCTTAACAAGCTCAACGGCTTGCTTTCCAAGAAGCGAAGAGTGAGATCTTACTGAACTTATGCCTGGAAGGCTTGGGTGAAAGGAGTGCTTTTTGGCTTTGCCAGGAGGAGCTGTATCAGGCATGTTCGTCACGCTACCGGCGAACCATTGCAATATTTAAACATTGTTGCAAAGAGTTGTTGCGGTAAAATTGTGCGTTGGCTTCAGATCTTTACGCTGTAAGCGGACAGTACCAGGCGTACCCGTTGCGCTACTATGCCCTGAGGATGCTCTTTTGCTGCAACCAAATCCCTAGCGCGTCAACCCTTGCTTCAAGACCTGACGAAAAACCAAGGAAACCAAGTGCTTTTACAAACCGGGGCGTTTTATCCAAACCTTGAGCTACCTGAATCAACTCTTCTGTTGAAGCATTAGCTTGCTCGAATAAATATCGGCGGTAATCTGCGCCGCTTGAATACATTGTTATCATTTTCTCATCCTCCTTCAATTGGGATTGGCAACTGGAATTTAAAGGTTTTGGGCGGCTGAATAACGTGGGCAACTAAACGAAGTCGACACCAACAATTTCTATAACCTTGCGTATCGATTAGTTGAGTTTCTGCAAGAAAACAAAACCGTTTAGTTACCGTTATATTTTCTGAAGGCTGAAATTTAGTGCAACGGTGCTAAAGGCAAATTTATGCTAAATAGCTAAACAAATACACAAATTTTATTAACTTTGGTTGGTATATTTACATTATGAAGAAGGCAATTTTTTTCATCATCACAATTTTAGTAGTGGCATCGGCCATATTTTTATGGCAATATCATCTTCAACCCAGAAAGATGACATTTGCTGAATGTGAAAAAGTTGGAGGCACCGCATGGAGTGCAAATGTTTTCCATCCAGATATTTGTCCAACATGCGAGTCTTGTTATGAATGCGGTGGAGATTCATACAATTTCACTAATTGCCCAAATTGTGACACGTGTTTTGAGTGTATGGAACAAAATTACCCTTACTCTGATAAGTGCCTGGGTGGGCTGAAAAAAATTGCAGAAATCTGGGATGCGGCGACCTGGTTTCAATGCTGCAGATAATTTGTCATTTTTCAACTTTCTCGCTAACGCTTGAACCACGCTGCGCTTTCGCTCCTTTCAGTCGCTCAGGGCACATAACACGGGATAAAAGAAAAATGCTCGGCTCGCATTTTTCCCAAATTTTGCTCCGTTTTACCCCGCAAAACTTCGTTTATCCCGATACGTTTACTTCACCCTGAAGTTCTCTATGCTTGCTCTCAGGAAGTCAGCCCCGCTGTCAAGAGTGAGCAGCAGGTCGTACTCGTAAATCGTTGTGTTGACAGAAGCCTTGAGCGTTGAGCTGGCAAGCCCTGAGCCTTTCTGGAGCAGCTCGGTATAGCCTGTGCCTGCCGTGGTGCTGGCATTCTGGTTTACGAAGAAAGTGAATGCCCCGCTTGTTTGCGTGCCGGTATCCTTGAACGTGATGTAGTTTATAAGCGAAGACGTGTTAATGCTCGTCTTGTTCGCGCTGCTGCCAAAGCTTGTAAAGTTGACAAGAATCCTTGAGTTCTCAATGACGTGAAAGCCATTGTAGTCTGCCGCTGAAACTTCAACATCACTCGCTATCACGAGGTTGCCAAGCTCAAAGCGCGTCCTGGGCTCGATGACCTTCGATGCCGTCTCTATCTTCCACCTAAGCTTGTTGTCCTCCACGTCGACCGTGCCTTCTGATATTTCAAGAGGCACAATCCTCTGGGAGCCCTGGCCTTCCTTGGCAACGTCCTGTATGTTCTGGTCAATGGCAACCATAGTGTTCCTCGCCCTGTCAACATTGCTCCTTTCCTGGAGGCCTTTTATGAACGGGATGCCGGCTTCAAGCACGATGGTCAGGACGATAATGCCAACAAGCACGTAAATTACTGCTGAAACCCAAATTTCCCCTTTTTTGCCAGGCAGCCTCAGTAATCTATTCATCATCGATACGTGCACCCGCCCCCAACGGTGCACATTGCAGCATAAATCCGGCAGTTGTCAGGATAAAGCGTGAAATTTTTCTCCACGGCAATTGGGACCATGACAGGCTCGGAAAAACCGGCCGGAACGTAAACTGCAACAGTCTGGCTGGCTTGGCGTTCACTTTCAACTGTGATGTTGTGCACGTCTTCTGTGCTTGAAATTTCATTCCTGAACTCGAATTCAATTGCCCCTGCCGTGGCATGGATGTTTTTTACGCTATACAGAAACCCCACGCATTGCACGCTCGCAAGCCCCTGATGCTGCTCTGCGGCTTTCCCCTGCTTGTAAATGCTCCCGCCTTGGATTACTATGAACGCCATTAGCATTACGCCGCCTATCAGCAGCATGATGGAAATTGCCTTGGCACCTGTAAACGCGCCCTTCCTGCCATTACTCAAGGACTTCATAAACATTTTTGCCACAAGCTTATCGTGAGAAAATCATGCGGAGCAGTTTCTTATCTCTGAGCCGCTTTTGTCAATTGAGCTGCCGCCGCAGGGCACCACGTTTCCAGCTATCAGAATATGCGGGACAATCCGCACTGTCTTTATCTTCCCGTAAGACGTGTAAGAATAGCTCAGGTTCACAAAAGCAGCCAGGCCGACAGGTATAGTGGTATTTATCGAATCATTGTTGTAAACGCCTTTCTCACCGCCTATCGAAGCACTAATGGCCTTGATGGCATTGCTTTCATCCTCATTATTCAGCCTGATCTCAATGTAGCCCACGTCTCCGCTGCCACCATAGCAAAGCTGAGGTGCGTTGTCAATCTCCGCAATTTTAAGGCTGACTTTGAGCGCGCAGCCAAGCTTTGTATTGGTAGTGTCCTCTGCACGCTGGGTCTGCTCCTGCACAAAGCCCCTGCCCCAGTTCATGACTACAGCACCCAGAGCTACAGCAAAAGCAATAAGAAGGACTGTTGCAATTAAAGGCGAAACGCCTTTCTTGCCGCGCCCAAATGCAGAATTCCTTAAAGGGTGATTAAGCACATTTTTACGCATCTTGATTAGCCTCAAACCATTCAACCTTCAATAAACCATATAATACCTGATTTAATAATGTTACGCATGATTATAACCAGCCAGTAGCTGTGGCACTAACGCTTACTTCGCCCCTTTCGCTGGCCGGACTTGCTCCTGCCAGAGCTTATCCGCTTTTGCTCCTTATTCTGGTAGGAGCTTAGCAGGGCGCTCAGCCTCTTTTCTTCCCGGTACATAGTAATCATGTAAGGGATAAGGCCTGACGCCAGTACGCAAAAACTGAGGACTATCACAAGATTAAGATACCTGACCGTTATGTAGTGGTTAATGAAGCCAATTATGCCAACCACAAGGAAGGCAAAGTACATCAAAAGCGACTTGTCCAGCATCAGCAAGGACTTTTCCCTGTTCAGCTTCGACTGCTCAAGCTCCAAAGAGAAGCGTATAAACTCCCTTCTGTCTGCACCGGACCTGCCGCCAATTAAACCAATCAATCTATGCACCTCTTTTGATTGCGGCAGTTTCCAACCTTGCAGCAATTATTTAACATTGCACGCGCAATATTTTGCTGTTTGGTTGCTGGCCCGCAGAGCCTGCCTTAACAAAACTCAACAGGCTCCAGTGTTATCTTCCTGCTTTGACAAACTACCCTCTTTTTGCCAACAATAATCAGTGGCATCACTTCAGCCCGCTTTAGCACACCCTGCTTGACAACAGAAATGCTCTTCGTCTTGTCTGGCTCCAGGCTAATGTTACGCTCCCCACCCTGGGGATTGTTGTATATATCAAACCCGCGCACCACAAGGGCTTCAATTTTACGATTGTTGTTATTCGTGACATTCATATTTAAGGTTTGTGTTTTCTGGCAGTAGCTGTTTACAGCCAGGCCAGTCTCCTGGCAGAGCATTAAAACCTCGCCTTTCTCAGTAAGGTCGTCCACGGTCGCAGTAGTGTGGCTCCTGGTAAAGTTAAGGACAACACTGCCTATTAAAACCGAAAAGGCCACCAGCAGCACCCAGGATATCCAGACTGCTATGCCCTTCTTGCCCTGATTAAAACCCTTGCCAAAATGCATGCTTATCATCCCTGCACGAAAACCCTTGTTGCCAGCTTGTCGGAAGCCCTGAACAGCGCCTTAAGCTGCAGCTCATCAGCTGAAAAGCTAAAGCCATAAGTAATGCCTGCAACCCTCAGGCTGGCGTCCCTGAAGCTGCTGGGCTGCACAATCCTGTCCTCGTTCTGAGACAATAGGTAACTTGAATTGCCAACAGTGGCGTTCAGCTCTAAGCCCAGGCGGTTGCCGATAACCAGCTGGTCCTTGTACTTAAGCAGGTATGCCAACCTGAAACCTGGCTCTGCAGAGCGGGCAAAAGCCAGGTAAGCACTGGTGAAGTTCGCAAACCTTGCAGGCACGCTCGCGTCCTCATAAACAGCGCTGTTAACAGCAACTGCACCCTCATTGATGTAGCCCTCATGCAAAATCAGGAACGCGTCCTTTGGCTTTCTCACCGGCACGTCCTGCCTTGAAAGGGCAAACGCATACGAAATCAGCAGCAGCGCAATGAGTATGTAAAACTGGCCCTTTTTGCTTTGGAAAAGGCTTGGCATCTTTAACATATCCATTCTCTGCGATTTCTCTACAATTTAATAATACCGGATGCTATTATATCTTAGTGGCGTTTATCAATCTTACTACCGCAGTCGCAATCTGGTTTGATGATGTATTTGTGAGTTCCAGCACGTAAACAGTGTTGCTGAGGTTTGAGGCGTTAAGGTAGCTTTCCCCTGCAGCGTAGTCGTGCCCTGCAAAAACAAATGCGGTTTCATTAACACTCAGATTCACATTTACCGTTGAATTTGAAAAGCTGTTGTCGTCAAAACTTACTGTGAAATTCACCGTGGCGGCGCTGCTATTCCTGTCATTTACGATTTTAAACTCCAAAACTTTGCTCCTGTTGCTGTTGTTTAGAAGTGCAAAACCACCTCCCAAAAACCTTCCGGATTATTCAGAATTATATGGTCCTTCAACGCCTGCTTCCCAACATTTTCCTCTTTATCCCGCAACATGCGTACAAATTCGTTTTTCATAATAAAGATGGGATTAACTTTCTTGCCAAACAACGTTTCATACTTAGAGAAAGACAGCGACTTATCGCCCTTCTGGTTAATAATGAGCAGGTCGATATCCGATTTCTGAGTAGCTGTTCCTTTGGCATAGCTGCCGAACAAAACAACAATACTGTTCGTATTAAGTTCAGAAGTTATCTTGCTCAAAATTGGCTGATTTTTAAGAAACTCCTTTTTTTCTTCATCGGAACTTATAGCAAGGTGCGATTTAATCATAGAATTGCCCGAATTAAGGCTGACAACCTTTGCCTTTCCCACAGTTTGGATATTAACAAACTCCTTCATCCCCAGTAGATTTCGGTAGAAGGTTGCATACGGAATGCCAGTAAGCTTGCTAAGCTCATGCATTGTAAATGACTGGTCCTTGTGCTTTCCAAGGTAATTTATGATACTGAGTATGTTATCCATTTTTGGATAATATTATCCATATTTGATATATAAAGGTTTTGGTCTATAAACTGCATGGGAGTAGGAGGGCATTGTCAGTTATCTTTTTTCTCTCTATTACGAATTTATAAAAAAGCACGAAACTGAAGCCATGTACGGGTAAAAAATAGGCAAAGCCGGCTCTACACTTTCACCTTATTAACCACGGTCTTAAACTCTCCCCACTTCTCAGCCGGAATCCTGGTTCCTGCTTTCATAGCCAAACTTGGCCAGGATTGCAAGGCAGGTAAGGGTGGCGCTTAAGCGGCATGTTTTATGTTTTTCTTCGTGGCAGCAGTTCCCTGAATTTTGGTCAAGTAGTTTTAAACTGATTATCCTTCTGATACGTCTGCAATCTTATTGATGAACTTCCTCGCGTCGTCTAGCGTCATTTCTGCCAGTTGCTTCTCAAACGACACGCTTCCGGAATAACTGGCGCTCTCCCTCCTCTCTTTAGCCCTCCCAATCTCTTTAATCTCTTCCGTTCCCAACTCAAGGATTCTGGAAATATTCTCAATATCCTTCTTCTCCAGAGTTTTGCCCACGCATTCCTTGCACAGGACACAAATGGTCGCTAAGTGAGTGCTTGCCTTATAGCCCATCTTGTATAGCAAAGCCATCGCTGCATGGTACATGGCATAATACGAGATGATAATAACCCAGTCGTAATAAGTCTCGTTCTCGATTCTTTTGTTAATATTCTCCTGGTTTTGCGCTGTAAAATTAGCAAAGTCAACGTTATGAAATGCCTTGCTCATGTGGACTTTTGATAAGTTTAACGAGGGTTCAATCTTCCTAATCAGTGATTGCCGCTTGTACCTCTTGAAATCTTCATTTAGCGTTCTTTGACTCTCTAACCATAATTGCCATCTCGGCTTTTTTTCTTCTCTCATTTTAGCACCATCCTGAAGAATAGTTCTCCACCATCAATAATGATATGCTTTTTAATTATTTCTTTCGCAAGCTCATTCCCCTGCTTGAATTCTTTCATTTTCATCAGGTAAGAGCTTATTTTTAAGCCTGTCCTCCCATTAATTAAACCAACAATGTCCTCCACCCTCTTAATTTCATCACTCGAGAAAGCATCTTTAAGAATCAGCACATCAACATCCGAGGTTTTTACGGCATACCCCTTGACCATGGAACCGAAAACAAGCATAACCAGATGCTCACCATACTTTTCCCTGAGCATTTCCAACGCTCTTTTGAGCGTCTTATGCTTTTCTAAAAACAACAACGCCCTGTTATACTCTACTAAAGAAAGCAAAGAATACACTGAAGACAGCTTCCTCAGACTGTAATACTTCACATTCGCTTCAGCTTTCACTTCTAAAACGTCCTGTTTCACAAGCTTCCGCAACACCCTCAACGTTCTTGGCCTGGTAAGTTTTGTCACCTTGACTAATTCTCCGAAGTAATGCCGATTAGTGTCCAGGAACACTTCCAATATTTTAACCTCAGCCACGCTAAGCATAGTATGATTTTCGTACATATAGGTACGATTAACGTACATATATTTAAATCTTCCGCTTTGGCATAAAATCCTTACTTCAACAAACTTAAACTAATTTAAAGTAACTTAAACTAAACTTAAAGTAATTTAAAGAAAAATCAAAGGGCTGCCTTCGGTCTCAGCTGACGCTGAGACTCCCAAGTCGAGGCGAACTCGACTGGGCCCAATCGCCTCAACGGCGATTTGGGTATTTTTCCTACCGCCCCGGAGAACCGAAGGCGGGAAAAAAACCTTGTCAGGCATCGGCAGCCTCCAAAGCTTTCAAGCCTTGGCAGAAGCTTCGCTTTCCATAACTTTCTGGAAGTAGCTCACCGGCACAGGCAAGCTAAAAGACGAGCAACTAATGATGTATTGAGCTGTCACTGTCATAAACCTGATTTTTTGAATGCCATCACTGCACCCTCACTTCAAGCTTTGTCTTGTTCAGGGCAGAATCAAAGCCCTTGTTTTCGATTATCAGGTTGTACCTGCCCGTAGTGAGCGTCTTGTTGCCCGCAAGGGCTATGTCATCGTACTCAAGATTGGTGAACACCACAAACTTGTTCTGGTCAATGGCATAGCCAAAGCTCGGGTTCAGTGCATCAAGGAATGTCCTGTCCTTGAGCAGCCCCTGCACGCGCTCAACATCGCCGGATTTCCTTGTCACAAAGATGTACGAGGTGCCGTCAGCTGCGTCGCTTGTCAGGTTAATTGCTGAGCTCGTGGAGAGCTTTGCAATGCTCTTGCTGTCTGTTGCAAATCCAATAGTGAAGTTCCCGCTCACGAAGTAAATGATGTTATTTGAGCTGGCGGCTGCAACGCCTGACTGAACATACTGCACAGTAAGGAGCAGCGGCTGCACTGTCAAAGTGCCTGTTGCAGGGGTGGCTGCTCCTGCGGTGACCTGCATTGAGTAAGTGCCGTTTTTCTGCGGCGCGTTAAACGTGAGTGTGTAGTTTCCTGCCCCGTTGTCAAAGACAGAGAATTGTATCGGGGAGCTGTCAATGCTTACCGTGAATGCGCTGGGCTTCAGCTCACCCAGCCTCTGGGGTGAGGAGGTTGTAACTATGATATCTGTTTTCACCACGTCATTCGTAAACACGCTCGGGTTGGTCAAGGCAATAGAGCTTGCTGATGAAGTGGTGCTTACGGTAAACGCTATGGTCGTGCTATTCGTGTTGAGCACCACATCCTTGCACTGCACGTCAAAAGACCTGGAACCAGTGCCAGTGGCTACGCCGGTCTCATGATACGTGCTATTGGTGTAAACAAATGTCTTGAACGGGTCAGCACCCTCCCGGTAGGTGCAGATTGCCTTCTCGCCTGTCCTGAGCGCCAGCACGACATCCTGAGTAGCGACAACGCCAGTTGACGAAGGCTTGCTGAATGTTATTGCCGGGGCAGTTGTGTCGATGATTGTCAACACAGAATCACTCCAGCTGCTGTTGACGCCTGCGAGGTTCCTTGAATGCACCCTTGCATAGTAAGTCGCATCCGAAGTTAAGCCGGTAACTGTACGGTTAGTGAAGTTTCCCACAAAAGAGTAGAATTCCGGGCTGCTAAAGTCAGAATTGTTATCCACCTGCAGAGAGTAGTTGTCAATTCCGGAATCAACATCTGTGCTTGCCGTCCAGTTGAAAGTGGCGGACGTAGTGTTAGTGTACTGCGAGGACTGGTTCATCTGGGGCGTTGACGGGGCTGACGCGTCCACAAGAAGAGTGTAGTTCGTGACATCGCCCCAGTTTCCTGCATTGTCCCTTGCCTTGACGTGGAAGCGCAGCCTGCCATCTCCCACGGCGTACGCCCTGTCCCAGATGCCATCCTGCCTCAAGTCGCGCACCTCAACCCTGATTCCGTAATCTGCAGTAAGTGTGGTATTGCTGCAGCCAGCTGCGGGCTCGCTGCACTCATAACTCTGCGTGGACGAGTCCATTGAAGTGTTTGACGCTGCCAGCAGAAGGTTATGATGGTTGTTGTCATCTGCCACGTCGCCGGCAACCGCAACAAAGAACCTGCTGTTAGTGACTGCTGTGCTCACCGGAACCTCAACAGTGTAGCTGGAAGCATCTGCCATGAATTGCACACGGCTGATGTCCTGGCTTGAGTCCACAATCAAGCTGATGTTGCTGCCGTTCATGGCAAACGATGTCGGCGCAGACGCTATCAAATAAACCCTAAAACCCATGGCATCGGAAGACTCAACCTGTGCCTCTGCAAGCTGCAGCGTCACCCTCACCACATCATTCACTGACAGGTTGCCTTTAAGCTCGGTAAACACTGCGGTTGCGTTGCCTGTGCTGTTGAACTTGAGGATTGTTGACTTCCCATCATTGGAGCTGCTGGCAAGCACCGCGTGGTCGTTTTCGGACTCTGGAACATTATCCGGGATAGTGGTTGCATTTGCATCAAGCACGTAGCTAAAGGCGCTTATGCCTGAAATCGTGTCAGTAGCAGTCCAGTTAAACGACACAGTGCTGCTGGAAGCCCACGTGTTTGTTGCCACTGTGCTGTTGACAGAGGGCGCTGACGGGGCTGAGATGTCAACTATAATGCCATCACTGGTGCCATTAGTGCTCGTAAGGCTTGCGGTGTTTATTGCGCGAACTTCAAACGTGTAATTAGTGCCGTTGCTAAGGTTCAGGTTGTAAACGGTTATTTCAGTCAGCGTCCCGGCATACTGCCACGTGTCATTAATCCTCCTTGTGAAGTTGTCAAATGCAATCCTGTACTCGAATTCAAGCGGGATGTGAAGGACCTCGCTCTCATGGTCGCTGGAGTTCCACTTGGCGTGCAGGGCTGAGTCGATGTTGGTGTACTGGCCGTCATCTATGACTGTTGGGAGTGCCGGAGCCGTTGTATCTGAGCCAACTCCGCTTTGATTCATCATGATTGTGTCATTCGCCCTTACCACGTTGCCGGCCCTGTCCCTAACTTCAACAACAGCAGTCTTATTGCCTGAGCCTGCCGAAAGAACCCAGCTCTTGGCGCTGGTGCAATCCTCCCAGTCACTGAAAGCAAGGTTCTCGTTCGCAAACCTGCAGTTGCCAATTCCACTAAGGGAATCATTGGCGGAAATTGCAAGCACCACAGCCCAGCTTGTAGTGAGCTCGGTGCTCGAGTTTGAAATGCCTGACGGGGGGACTCCGAAAATTGAAACGCTTGCGTTTGGTATGAGGTTGTCAAGAGTTATGTTTATTGTTGTCCTGAACAGGTTGGCTGTTGAATCATTTGCCTCCAAAGTCAGCTGCTTGATGCCATCGCTGTTGTTGTTAAGCATGCTAACCGAGTAAATTGCCGAATAAACAGAGTCCGAAGCTGCCAAGTCGCCATTGATGCCAGAATCATTAAGCAGCAACGCACCGGAAGTGTTGTCAAGCTTCCTCATCTCGGACTGGTTGATAGTTGCATTCAGCTTGAGCTTGTTGCCTGTGAAAGCAAAAAGTATTGAGCTGCCGTTCCTTGCAACTGTTTGGTTCGCGGCTAAGGTTCCAAAAACGCTGGTGCTGCTTGATGATGTTGCAATTGTCGTTGCGACCTCGTTGCTCGCGTTTGACTCAAGCCCAGCATTGTCAAGAGCCGTGACCCTGTAATAATAAGTCGCGTCGATGCCTGGGAAGTCAGTGGTAGTGTTGAAGTTGCCGGAGACATTCTTGACCAGGGTGCCAGAAGAAATGATAAAGCTCAAGTTAGTTGACCTATAAATGTTGTAGGCGACAACATCAGGGATTGTAGCTGTGACGTTTGTCCAATTCAGCGACACAGTCCCATCAACCTCTGTAGCAGGAAGAGCCGAAAGGGCAGGCGCAAGCGGAGCAGCATTATCAACCTCAATGTTGCCCTCGGTGTCATTGCTCAACGGGCTACCATCAGCATCATAGCTTATTACGGTCAGGTTATATCTTGTCTCATTGACAAATGCCGTAGTTACCCAAGTCTGCGTAAAGCCATCAGACGGGTTTGTGTCATTGGTCAACGCATTAACAGTACCTGCAAGGTTCCAGCCCTGCGCAGCATTGCTGGCATTAGTAATGTTAAACGTCACCCAAGCAGCAGAGTCAGGAGCGACCACAATAACCGCCTTGGAGCCACGCACAATCTCACCAGCAAGAGGAGTAATAATGGTTGTTGCCGTTGGCTGCAGGGTGATTGTATCATTGGTCTCGTTAACTATACCCACATTGTCCCTGACCTGCACAACCACAGTCTTAACGCCGTTGCCGCCGCTCAAAGTCCAGGAAACAGATGTTAAGCAAGGCACAAATGCACCGAACACCCTGTTCTCATTTGCAAAGCTGCAGTCCTTCACACCGTTGGCATCAGAGAACGTGATGTTCAAGGTTACAGCCTGCGTATTTGTGTTGGCATTGTTGTTGTTAATCACAATCGCAGCATATGGCAACGTATTGTCAAGCGTTATCGTGATGTTTGTCTTGAACAAGTTGGCAGAAGAGTCATTGGCCTCTGCCACAAGCAGCTTGGCGCCATCGCTTAAGTTATTGAGCATGCTAATGTTGTAAATCGCGCTGTAAACAGCATCAGATGCTGCAAAGTCACCATTAACTCCGGAGTCATTTAGCAGGATGGCACCCGAAGTATTGTCCAGCTTCCTCATCTCAGACTGGTTGATAGTCACGTTAAGGCCAAGCTTGTTGCCAGAGAACGTGAACAGTATCAAGCTGCCGTTCCTCACAAGAGTCTGGTTGGCAGTAAGCGTACCGAACACAACTGCTCCAGCAGTAGTTGTTGTGGTCACTTCATTGCTCGCATTAGACTCAAAGCCAGCATTGTCAACAGAAGTTACCCTGTAATAGTAATTCGCGGCAATACCAGGCACATCACTGGTGAAATTAAAGTTATTTGAAACATTCTTGACACGAGTTCCTGATGAAATCACAAAGCTAACATTCGTGGACCTGTAGAGATTATAATACGCAACATCAGATGTTGTTGCTGTAACATTAGACCAGTTCAACGCAACAACACCATCAGCATCAATAGCGGGCAACGCAGTCAGGACAGGCGATGGCGGAGCTGCATTATCAACTTCAATATTCGATTCCGTATCATTACTTAACTGACTACCCCCCGCATCATAACTGATTACGGTTAGATTGTATATTGTCTCATTAGCAAACCCACTGGTATTCCAAGTCTGCGTGAAGCCATCAGTTGGGTTGGTGTCGTTGGTCAACGCGTTGGCAGCGCCTGCAAGATTCCAGCTCATGGCTGCATTGCTTGCGTTTGTAATGTTGAACGTAACCCAGGCAGCAGAGTCTGGAGCAATAACAATGACTGCCTTGGAGCCGCTTATAATGTCTCCAGCAAGAGGCGTGATTATCGTTGTTCCAGCAGACTGGAGGGTAATTGTATCATTGGTTTCGTTAAGATTGCCTACCTTGTCTCTTACTTCAACCACGACTGTCTTGACGCCGTTGCCTGCACTCAGGGCCCATACTTTCGTCGTTGTGCAGTCCTCGTACGAGCCGAAAACGCGGTTTTCATTGGCAAACCTACAGTCTTTCACGCCAATCGCATCTGAGAATGTGACGTTCAGAGTGACAAGCTGGTTGTTGGTAACAGCATTATTGTTGTTAACCAGTATGGCTGCCGAAGGCCTGGTGTTGTCAAGCGTCACATTGGTGCGGACAGTCCAGTTATTGCCAAGGCTGTCGCTCACCTGTGCTACTATGGTCTTGTTGCCATCGCTCTGGTTGTTCAAAGTCGATATCGTGT
>ORMF011501831.1_pt1 | contig 14121 bp, 10 predicted proteins | sample 1779871 | NCBI WGS metagenome assembly ORMF01 (sample SAMEA104232316, study PRJEB22302) | groundwater metagenome | biome: forest; feature: aquifer; material: groundwater | place: USA | collected 2011-08-07 | depth 5.4 m | reverse complement strand
TCCGCCGATTCCAGTGGTCCCCTTCGTTCAAATCGGGTGGGTCCCTAAAGTGAAATCGAATAAGTCGTTGCGAAAATCCTGCCGCAGCCACTGGCTCCGTTTTCGTTAACGAGAACGGGTCAGTTTTCGTTAGCGGCGACAAGAGAGCCGCGGAGAGTGCGAACTCGGAGAGTCTAATCGAAGATGTTCGTAACGTGGTCACTCGTAATAAGACTCTAGCCGTGAAATTAATAGAATTGCTAATCTTACTCGATTCACCGGCACCGATCCCACGAGAGCAAATTAAACGGATTCATCGTGAAGCGATGGGCGATCTTGTGGCCACTCGGCTAATTCAGATAATGGCTTTACGGCGAGTGTATATGTTCAAAACCACAGAACGGGACATGCAGTGGTTGGCAGAAGAGCTGAAATTTGACATGGCTCGGACTCGTGCCCTTGGCTATCAGACTAACGCTCAGCCTCGGAGCTAGGCTCCAGGGTCAGGACTCTTCGGGCGTTTGCCCGAATGTCGTTTCAATCATGGAAGTAGCGGCCCACTATTGCCTAGGACGGTGAGAGTACGGACTGCGTCAAGATACTTTTTATCGCGCCCTCGTCTTTCTTTCCTCTTCGAGTCTCTCCAAGAATGACAGATCGAGCATGTCAGCCGCTTTGAGGCCCATACCGGAAAGGTCATTATCGTTGGCGATGACATTCTCAATGGACTTAACTGTCACCACCGGCAGCCCCGGAGTGACCCGGCTGTAGACGTTGATGGTTTCTTCCAGCTCTTCGCTCGCATTCGAGCGGTAGTATTCACCGAGAAAACGCCTCGCCTTTTCGCGGTTCTTTTCGTCACGATAAAAATCCATCTCGTCCGACAAGGCGCGCATGAAATTCATCACGGTCTCCCGGTCCGAGCGGATATAAGAACGCGTGGTCAGCACCCCGGAGAGGATGTATTGAAAGTCCTGGGTGGCGAAATCAAGCAGGGGCACATAGCCCGCTTTGCGCGCTCGCAGCGTATGCGGGGTCTGGAAGAGCGAAGCCTGGACGTGGCCGGCGGCCATGGCGGACCATCTCTCCCCCGGCGATCCGATGGGCACGATCGTAACGTCCCTTTCAGGATTCAAACCCAAGCGCCGCAGCCCGAGCCGGGCGATGAAATCGGGGCTGGCGCCGAGTTGACTGACGCCGATCCTTTTTCCTTTCAGATCATTGGGGTTGCGCACCGAAGGAATCGCAACGATAACGTAATCCAGCCGGTTGCCCACGGCGCCGATAAACGTGACCTCCCTGGCGCCCCGCGCCCAGGCGCGGACAGCGGAAGGGCCGGCCGTCAATTGGATGAACAGCTCTTTCGCCAAAAGAGATTGAATCGCGGTCACGCCTCCGGGGATGAAAATCGGTTTGAGCCTAAGCCCATGTTTTTCGAAGGCGCCGGAACGGTAGGCAACCCAGAAGTAGCTGCTCGAACCACCGAGAGGGTAAGAGGTATTGAGATCCTTCAGTCCCTTCGCCTGGGCAAAGAGATCGGTGGGCGCGACCCCGAACATCGCCAGTCCCGCCAGGATCGCCATCAGGCGATATACGACTCGCATGACTCTACCCTCCCTCCGACGAAAAACTTTCTCACCACGAAGTTCACAGAGCGGCAAAACCGCAACCAAAAGACAGTTTTTACCACGAAGGTCACGAAGCGCACGAAGTTAAGAAGTTTAAAAATATCAATGTCCGAAACCTTCGTGGCCTTCGTGTACTTCGTGGTGAGATTTGCTTTTTCATCTTTGGTTGCAGCCTAACAGCACTGGGACCTTCGTGGTGAAATGTTTATTTCTACCGTCGTTGCGGCCTCGGCGAGCCAGGGTCGACAAGATTCATTTTTCACCCTCAGTTCGTTTCACTGGCTCCAGGCCGGGCCGGAATTTTTTCTCGTCCAGGAACTCGCGCATGCCGCGCGCCCGCGTCTGTTCCGGATCTACGGCGCGCAGCGCCACGCCCTTGGCCGCCAGGTACTCGTAAGCCTGAGCCATGTTCATGTCGCGCACCGCGCGCATCCCTTGCTTGGTAAAAGCAAGCACCGTCGGGCTCTTGGCGATCAGCTCGCGGGCGATCGCAATCGTCTCCTCGCGCAGCTTATCCGCCGGTACGGCCAGCGTGGCGATGCCCATCTCGGCGGCCTTGCGCCCGTCGATGGTGCGCCCGGTCATGGCGTAGAACATGGCGTTGCGGAACGAAACCATGTCGGCGAAGACCTTGCTCACGTTGCCGCCGGGAAGAATGCCCCAGTTGACCTCGGATAATCCGAAGGTCGCTTTTTCCGACGCGATCACGATGTCGCAAGCCGCAAGAGCCGTGAAGGCGCCGCCGTAACAGTAGCCGTTGACCATGGCGATTGTGGGCTTGCGCGACCAGGTGAGCATGTCCGCCCAGCGCCGGTGCGCCGTAACCGCTCGGAAACGCGCCACGGGATCCTTATCCGTTTCACGGAAATACTGCTTGAGATCCATCCCGGCGCTCCAACTGTTGCCCGCACCGGTAATCACGATGACCTTGGTTTCTTCATCGGTCTCGTGCTCGAACAGGATCTGCTCCATCTCGACGTGGAGAGTCGGGTTCATCGCGTTGCGCTTTTCCGGCCGATTGAACGTGATCCAAGTAATTCCCTCGCCGTCGGTTTCGACGAGAACGCAACTATAATCCTTCTTTTTAGCCATATGCGCCTCCTTCAAGAGATCGTGTGCCCCGAGATTCTCCGGTCCGGGTCCGCAAAATCAATCCAGGCTCAGGTAAATCCCATTCATCTGGAAAGCCTTATCATGAAGGGGAAAGTAGTCAATTTTCTTTATTCTAGTCAAGAACAAATTGGTAGGATGTCGGGAATTCTCACAACGCAAATCGCACCGCCTCGGCAGGGCAGTGAATAGAATCTCACATGAAGTGCCGGGACCACAGACACTATTACGCGGACTCAGGCGATTTCACGACAAGGGATCTGGATTAAGCCTATGTGGAGGGAAACCGTTTGATGCCGTTGTCCTTAACAAACTTGTGGAGCGCGCGCGGCTACGCGCCTTTGGCGGGTGATTACTTTTTTACGCCCAGGACTTGCCGGCCGTACTCCTGCAAGAGCTGCTCGCGCTCATCGGATGGAGGCAATGATTTCAGCCGATCCTCAATACGGCCGCGCTCTTCCTGCTTGAGTTCGCGCCAGCGCTCCAATTCGCGTTGAAGTTTTTCGCGTTCCCCCGTCACCAACGGCTCGCTGGCGGGGACCGCATCGTCCGACTTGTCCTCGGCGCTTGTGAGCGCCTCCGGTTGCGCGTCCAGAACCACCGCGCGGTTCGGACGTCCATTGGCATCGTACATCAAGGCGAAGTTGCTAAAGCCGATGGAGGAAATCAAGGAACGGAATGCCGGCTCCAACGGCAGCCGGTTGAGTCGAAGGTTTACCAACTTGCTCTCGACCGCGGCCGGAACGATAATCTGAAATCCGGTACTGGCCTCAATAAAGTTAAGCGCGACGGCTACGGGGGTTTGCTCGAACGTGACGGAAAGCTCGCCGTCTCGGTATCCCATTGGTTCGTGGGAGGAGGCATCATCCAACTCTTGCGGATATGCCGGTAGAGCGCCCCACAGAACCAGAGAAGCCAGCATAAATCCCAATTTCTTTGTCTTTCTCATATTCTGGACCTCGCCAAACCTAGATAGTGAGCAAGTTTTATGCCCCCCGATTCTCCCATCGTTTTTTACTCACAAACGACCATGAGGCCCTTTATTCGGGCGATTCGCTGCCCAAATTGGCCTAAGCACTACTCCATTGGAACAATTTTGGCCCTAACTTCCGCGGTTTTGCCCCCCCTATGGGCCGCAGCGTGCCCTTCTCAATTGACTGACTGCAATCGCCATGTTACGAACCACGACATTGGCGTACGAAAATGAGCGAAGGACTATAAAAAGCGTGGAATTCGAAGAACTCAAATCGTTAGACCTAAGACGCTGCGCCACCGTGGGCGATATTGTCGACGGGATGCGCCGCTGCGCCTTTGGCGCGCGCATGTTGGGCGAAGTCGCCAGAACGATCCACGAGATGATCGCCTCCAAAAGGAAACCGGTCGTCATCTACGGAGGATTGAAGAATTCTCCGCTCGGGATTCTCTTGCAGAAATTCGTCAAACGACAATGGTGCGCGCGGATCGTCCTGCCGTCTGAGTATGCGAAAGCCAAAACTCGTGGCGACAATGTCATCGTTGTCGGCGCCTTTTCGGAAAGAAACGCGGAGGCGATCTATAAGCGACCGGCGCGGGCCGTCTTCATCAACCCCTTCGACATGGCGCGCCCTGGACAAATCAAAGATGGTTATTTCCCCGACGCCGTGTTCGCCGATCCGCGTTTCGTCATGCCGGTCATCCACGGCGCGCTGCGTGAGTGGATCGACGGCGAACCCAGTTCCGCCCGCTCGCTTATCGACAACCTTGCCGTCTATGGCGGCCTAGCCGAGCAGGTCGTCCGTGGCGCCAAGGCCCTTCGCTCCATGATCAGCGACAGAAATTGCTGCCGCTTTCTGACCGTCAGCGGGGCCATGACCGTGGGCAAAATGGATTTGATCATTTGCGACATGATCGAGTCGGGAATGATCCATGCCATCTCTTCGACCGGCGCGTTGATGGCGCACGGGCTGGTTTCGTCGATCGGGCTCAAGCATTACAAGTACGATCCCAAGTACAACGACACCGAGCTGGCTAAGCGAAAACTCAACCGCGTCACCGACACCCTTGAGCCGGAAACCAATCTCGACACCGTCGAGGAAGTCATCGGTGAAGTCATCGACCGCGTCGACGGCTCGAAGCTCTTGAGCCCGACGGTGCTAAATCGACTCATCGGCAAACATTTGGCCGAGCGTTATCCCAACGACCGTGGCATTCTAAAATCCGCCTATCTGCGCGGCGTGCCCGTCTTCGTTCCGGCGTTCATCGACTCCGAGTTGGGCAACGATCTTTACATCCACAACCTCAAGCGGAGACAGCGCCGCAAGCGACCGATCCTTATGGATCTCGAACAGGACAGCAAGAAACTCATCGATCTCGTCACCGGGGCAAAGCGCTTCGGGATTTTTTCCATCGGCGGCGGCGTGCCGCGCAACAACGTACAAAACGTTGCGCCGCTGATCGAGATCATCAACGAACGGCTGGGGCCGATTTTGCCCAATCGCCGGTTCACTTACGGTATTCGGATTTGTCCCGACAAGCCCCACTACGGCCATTTATCGGGGTGCACCTATTCCGAAAACGAATCCTGGCGCAAAGCGGCCAAAGACGGCATTTACGCCGAGATGCTCGCGGATGCCACTCAAGTCTGGCCGTTCCTGGTCAAATACATCATGGAGAAACAACAAGTGTAGCTGGCCATACCTTCCGTTAAAGCGAGAAAGGAAGACGCGAACTTCGAGTCCGACGCAAGGGTCTTGATTTCAATGCTCCCGCGCAAATGGATACGACCGGCTCTCCTCTCATTCGTGCTTACGACGGCGATCTCGTGCCAGATGGGCACCCTGCCCCCTATCGTGCCCGGCACGTTACCTTACCAACCCGAAGACAACGAAAAGAAATTATGGCAGATTGGCGAGCAAATCGACCGCCGCATCGAGAAAAGGGGCTTCATCTATAGTGCGCCAGAACTCGAAGGATACTTGAACGCGGTCGCAGTAAAGCTGTACGCGGGCCGGCTGCCGGGGCAAGAATTTGCGCCGCGAATAAAAGTTGTTAAAGACCCCTTTCTCAATGCCTTTGCGCTGCCGCATGGGTCCATTTACCTCCACACCGGCATGTTGGCGCGAATTGAAAACGAGGCCCAATTAGCCACAATCCTGAGCCACGAGTTGATACATTTCATCCACCGCCACTCGGCCGAAAAACTCCGTGGCGCGCGAAACACGCAAATCTTGACCGGGATTTTGCAAGTATTCCTGCTCGGCGTAGTGGGCGAACAACTCGCCGGACAGTTGGGCGACGTCTTCGCGCGCGCTTCCATTAGCGGCTATTCTAAAAATCTGGAAAGGGAAGCGGACGAGGAAGGCTTAAGGGCCGTGGCTCAGAGTGGTTACGATCCGAAGGAGTCGGTCGCGGTGTTCGAACTGCTAAAGCAAGAAAGCCAGGAATCCAACATCAAGGAACCCTATTTCTTCGGAACCCATCCCCGTTTGGAAGAGCGCATTGAAAACAGCCGCCGACTCCTTCGTGCCGAATTTCAACAGGTCGCATCCGACGGCGGCTCGCGCACGAACGCAGAAGAATATCTGGCGCAAATTCACGTGCTACTTCTCGACAACGCCACGTTGGACATCGAGCTTGGGCGCTTCAAAATCGCACACAAAGCGTTAGACAAACACTTCAGCCGAGAGCCAAAGAGCTTCCGTGGCCATTTCCTCATGGGCGAGATCCACCGTAGATCGGGAAGGAATGACGACGCGATCAAGTCGTATGCGCTGGCGGTTGATCTGAACCCCAACCATGCCGATTCTCATCGTGAACTCGGGCTGCTCTACCGGTCAGGAGGTAGAGCGGAAGACGCGCGCAAAGAGCTCGAACAATATCTCAGCTTGAACTCGAGCGCCCTTGATGCGCCAATCATAAGAGGATACATAAATGATCTACCGAAACCGTAGCCCTGATTAGGGCTGTGAGGATAACAGTATGAAACTACGGTCGTACCGCGGAGCCTTACTGGCCACTCTTCTCACCGTTTCAAGCTGCGCTGTCGCCAGCCCGCCAAATCCGTTTAAAATCCCCGAGGCCAACATCAAAGCCAAAGTGAAAGTTGTCGCTTTGGCTCCATTGAACCTGGGATCCGAATTTGAAGATCCGCAATCGATACAAACAAAATTTGAATCTCTTATCGAGACCAAGTTGCGCGAAGGCGGATTTACCGTGGTACCGTCAAAGGAATATGCGGCAATCTGGAAACAGATGACCGAGACGCTTGGAGGCGTTTTTGATCCGATTTCCGGCAAACGCGATGAAGCGAAACTCAAGATGGTACGTGAACACACAGTGCGGGAACTGGCCAGCAAGAACCGGGCCGATGCCGTGCTTTACTCCGGCATGGGGGCTGTAAAGGCAAATTTTAACGCTGGCCGGGCGAAATGGCATGGAACAGCCGAGTATATTGTAACCGGCGGTTTTTGGGGAGCGCTTGCTGCAGGGAATACGTACGGAACGATCCCCGCCGTATCTCTCTTTGTCTCACTCACGGACCTCAACGGGGTTGACATGTACGTCAACGCAGGTGGAGTTCAGGCGCTCTCCAAGCTTTCCGGAAGAAATTTTACCACCGTTCCGCGTCATGAACTTTTCACTGATGAAGACCGGAATCGCCACGCCTTAAACATAGCGTTGAACCCTCTTCTGGGGAAACCCACGCCCGAAGAAGATCCCCAACCGGCAACCCCGACGGCACGCTAACCTCAACAGTTCCAGAGGATCTACCCGGAGGTGGTGGTCTCGTCTCTTAGGGCCGCAATAAGTCTTCCCAGCGTTTTTTGCAGGCCACCGCGATGCGCAGCCGCTCAAGGTGCTGGTCGATTTGCTTCGTTCCCTGTTTCACCGGGTGTTTGCCGAAAAACTCTTCGACATCGGCCGCAAGTTCGGCCGTCACAAGTCCGATAATTCCTTCGCACATGCGCGGGATGGAGTTGTCGGGATACTGGCGTAGCATGGTATCCCAGTTGGCTTTCATAAACACCCACGCCTTTTCGCGCGCGACTTTGTTCAATAGAACGTTGCGCATTAAATAGGGCGCGTTCTGCGTCCGTACCTCGCCGTTCACGGTGAGTCGTAAAGTCTGCTCGATAAGTTTTTCGTCGCGAAAGTTCGCCAGAGCGAACAGATACCGGGTTTCCTCCTGCGGGGTCTCCGCCGTTTTGAATCGTTTGACGAAGTCTTCATACTCGGCGTCAGTGCCAGCATGGGCGACAATGGCCACAAGGGCGGGAACTACATTTCTATCGACCGCGCTTGAATCCCTTTCATAGTCCACGAACAGCGCCCGCGCGCGCTCCTGACAACCTTTGTCGTCCCCCAACGTGCCAAGCGCCGCGATCAGGTCACCGCGCAGTTGGCCTTCCAGCTCCGTCTCCCCTACCCGCGGCGCCCAAGTGAGTCTTTCCAGCGCAGGCGTCAAAATCGCACACAGACGCTTCTGCAGCGAGACCCATGGCGCCTCGTCGAGAATTCGGTTCAGATGGTGGCAAGAACCGATCACGGTCGTCCACACGCTAAGATCTTTTTCCTCCCGTAGCAGGTCGATGAGTTCCAGGTAATCCGTCAGCGAAGTGAGGCCGGCCAGAGTCGTGGCCCAGGTATCGTTGACCAGGTTGAATCGTTCCACCGGTGAGAGGCTTTCTTGCAATTGTCGCCGCAACGAATCCACCAACTCCGAGCTATAACGCACGCGATAGTAGCCATGCCCGCCGGCATTGACGACCGCCCAGTCAACATCCGCAACCTCGACGCGTTGTTGACGCTCGGTTAGCAGGATGGTCGTGTTGACGGCTCCTTCTTTGGTGGCCGCGCGGAGAAAGACCGGCACATGCCACTTGCGCTCCGGAGTGTCCTCATTCTGAAGGTAACGAAAAATGGACTGCGACAGCAAGAGTCCTGCACCCTGTTTCTCGACGCTGATTAGCGGAAAGCCGGCTTGAAAAATCCAGGTATCCATCAGCGCGCGCACCGGCTGGCCGGTCGATTCCTCAAGCGCATCCCACAAGTCGGTGGTTTCGGCATTGCCATAGGCATGCCGGCTCAGGTACAGACGGATGCCGTTGCGAAAGGCTTCGGCGCCGAGATATTGTTCCAGCATGCGCAGGACGGATGCGCCTTTCTCGTAAGTGAGCACGTCGAACATCCCTGCAGCCTCTTCTGGCTTTTCCACCGGGAACTCGATAGGCCGGGTGCTCTTGAGACCGTCCACTTGCATGGCGGCGGCGCGCGAGACAGTGAAGCTGTCCCAGCGCCGCCATTCGGGCTTCCAGGCATCGACGGCGAGCATTTCCATAAACGTCGCGAACGCTTCGTTCAACCAGAGCCCGTTCCACCAGCGCATTGTCACCAGATCGCCAAACCACATATGGGCGTTCTCATGAGAGACCACGTCAGCCACACGCTCCAGCTCCGAGCGCGTCGCCTTGGTTTCATCGACCAGCAGCGCGGTTTCGCGGAAGGTGATGGCGCCGAGATTCTCCATCGCCCCGGAGGCGAAATCAGGAATCGCGATCAGATCGAGCTTATCGCCAGGATAGGAAATGCCATAGTAGCGGCTGAAATATTCGAGCGACACTCTGCCGATCTCCCGGCCGAAGTTCGCCAGCGGCTTTTTTCCCGGCACGGCCCAGACGCGCAGCGGTGCTTTTCCAACCATCACCGGGTCGCTCGCTTCGAACTCGCCGACAATGAAAGCCACGAGATAGGTGGACATCTTTATGCTGTCGGCGAAGACAACTTCCTTTTTCCCCGCGCCCGGCAAGGGCGTTTCCCGAATCACGCGCGCGTTGGAAATTGCGGTCAATCCCTCATCCACCACCAAAGTGATTTGGAACACGGCTTTCAGCGCCGGCTCATCCCAGCAGGGAAACGCGCGCCGTGCGTCCGTCGACTCGAACTGGGTGGTCGCGAGCGTCTTCTCCTCGCCGGTGGCGTTCTTATAAGTGCTTCGGTAAAAGCCGTGCAGCTTGTCGTTCAAGATGCCTGAGAACTTTATCTGTAATTCCCACGGCCCCGGCTCCACCGTTTCCGTGAAATGTAACGCCGCCTGTTCGTTTTCGGGATCGAGAGTCGCATCTCCCCGTATCGTCTTGCCGCTCTTGGCCTTGATCGAAACGTCCTGGATCGCCAACTCCGCCGCGTTGAGGCGAATCTCCCGCACCGGCTCGTTTACTTGGATAGTAACTCTTTCCTCGCCGCCAAAAGTCGCCGACGCCATATCCGGCGTCAGCCGGATCTCATAGCGCTGCGGAGTTACGGTCAGCGGCAAGCGGTACGGCTTTTGTTCCGTCATTTCATCTCCCCTGGTGGCATGGCCTGAAGTTCAACAACTGACGAGAGACCCTCTTCCCTCCATCCTCCATCCTCTCCTCTACGTCCCCGCCATCAGCCGTATCCCGTAGAGCTTTGGTTGCGACGCGAGCAGCTTGCGCCAATTCTCTCCCGCGTCATTGCTCGCATAGATTGATCCGTCGGTGTAAGCGACGCAGAGCGTGTTGAAATCGTCCGGGTGAGACGCAAAGCCGCAGGTCATATGCGGATGCGCCGGCGGGAGAACGCCATTCAACCGGAGCCAAGTTTTTCCCGCGTCGTCGCTACGAAGAATAGCGGATTTCGCTCCACCGGTTTCCGCCATGGTGTAGCGGCTGAAGCGCACGGTATTGTACGGCCCCGCGCGCACTGTGCGGTGTCCCGCCCAGGAGGCCGGCCCGTTCTCGGCGGCACCGAGAAAGATTCGGTCGGGCACTTTCGGGTGCACCATCATGGGGATCGCGTAAGCGCGCCCCATGCCGTACTCCAGCTTATACCAGGATTTTCCGGCGTCATCGGTCCTGTAAGTTCCGATTCCGGTGCTCACGTACAGTGTCTCTAGGCGCGTCGGATGACGCGTCACCCAGTGCACATCGCGGTAAACCCGGCCCTCTTCATGTTTACCCATCTCGTACGGAACCATGCCCGCGGGATCGTTAACCTTCGGAAAGGCCGTTGAACTGGACGGGCCGCTCATGTCTTCCCAGGTCGCGCCGCGATCGCGGCTGCGCGCAACGCCGCCCTCTTCGATGCCGGCGATGATCTCGTCGGGTACGCGCGCGTCGAGGGTAATGCAGCGAATATGGGCGGCATGGGGCGGCGGCGGAAAGGTCCACTTGCTGTATTCCGGCAGCCGGCGAAAAGCCGACAGCTCGCGAAACGAGCGGCCACCGTTCTCACTGACGTAAACTGCTGCCGGCAGTGTGCCGACGTAAATTTCGTTGGGCCGCGTCGGATGCACCGCCATCGCCCAGATATCGCGGCAGTCGATGCCGCCCGAGGGCAGCCACTTCCAATTGGCCCCGTTGTCGTCGCTCACATGAATCTCGGTCAGCGTCGCGGCGTATAATCGCTTGGGATCGAAGGGGTCCTGAGCGACCTCGCGAATTACCTCCCCGTCCATGGCGGCGTTGAGAATCTCCGCCTCATCCGACCGGCCGTCCCAATGACAGCGCACGAGTTTGTCCGCGGTCAATAAAAACATCTGCAACGGTTTATCACCAGCCATACGCAACCTCTGCATTGAAAAGATGATGGATGTGGTCTGCTCGAACAGTCGAGACCTAAACCGAATGAGTTAAGCTGTCAATAGTGTCGCCAACTCCCCTCCGAAATTCCGTTCGGCTTGGGCGGTCGCGCGGCGCGTTTCGGCCCTTCGATTCGAGCGCTGGGCTCTCTCGCAGGATTTCGCCCCGCGAGCGTGGTGGAGGGTGCCACGAACTTGCCCATGGGGCTTTACCATGAAGAGCGTAACTATCTTTCGCCTTTCCCTTTTGATAAAAACTGGGCGAATCTCATCAGGCACAGGACCACTATGGACAAAGCCAGAACCGTCGCTGAAGTCAAAGATGATATCCGCAACCGCGTGGGCCAGCGGGCGCCGTTCCTGCACGCCGACAAAGCGGAGGCCGAAGAAGCCTTGGCGAAAATCGACACCTTCGAGGGCGAGGCTTGGGCCGTGGCGTGGAACGCACTGGGTGCCTGCTGGGAAGAGCAGGCCAACGGCGCTGAGAAATCCGGCGACAGGGCTCAAGCCAAAGAAGCTTATCTCAAATCCTACGGCTACTACGGCATCGCCCGCCACCCCTTTCCAAGCACACCGGGCAAGCGCCACGGTTATGCCAAGACGCGCGAAATGTTTCTCGCTGCGTCGAAATACTTCGATATTCCGGTCGAGCGCGTGTCGATTCCCTTTCAGGACAAAACCATCGTCGGCCACCTGCGACTGCCGAAAAAACTTCCCGCGCCGATGATCATGCACTGGGGCGGCATCGACAATTGGAAAGAAGAACGCCACTCCTTCGCGGAGTCGTTCGTCAAAGAAGGCTGGGGCTGCTTCGTCATGGACAGCCCGGGAACCGGCGAATGCCCGGTGCTCGCCGGACCGGACGCGCACCAGGTGCACAGCGCAACGTTGGATTATTTATTGAAGCGCCCGGAAGTTGACGCCGACAAGATTGCCGTCGTGGGCGCGAGCTTCGGCGGCCACTGGTCGACGAAACTCGCTCACCTGGCTCCTGATAAGCTGCGCGCCGCGGTCAACTGGGGCGGCGGGATTCATTATTTTTTTCAGCCCGAGTGGCAGGAGCGCTCGCGCCACGCCGATTCGTATCTCTTCGATTTGATCGAAGCGCGCGCCAACCTCTTCGGCAAGAAGACCTTCGATGATTTATGCGCCGTCATGCCGGCGTTGTCGCTGCTCGATCAAGGCTGGCTCGACAAACCATGCGCGCCGTTGTTGATCGTCAACGGCAAAGAAGACAAACAGGTGCCGCTTGAAGACTTCTATCTTCTGCTTGAACACGGCAATCCCAAAACGATCCGCCTGTTCCCCGGCGGCCATATGGGCGCGATACCGAATATATTCAAGACCGTGGCCGCCTGGCTGCATGAAAAACTGGCTTGACCGTCGTAAGCCTCTACCAACCGCAAAATCAACATTCCTATTCTTATCCTCCTGATGCCTATTGCCTTTTGCCTAATACCTCTATGATTGGAATCGCACAATGAAATTCAGCCTGCACAGCGTCCACGGCGGGGTCAAGAACATCGACGAGATCCATCAGCGAGCTCGGCGAGCGGAAGAACTGGGCTACGACGGCATTTTTCTCGGCGAAAGCCATTTAAGCTCCATCGATTCATTCCAGACGCTCGCTAGTTGCGCGATGATCACCAAGCGGCTTCTTCTCGGCATTGCCGTGACCAACATCGTCTTTCGTCACCCGACGGTAATCGCCGGCGCGGCGGCATCGCTGAATGAAATCTCCAAAGGGCGCGCCATCCTTGGCCTCGGCACCGGCGACGGTCCGGTTTACAGCCAGGGTCTCAAGGCTACGCCGCTAAAACAATTCGAAGAAGGCGTCAGACTGATTCGTCACCTCGCGCAAGGCCAACCCGTCAACTTTCCGAGCGGACAAATCGGCCTCGGTTTTACGATCAACCAACCGGCGCCGATCTACGTCTCGGCCGAGGGACCCAAAGGCTTGCAGTTGGCTGGCCGCTGCGCCGACGGCGTGATCCTCGGCACGGGCTTCGATCTCAGGGTGTTCGATTGGGCCAAGGGAAAAATTCGCGACGGGACAATGGAAGCGGCAAGAAAGGAAAGCGAGGTCGCGATCATCGCTGCCGGCATGCTCTGCGTCCGCGATGATGGCAGCGAAGCGCGGAAAATCGTCCGCAATCGCATCGCCAACCGTGCCCATCACAACTTTCGTTTCACCTACGAAACCGTTCCCCCGGAGGAATTGGACAGCGTCAAGAAATTCATGGCCGGCTTCGACGTCATGAAGCCGATGGAAGAGCGCGTCGCCCCGGACCTGGTCGACGACTACCTGGTTCGTCGCTTCTCCCTCGCCGGCACACCCAAAGAATGCATCGAGCGCATCGAAGAGCTAAAGGCGGCGGGCGTCGAACATCTCATGCTGACGCCGGCCCGAAAGGTGTATTACGAAAGCGTCGAAGCGTTTGCCAAAAGCGTCATTCCTCATTTCAGAAAAGGATAGCAAGAATTATGACCGTCTCGTTCCGGTGCGCACCCGGCGCCCGCAAAGAAGGATTCTTGATGTGCATTCGCCGTCACGCTGTCATCGCGGCTATGGTCCTGGCGCTGCATCTAACACCGCGGGTGCCGACCGAGGCCGCGCAGAATCTCGTCCAACCTGAAATCGTTCAAATCCCGATTAAAGGCGCCGGCATTTTCGGCAGCGAGGTGGCGATGGTGGCCCACCTGTACAAGCCGAACGGCGGCGGTCCCTTCCCGGTGGTCATCTTTTCCCACGGCCGCGCGCCGGAACGCGCCGACCGCGAAAATCTAAAGCAGCCCGCTTTAGTCGGCCACGGCAACTTTTGGCTG
>ORMF010114942.1_pt1 | contig 14123 bp, 6 predicted proteins | sample 1779871 | NCBI WGS metagenome assembly ORMF01 (sample SAMEA104232316, study PRJEB22302) | groundwater metagenome | biome: forest; feature: aquifer; material: groundwater | place: USA | collected 2011-08-07 | depth 5.4 m | reverse complement strand
GCCCGCGTCGCTCAAGCCCGTGCCCCGCAGGTGCTTGGCAAACAAATTACAACCGGCCGGGCGGAAATACGCATGAGCCCCGAAGAACGTGAGGCCCTCTGGCAAAAAATCCCGTCCCAGCACCGGCATCGCGACGAAATTTCGGAAGCTCAAGCCGAAGAACTGGAAGAGACCATTAAGATGGTCCAAAAAATCCTCACGCGGCCAGGCTCACCTCATCGTACTCCTAGCCGCGAAGAAGTCCTCAACGCGATTTTCGATACAAATCTCCTTCATGATTACCGCCTCCGAAACGAGCTTCCGCTCACCATCGTCATGAAAGGCGAGGTCTTTAAAGCTTATGACGGCCGCAAACCCTACATGGTTGCCATTACGATCGGAAAAGATTTTGCCGCTTCGACCATTACCCATAACGATTTAAAAGATTTTCCGACCTACCAAAAATGGAAAGACCCGTCCGTCCTTGAGCGCCCTCTTCCGGCTGATTTCGACCTGGAATTTTTCCTCCTCGCCAAAGGGGGTGCCCGTTGGTATCAGGAAGGGTTCGGCGAGCTTGAAAACATAACTTTTGAGGAAAAATTGAGGAGCGTCGAAGACCAGCGCAACGGACGCGATCGAAGAACAAAACACTTTTCAAGGGAAAGTGCTGATTTGTCGCGTGGCATGGGAGACAAGAATGCCCCCGTAGAGGTCCTTTTCGAAGGGGGAAAAATGGTTTTTCTTGCGAGAAAACCGGCGAATAAAAAACGGATGATTGAACAGTGGGTCGCCTCTTCAATCACGGCGGGGGTTCTTGGCAAGCGTTACCTCGCCGGACCCGATATGTCCACCGCCGACGTCATGGGCTTGATGCAACAAACCGCCGACCGTGTTCATAAGGAACTGGGGCTTTATCCCATGCGCATCACGACAAGCATTGCCGAAGAACCTGCTTCGTTTGATCACAAGAAATGGACGATTACCAGCATCTCGGCTGTCGAAGTGCTTTTGGCCGCCATTCAAGACGAAAAGTTGATGGCGCATTACGGTTTTGATCCCCAGCAAATCGACCTCGTCATCCAGGGGTTTGGTGATGTCGGTTCCGGAGTCGTCCGTTACCTCAAAGAAAATTACCCCGAGCTACTTTCGCGCATCCGGATTGTCGGCGTCTCCAACATCAATGGAGGAATTTATAGCCCCGACGGCCTAGACATTGATGAGCTCTTGAGGCTCGCGCCCTTTGGTAAAGATCCTGATTTTGTTCTTTATAACGCCTATTTCAAAGGAGAGGGCACCCAAACGGATGATAAAATGCGGCATGTCGGAGAAAAAAATATTCACCGCATTCCTAATGGAAACGACATCTATTTCGTGCGTGAAATCGACCAAAACCCCGGAAGGCCCCTTGTGGCCATTCCCGCTGCCAATCCCGGGGTCTTTAAAAGAGAAGCTGACATTGAGAGGCTCAAAGATTCGGGCGTGAAAATGATCGTTTCGGGGGCTAATAACGTTTTACGGGAAGATCACGGCCTTGACATCCTTCTTGAGGCCGCCAACATTCTCTTTTTTGATGCGACTCATGCCAGCTTCGGCGGAATTTATTCCTCGATGCAGGAAATTTATCACATCCTGACGGAAGGTTTGGAAAACGTACGGAAGAAGCAGACAGAAGACCCGGATTACTATAAGACCTATGTTCAGGACGGCGTGGCCGAGCTCGCCATTTTTATTACCCGATGGCTGGTCCGAGAATTCAAAAAACGCGGCCATAAGACAAGCATCACCAAAATCCACCGTGAACTGGCGGGCTTGATTCGCGACCGCAAAAATTCACTCCTCTTAAACCCTCCGCCTCACCTTATCGACCGCGTCAACGAAACGATTGCGCATGTATACGGCAAACTTACGCAAAACCGGGTTCCTTTGGATGAAAAAACGTTCAATTGGGTCAAACTTTTGATTATTTTAAAAAATGCAATCGAGCTTGCTCGGGAAGAAATCATGGATGATCGGACCCGCGAAGCCGCGCTCATCGCAGATCTCGAAAATCATGAAGATCGGCTCGCTCAACGAATGGCCATTCACGAACTCGGTAAAATGAGGGCCTATGATGCCGCGCCGAGAATTCTGGAATTACTGCATGACACCAAAGCACCTACCCAGGTTCGCGCCAATGCCGCAATCGCTCTTGGTTATTTGGCTTATCATCCCGCACGCGGAGACCTTAAAAAGATGACAACTTCCGCCAATCGCCATTTGCGCGTGGCTGCAGCCTTTGCCTTGGAAGCGTTAGATGCTCGCGAAAGATTCGAGGACAGCAAGCGCAATGAATTGCGGGCAGTGACACCGTCGCCTGTAGTGGTTGAGCCGCGAACGGAGCTTGTTGAAGAAGGGTTGGCACAATGGGGGAGCCCGGTTCGCGAACGGCAATTCCGGCAATTGACGCAATATTTGGGCCCCGATCGTCCTTATTCCGTTGCCCGCTGGGTGGCGGTTCATATCACAGATGGGTTCTTCATGCCGCTACCGGCTGACGTCGCATTGGTGGTCCGTGAATTCATCGAAGCCGATTTCTTTTATCCTTTTGGTCGATTAGCTGGCCCCTCCGCGGCAGCGCCTGGACTCGACATTCTCTTTCTGCGCGATCTTCCGGCTGAAGCCGACCCGATTTACTTGGGCCTGGCGCAAAATCTTTCGCAAAACCAAAATGGCTTTATCCGAATTCTCGCGGTAGGAACCACGAAGCGCGATGCCGCAAGGGCTGTGACGGCGTTTCAAAATAACTACCCCTCTCTCAAGGGCCGGATGGACATTCTTCCGGTTTTTGAAAATGAACGAGCCCTCCAAACGGCCGTGCAAAAATCTATTGCGGAAACGCATTCGCAAATGTCTCAGGAATGGAGACAACAATCCATGCAGCCGGTCGGTCTCGCTGATTTTTATGATTATGTGACCTTGTCCAGCCCGGACCTTTCTTTATTGAGCCGCGTCCTGTCAAATGCCCGGTGGCGCGTACATCGAGACGTCCCCCAGATGCAGGCCGGTGTGTGGGCTCACCTGACCAAGCGCGAATTGGAACTCAGTCAGCGCACAATCGTCGCCGAAAGAATCAAAAAATTTGAGGAGGCCAACGCAATCATCTCCGCTTTTCGAGATCTTCTGGCCGGAGAGGATCTGTCCTCCATTGAACGGGCCTTCCAGCAAGCCGTCGCACAGCTCCTCACTTATCGTTCCGCATAAACTTACCCCCGGGGGTATTTGTTCCAATGAATCTCTATAGGATTCGTGTCTTTTTTGGGCTTGGCCTGCTGGGACTGATTTTATTCAGTCCTTTTTCGACAACGGCCAACCAAACCAACCCCGTCCCTTCCGTTGACGAAATCTCACGTGCTGTCCGTCAATGGGGAAGGGTGACGGAAGCTCATTTCTTTCCCTCGACCTCTAGCTCTCTGCACCCGCTCATCATTCATATTCAGACCGCCCATGGTCAGTATGAAGTGCAAAAGAAGATAGAATCCTTGTTGAGGTATTTCTCTCAAGCATTAAACGTTAATCTGCTTCTGGCTGAAGGGGCGGGCGTGAAGCTCGAACCTGCCGTCGACCGTTATTTTTTCAACAACGCGTGGCAACGCGAAGTTATGGAACGACGGACGAAAAAGGGCCTCGCCTCCGGCGTCAGCTTATTTCTTTCTGAGGCTTCCCAAAACCCTTTTTTATCTTCCGTTCAGGCCTACGGAATTGAATCCATTGGAGCTTACCGTTCTAACCGCGAAACCTACATTTCACTTATCGAAGGATTTCCCGCGGCAAAAAATGACCTTGTGTCCTTCGAAAGGACACTTGACCGGTGGATGTCCCGAGAGCTCAATTCAAAACTCTACCAATTCCTTAAAAGCGAGAAAGAATACCGGGAAGGCGAGAGGGACCCTGCTGTTTACCTCCACAGTCTGATTTTAGCCGCAAAAGATGAATTGAAACACTACCCTGCATTAAAAGCCCTGGCCAGGCTTCAAGAACAAGAAAGGACTCCCGAGCCGGAGCATCTACTTCATGAAATAGACCGACTTTCACGGAGTTTAGCCGGCCGTCTGGCTTCAACAAAAAAAGAAAAACAAGCGGCACGTCTTTTCTTTCGTTTCGAAAGGTTGAAACAATTCTTGTTGCTTCAAATCGACCGCGACGCTTTTGAAAGGATCCGGTCAAAGCCTGTCGTTTACGAACCGCTTCATCTTTATCACCAACTCATGCGTTTGGGCTTGGATAAAGATAAAACCACCCTTGAACGTGTCCACGCTTTGCGTTCGAGGTTTTACGAGGGCTTAAAATTTTATCGGGGTGCCATTGCAAGAGAAAAGGGGATGGTTGAAAACTCTATCGATCGAATCATGGTTCAAAAAACCAAAGCTGCCCTCTTGGTGACCGGAGGTTTTCATTCAAAAGGTCTCAAGGAAAAATTTTTAGAAAAGGGGTTTTCTTACGTTCTCATTACCCCCTCGAGCGAAGCAGCCCTATCCTTACATGAACGAATGGATTTTGGTTCGTTTTTAAAGAAACTGCCTCACGCTGTGCCCTTTGCCGCCATCGAGGACGGAGTGGTTCTGCCTGTTTCCTCGCGACTCGAAGAGCACGGCTTCGCTCCCGCTTATTTTCGGGATCTTCGCTTATGGGCGATTGCGGATTTCATTTCAGGAGCCGGCCAGCGACTCGAGGTGCGTCTTCGTCGTGAATTTAACCAAAGTCCTTTTGCGCGGAACACCGCCGTCGCCATAACCACGGTGAACCATACTCCGGTATTTCGGCTCCTTTCCTCCTTGAAACGTTCCGAAATGCGGGGTGATTTTTTCTCGGCCGCACGCCTCAGCGTACTTCGTAGATTAACCTGGTTTCGAGAGAAAGAAACGTTGAGAGAAGAAGCTGCGGATACCATCGCAGAGCTGGGCTATCCGGTGCCCGCCTGGACATCTCAGGTTCCAGCGATGATGGAGTGGCTACGGCCTCATTTTACTGCAAATAGAAAAGCCGGGCGGCGCACGGCTATTTTTTTCACGGGGCTTCAGGGAACCGCCAAATCCTCCATTACCAAGACCGTGGCAACAATTATTTCGAACGATAAGGTTTTAAAGAAAGGGGGATTAAAAGGCGTTCGCACGATCATGGGGGACCGTTCCCGCCTTGAAACACCCCCTGATGATTTTGAGGTGGATGGGAGAACCATCGGTGAGTTCCGGGACCACTTAAGGCAGCAATACCCCAAGTACCTTGAAATCAATCAATCTTACGAAGCGGCTGTTTTACATAGTGAAAGGGAGCGTTTAGGTAGCTTGCGGCGAGATTACTTGGAAGAATTGAACCGCTTTAACGCTGACTTGGACCAACTTGGTTTGCGGCCTCTTAACATCAGCGGTGAATACGCGGAAGATATTTACCGCCAAAATGACACCAAAGAGCAAATTCATTTCTGGAGGGGTGTTAAAGGTAAATTAGACCCCAATCAGATAACGGACCTCGACCAGCATCTGACCTTTTTTGACCTCAACTCAAGGGGAAAACTGCGATTACGTCTCAGCGAAGCGGGAAACATTCAAATTATTTTCCGCCTCAAGAGTAAGGTTCACTTACCCCGGGGGAAAACCGTTGACGGACATCTGCTGGCCGAACTGACACAGAACGAGATCCCCGAGAATGCCTGGTTTATGGAAATCGAACCGCTTCCCTCAGACAATAAAAACAAGACATGGAAGCTCGCTTTTAAAGAGGAGAACCAGTGGTTGACCGAAGAGGAAGTACAGAGTAAGACCGAATTTTTTGAAATGAATCCGGTGATTCGAAGAATTGAGCAGCCCCGGGCGCGCGGGCAAAAGAGCAAAGGCTTTTCAATTACCATTTTTGGGTCAAGGCACGAGATTCTCATTCCTCACCACCGGCGCTTCTTTGAGCTTCACTACGAGGGATCGACGGGCGCGGCACAAATCCATAAAGGACAGTTTAAAGACATGCTGATTCGATATCCGGCAGAAGCAGATGAAATCTTTCTTTTTGATTGGTCTGTGCCGGTTGCGCTCGATCAATTTGATGCCATTTTCATTCTGACGGCCGATCCTACGGTTCGCCTTGCCCGCCAGGTAGACCGTTACGATCCAAGAAAAGCCACCATTTCCCTCGACAATTTCGTAGACCATCTCCTAGAGTCCTTTTATAAAATTGATCCTTGGATCATCCATGAACTTGAAAAGATTCAGGAGCTTGCGCAAAGCGCCGGCCATCCGAAAATATGGGTGGGAAGCACGACAAACCGCGAAGATGTGATTATTAGCCATGCCCAGACGCGGCGTTTAACAAATCCCTTAATCGAAAGCACGCTCCAGAAACGTTTTTTTGTCTTTCCGACAGATTTCCCGGAAGAAGAAAAGCGTTTTAGAGTCGAGGGCTGGCCCGCATTGCTTCAGAAAAGATTGAATCAAGTTCCGCCGGAAGTGGCAATCGAGCAAGCGAAGAAATGGCCCGCGCCCGAAGAATGGATGACGACACCCGGCGGCATCACGGTTTTTCGCTCCGGAGAATTTCTTTATAAGGGGCGGTTTGTGCGCGGGCACTTCGGACTAACTGCCCAAGACATTGCGCTTTTGGAGGAGATCCGTAGAAGAGCACGCGACAACTTCGTCCCTTTTGATATTGTTGATTTTAAAAATGAACCCTACCGAGTTTTACTCAGGACAGAAGCAGATCGGGAAACTTGGCAGCCGCAAACCGTTACCTTTGGCACGGTCTTCGTTCATACAAAGGGTGTTTCTCTCGAAGACTACCTCCATTATTTGACGAAAACCGCCGACGAGGCCCGGCTTAACGCCCAAATCCCAACCATGGAGCGATATGAAACGGAAATTAAACGGGTCCAAGCCGCTGCGGAAACCAACGACGACAACCTGACAAAGGTTGGCTTGATTAATACCACCCCGGAACGTGCAGGCCCGCAAAAGATCCTGGCGCCTGACGGCAGCGTCCTTCACTCGAGTTTTTCGACGTTGCAGCTTCAGGCGCCTCACTTTTATGAGCAATTTTTTAAAATGGGAAGGGCAAGGGTTTTATCGAGTCCGCCGGTCTCTTCCATGTGGACGCCTGAAATCGACCGAAGGCAGCGGCGCATCCTCTTGCCGGTGATCGTCCGATCCAAAATCCGCGAGATTAATCACGCATTGAGACAGAATACGCAAGAGGCCGGACAGGAGGATGTTCAGGGGGTGGGGGAAGTCTTGCGTTGGATCGATTTTTTTATCGACCGCATTGCTTACCGAAATACCGTAACGGGAAGAATCCTCGATGAAGTTTTTAACACCTTACAGCAAGAACAAAACTTGTTCAATTTCGACCATTATTGGGTAACAGCATTCGATGCCTTTTTAAATGAATTTCCGCAGCTTAAGAATCCGGAATCGACCGACCGGATCTTCCTCGGCCACTTTCGTGATTTCATTCCCCGCCATTTTACGGCGCGCACAATTATCCTGGATTACGACGGGGTCATTACTCAATATCACAACAATCACGGAATTTTTGAGCTATTTAAACAAACCTTCGGCGGGGGAATGACCGATCACGAGTTCAAATCTCTATTTGATAAGATTTTTAGCAAAAACAAGCAGGTCCGTGCCGTTCGCGATGCCGCCATGACAGGAGAGGAAACATTCGAAGCTTATATCTCTTTGCTGAATCAATGGTTCCAAAAGGCAACACAATTAACGGCCGAGGTTTCGATTGGCGATTACTTGAATCATCATCGCGGTGCTGAAATCCTGGATCCGGGCATCGTGCCCCTTGTCAACAAGTGGCTCGCACAAGGGATTCGTGTTTTGGTTTTGACAGACCAATATGCCGGCACTGGCGCTGAAAATAGGGTCAGAAAAGCTATTATCAAGTATCTTCCAGGAATTCACCAAGAGGACATTTATTTTTCGTTTTCACCTGACATCCGGGCGCGAAAAAAACAGGGGGAAAAAGCTTTTCGGCCAATTCTTGAAGTTCTCGGCGCCGAGAAGAACCCCGGGGAAACTCTGCTCGTCGATAACAGCCAGAGAAACACCGAGGCAGCGGCGAAGTTGGGGCTCCAAGTTTTCCGCTATGATTCCTCGAGGCAGGGACGGTTGGACGACGCTTTAATCGTAACCCGTTCCGAATCACGGGGAGAATTAAGAGCTAGTTTGTTTGATTGGGTGAAGTCTTTATCCCAAGATGCCTTGTTTGGCGATTTAGCTCGAAGGACCCTGCGCGACTTACAAGGGCGTAAAGGAGTTTCGTTTTGGATGCAGCATTTTTTATCGCGAAGTCGGGGAAAAACGGGATACCTGGTTGGCCCTCAGATTTTTAAACGATTGGGTCCAGTTCTTCCCGCTTTACAGAAAATTAACTCCACAAAAATCCGGTTCGCTGTCGTGGCGAGTGGGGACGATTTATCCCAAATAAGCGAGGCCGTTCAGAATTTCAATCGTTCGCTGAAACCCAGGGAACGGCTTGTTGTTTACGCGAATCCACATTTGGCGTTAAAGGGCCTAACGCAAGATCGTTATTACGAGATTAGAGGGCTTGGGCTTCCCGGTGATGCTGGCTTACTTCGGGGTGTTCTGCCCGAATTTATTCCGTGGAGCGAAGCAGAGTTAGACCTATGGGTGGGAAAAGTGCCCGGCATCACCCAAGTTCTGGAAACTTTTAAGGAAGCCTTTGAAAGATTGAGCGTTTCAGCTTAGGGGATCTAGACTTTAGGCACGGCCGCCTTGACCGTGTGTAGACATCAACATGGGCTTATTATATGATAACTTCTCTTTTTGCTTCCCAAATCATGCGCCGGGGTGGCGGAATTGGCAGACGCGCTAGCTTCAGGAGCTAGTGGCCGCAAGGCTGTGCAGGTTCAAGTCCTGTCCTCGGCACCATTAACCTATACCCGATATTGGAAACCTCATGTCGCAAATCGCGGTCAATCGCAAGGCTCGTTTCGATTATTTCTTATTCGACAAATTCGAGGCAGGCATCAGCCTCCTCGGCTCCGAAGTGAAATCCATTCGGGAGGGCCGCGTCAATTTAAAAGACAGCTTTGTGCGAATCGTTCGCAATGAGGCCTACCTTTTCAATTGTCACATTACCCCTTATTCCAAAATTCAGGGACATTCGGAGATCGATCCCATACGTTCGCGCAAACTTCTTTTGAAACGTTCGGAAATCAACCGTCTTCTCGGCCAGGCCGCGCAAAAAGGATTTGCGATTGTCCCTTTGTCGCTTTATTTCAAAAAAGGCCTCGTCAAAGTGGAGATTGCCCTGGCTAAAGGCAAGAAGCAATTCGACAAACGGGAAAGCATCAGAAGCCGGATTCATACGCGCGAAACGGATGCGGCCATTAAACATCATACGCGGAAGGGACGATAAGGATTCCATGGCGCGTGCACTTGTCATGAAAGAACTTTACTTCGAGGTCAAAAACGAGACGGGCCTGCTTGGCAGGATTGTCTCTGCCCTAGCCCTGCAGGGAATTTATATTATTCACCTATCGGCTTACTCAGCGGGGGACAAAGGCTACCTTCAAATGATTACGAAGGACAACGAAAAAGCCAAGAAGGCGGTTTCCTATTTCATTCCGAAAATTGAGGAACGTGACGTCCTCATCGTGGAGTTTGAAAATAAAGTCGGAACGCTCGCGCCCGTCGCTAAAATTTTAGGGAGCCACAGCATTTTTATCAATTATGTTTATGGTACAAGCGGTGACGGCTTCAAGATCGTCGGTGTCCTTTCTACGAGCGACAATAAGCAGGCAGCCAGCCTTATTAATCAAGATTCCGGTGCGTTAGGGGCCTAAATTGCGCAGACGCCTGCACAATTGCCATGCTATAATACTTTGCGTTCTTTCTCATGGGGGTGACTAGTTTCGACAGGGGGTTGTATCTTAAGGGGAGCATGCAGAGGTTGTCAGGCGGCCTCTTTAAAAACCTGGCACAACACAACTGCTGATAAAACAGCAAACTGGGGCAACAGAGCTGCGGGACCGATTTCGGTTCCTAGCTTTGGTGCTCTTGCTCTCGCTGCTTAATTGACAGCGACGTCACGGAGCCAACGCCTGCTAGGTTCCTGTGACGACATTAGCAGGATGCTCTTCCGGCTGCGCCATCCGGCCGGGGGATAAGACTCAAGACGGCTCGTCTTGCAAGATCCTGGCCGTGGGAGATTGCGGGATTAAATAAATCACGGACTGAGCATGGAGATTCCTTTAGGGTCGGTCTCTTGGACGAGGGTGCAATTCCCTCCACCTCCAGTTTTCATAAATGATAAACAATCTGCCCCGCGTTTTTCGTTCACATAGAACGACGCGGGGCATTTTTTCATCCTAAGGAAAAAATGAGTCAGAAAGATTATTACAAAATTCTGGGTGTCACCGAGAAGACCACCGCTGAAGAAATCAAAAAGGCTTACCGTAAGCTCGCCGTCAAGCATCATCCCGATAAAAATCCCGGCAATGTGAAGGAATCGGAAGCAAAATTCAAAGAAATTTCAGAAGCCTACTACATCCTAAGCGATGAAAAACGCCGGGGTCAGTATGACCAAATGCGCCGTTTTGGCGGAGGAGGTCCACGCACTGCCAATTATGCCGGAGCTCAGGGTTTTGATTATGAAGATTTGCTGCGCCAGTTTCGCGGCGGACAAGGACGACCCACCGGACGCTATTCCGCTTTTGGAGACATCTTTGAAGATCTCTTTCAGAATTTGGGCGGCAGCGGGAGGGGAAACTTTCGCGCCTACCAAGGGCCGGGCGGCACGGTGTATGAATATGGCGGCGAAGAAGAGGCGGATGGAAATGTTCAGGCCCCTACGGCGGATGTCGATATAGTGGTCAATCTGAAAGTTTCCAGAGAAAAAATGGAAAAAGGGGGGAAAGTGACCTTTCGTACGTCGCAAGGCAAGACCTTATCGGTCAAGATTCCGCCTCGCACCCGGTCCGGCCAAAAACTCCGGCTGACACGCCAGGGTCGTCTCTGCCCCTCTTGCCAACACGAAGGCGATTTGATTTTGCAAATTGTCTCTGCATGAAAAAAAATTCCAAGAAACACCCCTACAGCACCCGCAATCCCGAACTTGATTACCTCATCATGCGCCTCATTGAAAAGGCCGGCGGCTCTCCGGATTCCGACTTGCTCGAAGAGATGATTGTCACCGCCGTCAAAATCCGGGAAGAAGGGCTGGACCGCGGCGACATCAAAATGATCAATTCCGCGATGAAGGAGCTGCGTTACTCTTTTAAAATTTTCTACCCGTTTCGTCATGTGCGGAAAGTCGCCCTCTTCGGCTCCGCCCGGACCCCCCGGACAACGCCGGATTACAAACAGGCGCTGGAATTTGCACGCGCCATTGTCAAGGCGGGGTGGATGGTCATTACGGGTGCCTCTTCGGGGATTATGAATGCCGGCAACGAAGGCGCCGGTCGTGCCAATAGTTTCGGCGTCAATATCCGGCTGCCTTTTGAGCAGGAAGCCAACACAATCATTGCCAACGATCTGAAACTTATCAATTTTAAATATTTTTTTACGCGTAAACTTATTTTTATCCGGGAATCGGCCGCGACGGTGCTTTGCCCAGGTGGTTTTGGAACTCACGATGAAGGTTTTGAAACGCTGACACTCATCCAGACCGGAAAAACAAATCCCCGGCCGGTCGTCTGCCTTGATCCCCCGAACAGTGCTTATTGGAGCGCGTGGAAAAACTACCTCCGCAAACACTTGGAAAAACGGGGGATGATTGAACCCATCGATATGAACCTGATTCATTTCACGCATGACCCAGCGGATGCGGTGCAGGTCATCACAGGTTTTTACCGGAATTATCACTCCATGCGTTATATCGATACAAAGCTGGTGCTGAGGCTCAAAAAACCATTGACCGAGCGCCATCTTGAAAAGTTAAATGGCGAGTTTAGTGACATTTTGAAAAAGGGAAAAATCCAACAGCAACTGAAGCCTTTTGACGAAGAGCAAAATGAACCGCAAATTGCCGATTTGGCAAGGTTGTCTTTGGATTTCAACCGGCGCCATTTTGCGCGGCTCAAAATGCTTATTGATGCGATTAATAAGGAATAACGGGCGCTTAGCTCAGCTGGTTAGAGCATCTGATTTACATTCAGAGGGTCTCAGGTTCAAGTCCTGAAGCGCCCACCATTTCCGGATTTTTATCTTGAGAAAAGCAGCATAAGCCGCTAAAATACTTTTTCCATCCTTCTTTAAGCCCGGGTAGCTCAACTGGTTAGAGTACTAGATTGTCGATCTAGGTGTTGCGGGTTCAAGTCCCGTCCCGGGCGTTCTTCTATATGAAAACTGAAGCCCCAAAATCTCAAAAATCTGTCCGCATTGGTATGCTGTCGCTCGGGTGCCCAAAAACCCTTGTCGACAGCGAAACCATTTTGGGAAAACTGCAATCGAACTATGTCCTGACATCCTCTGTAGCGCAGTGTGATGTAGCCCTCCTCAACACCTGCGCCTTTATTCACGATGCCCAACAGGAATCCATTGACCGAATCCTCGAACTTGTCGAGCTGAAAAAACAAAAACGAATCAAAGCCGTCATCGTCATGGGATGCTTGGTGCAGCGTTTCCCTAAAGCCCTCCAATCGGAACTAAAGGAAGTGGACGCCTTTATCGGTTCCGGGGAATACGCGAAAATTCCTGAGATTGTCGAACGAGTCACGGAGGGGGAGAGGGTGGTGTCTGTCGCGAAACCCGGTTACCTTGCAACTTCAGGAGAGGCCCGGGTGGCGTTGACGCCGCAGCACTACCGTTACATTAAAATTTCCGAAGGTTGCGACCATGTTTGCACCTTTTGCACCATCCCTTCCTTCCGCGGAAAACACCGTTCGCGAACCATTCACGATATTTTGATTGAGGCCTCACAGCTCGTCAAAGAAGGCGCCAAAGAAATTATCCTGACCGGACAAGACACCACTTATTTCGGGAAAGATCAAGCGAACGCATTTCTTCTTCCCACATTGCTTCAAGAGTTGGACCAAGTGGAGGGACTTCGGTGGCTCCGGCTTCTTTACGCTTATCCTTCCTGCATTACGCCTGAGCTTATGCGTGTGATGCAGAACTCCAAACGCATCTGCCACTACCTGGACATGCCGCTGCAACATGCAAGTGACCGGATGCTCTCCGCGATGCGCCGAGGCATCACAAAACGCCGCACGGCGGATCTCATCAAACGATTCCGAGGAACCGTTTCTGACCTCGCCATTCGAACGACCTTCATTGTGGGGTTTCCTGGAGAGACGGAAGAGGATTTTGAAGAGCTTCTTGCCTTTATGGAGGAAACACGCTTCGAACGGCTCGGAGTCTTTACCTACTCTCGCGAAGAAGGCTCTCCTGCGGCGGCTCTGCCGAATCAAGTCCCGGAAGAGGTGAAACAATCCCGCTTGGAGCGCGCCATGTTGCTACAACAGAAAATTTCAAGCTCCGTCAATAAGCGTTTTCTCGGGAAAAAACTCGATGTCTTAATCGAAGAAAAAGATGAGAAAAACCCGCACCTTTGGATCGGCCGTTCCTATATGGACGCTCCGGAGGTTGACGGCAACGTCTTCGTTCAATCCACAAAAACCCTCGCCCCCGGATCTTGGGTGTCGGCGACCATCAAAACCACGAAAGAATATGACTTGGCGGGAGAACTTTAGTCAAGCCCACATGAATCCCATCACCCCTAATTTTTTAAGTATTCTCCGTGGCGTTCTCGGAGCCGTCCTACCGTTTTTAATCTTCCGCTACGAAACCCACATACATTTAATCGCTTTCGCAATCTTCATTTTTGCCGCCCTCACGGATTATTGGGACGGCAAAATCGCGCGTGCGCATAACCTCCATAGTTTTTTTGGTAAAATTGCAGACCCGATAACGGACAAGATCCTTATCTTGGCGTCACTGGGTGCATTTTGTGCGTTGGGTTTCTTTTCCGTCTGGTGGATTGTCCCTATTTTTGCCCGTGAAATCATTGTTACATTCTGCCGTATCGGATGGGTTCTTGAAGACAGGGTTGTAGCGGCTGAGAAGGGCGGGAAAATTAAACTCGTGTCTCAGGTTCTAGCTACAGGAGCCTGTTTTGTTTATCTCATTTCTCTGGATTACCCCGTTCTC
>ORMF011481521.1_pt1 | contig 14124 bp, 13 predicted proteins | sample 1779871 | NCBI WGS metagenome assembly ORMF01 (sample SAMEA104232316, study PRJEB22302) | groundwater metagenome | biome: forest; feature: aquifer; material: groundwater | place: USA | collected 2011-08-07 | depth 5.4 m | reverse complement strand
CGGACCTGGAGCGCGCCAAGCTGTTCGTGATGATCGGCACCGCGGAGGATCACCATTCCAATCCGCTGAAGATCGCCATCTCGAAATTCAAGCGCGAGGGCGGACGCTTCATCTCGATCAATCCGGTGCGCAGCGGCTACTCGGCCATCGCCGACGAGTGGGTGGGGATACGCCCCGGCACAGACAGCGCGCTGCTGCTTGCGCTGATCCACGAAATCATTGCGCTCGGCCTGTATGACCGCGATTTTCTGGTGCGCTATACCAACTCCGGCCAATTGGTGAATCTCGACGACCAGCATGACGAGTTCGGCATGTTCGTGCGCACAGAAGTGCCGGAAGAGGAGGGATGTTATGACCCGCAAAACAAGCTGTGGTGGGATCGCAACAGCGACAAGCCGGTAGTCACGCACGCGGAGGGAGCCGACCCGTTTCTGTTCGGAGAATTCAGGCTGCCCGATGGCACGCCGGTCAAACCTGCTTTTCAGTTGTTGCAGGAGCGGGTAAAGGACTACACCCCGGAATGGGCGAGCCAGGTCACCGGCATTCCGGTCGAGACCATCCGCCGCCTCGCCCATGAGATGGGCATCACGGCGCGCGACCAGAAAATCGAATTGCCGATTGCATGGACGGATTCCTGGGGCAAGGAGCACGACAGCGTGACCGGCAATCCGGTGGCCTTTCATGCGATGCGCGGCCTGGCGGCACACTCCAACGGTTTCCAGACGATACGCGCGCTGGCGATCCTGATGTCGCTGCTTGGCACCATCGACCGGCCCGGCGGCTTCAGGCACAAGGCCCCGTTTCCGCGCCCCATTCCGCCCTGCGCGCGCACGCCCAATACGCCGCTGGCGATCAAGCCGAACACGCCGCTGGACGGTATGCCGCTGGGTTGGCCGTCCGATCCGGACGACCTGTTCGTCAACCCGGACGGCAGCCCGGTGCGCATCGACAAGGCATTCTCGTGGGAGTATCCGCTGGCGGTGCACGGGCTGATGCACAATGTCATTACCAATGCCTGGCGCGGCGACCCATACCAGATAGACACTCTGCTGATCTTCATGGCCAACATGGGCTGGAACTCGACGATGAACACGGTCGAAGTCAGAAAAATGCTCAGCGACAAGGACGAGCATGGCGAACATAAAATTCCGTTCATCGTCGTCTGCGACGCTTTCCACTCGGAGACGACTGCATTCGCCGATTTGATTCTGCCGGACACCACCTATCTGGAACGCCATGATGTGATGTCCATGCTGGACCGGCCAATCTCGGAGTTCGATGGCCCGGTGGATGCGGTGCGCATTCCGGTGTTGCCGCCGACAGGCGAATGCAAGCCTTTCCAGGAAGTGCTGATCGAACTCGCCACGCGCCTGAAGCTGCCCGCTTTCGTCACCCGGGAAGGCATGCGCAAATTTCGCGACTATCCCGATTTCATCGTGAACTGGGAGACCGAACCAGGCTCTGGCATTGGATTCCTGTCGGGCTGGCGCGGCAAGGGCGGCGAGAAATTCCTGCGCGGCGAGCCCAATCCGAAACAGTGGGAGATGTATGCGCAAAACAACTGCGTATATCACCACAAGTTGCCGCGTTCCTATCAGTACATGCGCAACTGGAACAAGGGTTATCTGGAATGGTCGCAACGCAACCGCATCACGCGCTATGCCGAACCGATCCTGATCCATCTGTATTCCGAAGTGTTGCAGAAATTCCGCCTCGCCGCGCAAGGCCGGGGCATCACGCGCAAACCGCCCACTCATCTGGCCAAGCGCATCGAAACCTATTTTGATCCGTTGCCGTTTTTCTATGAACCGCTGGAGACACAGACCAGCGACAAGAACAAGTATCCCCTTGCGGCAGTGACCCAGCGGCCAATGGCCATGTACCACTCCTGGGATTCGCAGAATGCCTGGTTGCGCCAGATCCATGCGCACAATTATCTGTATGTGAATCCGCTCGCCGCGCAGGCTGCGGGTATTGCGGACGGCGGCTGGATGTGGGTGGAGTCGCAGTGGGGCAAGGTGCGCTGCATGGCGAGATATTCCGAGGCGGTCGAGCCGGGTACGGTGTGGACCTGGAATGCCATCGGCAAGGCGGCAGGCGCCTGGAATCTGTCGCCCGATGCGAACGAGTCGCAGAAGGGGTTTCTGCTCAATCACCTGATCTCCGAGGAACTGCCGGCCAATCCTGACGGCACGCGCTATTCCAATTCGGATCCGATCACCGGACAGGCTGCCTGGTACGACGTGCGGGTGCGCATCTATCCGGCCGGAGCCGATGAAACGCAGCAGACTTCGCCGCAATTCGAGCCGCTGCAAGCCGTGCCGGGTATGGCTGAACGCCCAAGCTGGCTGGCTTATTTTGGCGGCGGTAAAGGTGTTAAGAAATGATGAGCACTTTGAAGAACCGTCGCGAGCGGCTTGAGTGCAAGGCGCACGGAGCTTTGCATGGCCATTCGACTAAGCTGACAATAAGGCGCCAGCTAAGTCGCTGGTCAGCGCAGCGAGCGAGACAACACGCCACGAAGCAGCTTGTTGCGGCGCAGACTAACCTTCAGGTTATGTCGAAGCCACATACCATATGGGTAGGCGAGGAGAGAGCACCACGCAACGCTGCAATCGAGCCGCACAGCAGGCTATTCGAGGTGATCAAATGACTCAACTCGTTTTGGTCATCGACCTCAATGTTTGCGTCGGCTGCCATGCCTGCGTGACCAGTTGCAAGGAATGGAACACATCCGGCGCAGCCGGGCCGTTGTGCGACGAGAGCCCTTACGGCGCTGATCCGACCGGCACGTTTTTCAACCGGGTGCAGACCTTTGAGGTCGGGCAGTATCCCAATACGGGGACGGTGCATTTCCCCAAGTCCTGTTTGCATTGCGAAGACCCGCCTTGTGTGCCGGTCTGTCCAACGGGCGCTTCCTACAAGCGCAAGCAGGATGGCATCGTGCTGGTGGATTACGACAAATGTATCGGCTGCAAGTATTGCAGCTGGGCCTGTCCTTACGGCGCGCGCGAGATAGACGAGAAGCAGAAAGTGATGAAGAAATGCACCCTGTGCGTGGATCGTATTTACGATACCTCGCTGGCGGAAATTGACCGCAAGCCGTCCTGCGTCAAGGCGTGCCCAACCAGCGCGCGGCTGTTCGGCGACATACACGACCCGGAATCGGCGGTGTCACAGGCGATACGCGAGAGCGGCGGGTATGCGCGGATGCCGGGAAGGGGCACCCATCCGGCCAACCATTATCTGCCGCGGCGCAGGACCCATCTCAAGATACACGAGGACGAACTCGAACGTGCCGACAACCCGCTCAAGGTTGACGGTAAATTGCCCAAACCGGGAAAGAACGAACCGACGCTCGACGATGTCACTTCCTGGTAACTACTCACACTATGAATCCAGCCTTCTCAGTTATCTTTCTCACCACCTTGATCGGTGTCAGTCAAGGCTTGTTTCTGGCCCTGTTTACCCAGCAGTCCTACGCGCTGTTTGATCTGCTGCCGCATCAGGATGCGCGCTTTTATGGATGGGGCGCACTGTTGGCGCTGCTCTTTGCGATGGCAGGGTTGATCGCCTCATTCTTCCACCTGGGGCGCCCGGAGCGTGCCTGGCGTTCGGCGGCGCAGTGGCGCACTTCGTGGCTTTCCCGCGAAGTCATCGTGTTGCCCGCGTTCATGGGAATGCTGTTTCTGTATGGAGCGTCCCATTTGACCGGGCTCGATCCGGTGCTGTTGACGCTGCCCAGCGGGCTGGGTATCAATGCCACGGTTATTCTGGGCGGCATCGCCACAATGCTGGCCTTTGCCCTGTTCGTGAGCACCGGCATGATTTACGCCTGTTTGCGTTTCTTGCAGGAGTGGCATTCGCCGCTGACGGTAATCAACTTCATTCTGCTTGGTGGTGCATCCGGTTTCACGCTGGCGACACTGTACGCCGCCATGTTGGCGCCCGCGCAGGCCGGCTTCTTCGGCGGGTGGGCGATCATCATTACCTTGCTGGGATTGCTGGGCCGCAGCTCGTCGTTGTGGCGCAATGCGCGTCTCAGGCCAAAATCGACACTGCAAACGGCGATTGGCATCAAGCATCCGCGCATCGTGCAGACAGCACAGGGCGCAATGGGCGGATCATTCAACACGCGGGAGTTTTTCCACGGCAAGAGTGAGGCGTTCCTGGGCGGGATGAAAGTGAGCTTCCTGCTGCTGGCGTTTGCCTTCCCGCTACTGTTGCTGGCCTTCAATTTGTCCTATCCTTCCGCATTGTTGCCGGGTGTCGCATTCGTCTCGCAATTTGCCGGCCTGCTGGCGGAACGCTGGTACTTTTTCGCGGAAGCGAAACACCCGCAGAATCTCTACTATCAAGGGATGTCGTGATGCTCAGAAATGCAGTATTGGCGTATAACGTGAAACTCGCGTAGCGACTCGTTTGCCTCCTCGTCCGCTTGCGGGATAACCAGCGACTTGCCCGCTTGCGGGCTTAGTCGGGTGGCTAGTTGTTTCATCAGAGGATTGAGGTGATGGCATCGGGAGAGGATTGAAGTGAGGGAACGGGCATGCAAGTTTCATTTTCAGGGTGGCTACTTGCCATGCCCGCTGGAGAAACGGTAAAGGGAATTTTATTTTGTTGAGAGATAGGGTTATTGGCCGCAGGGTATGGCTTAACAAGCTGTTCCCATTTTTGATTTGGTGGCGCGAAATCAATCGCGACACGCTCAAGGCCGACCTGACAGCAGGAATCACCGTTGCCCTTGTCGCCATCCCACAGTCACTGGCCTATGCGCAACTGGCAGGCGTCCCGGCCTATTTCGGCTTGTATGCGATTCTTATCCCCTCTCTTATCGGCGTGTTGTTTGGCTCATCCCGCATACTTTCTACCGGGCCGGTGGCAATGACCTCGTTGTTGACGGCCGCAAGCGTTATCCCGTTTGCACGCTGGGGAACGGAACAGTTTTACACCATCGTGGTGCAGATGGCGTTTCTCTCCGGGGTGTTGCAGATTGCTCTAGGCCTGGCACGCATGGGGGTGTTGCTCAACTTTCTGTCGCATCCTGTCCTAATGGGATTCATCAACGCCGCAGCCATTATCATCGGGCTTTCGCAGTTCGCCCCGCTGGTCGGCCTGTCGTTGCGCAACAGCGAACATTTCCTCCTGGATATTGCCCATATTCTCGCCAATATGGATCAAATGCATCTGGTCTCGCTGATCTTTGGTTTGTCTTCCCTGGCGGCCATGCTGGCTTTGAAGCGCCTCGCACCGAAACTTCCGGGCGTGCTGATCGCCGTGATACTGGCCACTACCGCGAGTTACCTGATTGGTTTCGAGGCCATGGGGGGCAGGATAGTCGGTGCGGTGCCGCAGGGCTTGCCCGGCTTCAGCTTGCCGGCACTGGACTGGAAAGCAAGCGTGGATCTGCTCCCCATGGCTTTTGTGATCGCACTGGTGAGCTTCATGGAAGCCATGTCAAGCTGCAAGATCATCGCCATCAGAACACGTACAGCGTGGGATGAAAATCAGGAGCTGGTCGGTCAGGGGCTGGCGAAAATCGCCGCATCATTCAATCACACCATGCCGGTGAGCGGCTCGTTCTCACGCTCGGCACTGAATCTTGCCGCTGGAGCAAGAACCGGGCTGTCTTCAATTTTCACCGCCCTTGCGGTGCTGCTCACGTTGCTGGCGCTAACCCCTTTGCTGCATCATTTGCCCAAGCCCACGCTTGCTGCCGTGATTATTCTGGCGGTGATTTCTCTGCTTAACTTCAGGGTGTTCCAGGAGGCATGGAGTGCAAGCCGGCAGGACGGTATTGCGGCTGCAACGACTTTTGCTGCCACCCTGCTGTTTGCGCCCAATATTCAGTACGGGATGCTGATCGGAATTATTCTTGCGCTTGCACTATTCCTGTTTCGAACCATGAAACCACGCATTGTGTTGTTGGGTCTGGACGAGCACGGTGAGCTGCAGAACGCAGACAGATTCAGCCTGCCGCGATTTCATCGCAAAGTGGCAGCAATTCGTTTTGATGGGCGGCTTTATTTTGCAAACGTGAGCTATTTCGAGGAATCCATCCTCTACCTGATCAGCAATGACCCTGATATCAGCTATGTATTGGTGGATGCACGGGGCATCAATGGACTTGATGCATCTGGTGTGGCAATGCTGCGCAACCTTGTTACCCGGCTGAACGGGAGTGGGATTACTCTGGTCTTTTACAACATTAAATTACCAGTGCTCGAAGTAATGCAGCGCACAGGGTTGCAAGATGACATTCAACAGAAAAATATTTTCCTGACCGAGCGGGACACTTTGAAAGACATTAAAGAGCGGCTGGAAGCGGATTCAGGCCCAAAAAATGTGTAAGCTGAAGCTGTTTTAAAATACAGCGTGGGCTGGTAGGCGGCCCAAGTATCATGCAGAAAATTAGTGGCTTGATGAATGTACATGCCCTGGTTGGCCCGCATAAGCGATAAAAAGTTTGAAAAATAACCCTAATGGGCTATTCTGACCACTCTTAGTGGGTATGGACGCTGGCAGGCTGGTTATTCCTATAATGCGTTCCGTAGTTGTTCTTCCGTGCGATAACAAATCGGTTTCGGCAGTAATTCTGGATAACTTGTGGGAGGTAACGATGAATTTTGACAAAGAACTGAATGCCCGTGGCATGTCCTGTCCTTTGCCCATCCTGAAGACCAAAAAAGCGCTCGCTGACATGGCCTCAGGGCAGGTGCTCAAGATGATTTCCACTGATAGTGGCTCAATTAAGGATATGCAGGCATTCGCCGACCAAACGGGCAATACTTTGCTGTCCACGGTCGAGGAGAACAAGGAATACGTCTTTTACATGCAGAAGAAATAGGCTCTTTTTTCAGACCAAAACCATACTTAAGGGGAAATCATGGCCGCTAAAAGAATGGCAATCATTGCCACCAAAGGCACGCTGGACATGGCCTATCCGCCATTCATCCTCGCTTCAACCGCCGCCGCTTTGGGCTATGAGGTGCAGGTGTTTTTTACCTTCTACGGATTGCAACTGCTGCGCAAGGATTTGTCCAGCGTGATGATCAGCCCGCTGGCCAACCCGGCCATGCCTATGCCCGTGCCGATGCCGGTGATGGTGCAGATGCTGCCCGGAATGGAATCCATGGCAACCATGATGATGAAGCAGAAGCTCAAGAAACATGGCGTTGCATCGCTGCAGGAACTGCGCGATGCGTGTCTGGAAGCCGAGGTAAAATTCATTGCCTGCCAGATGACGGTTGACCTGTTCGAATACGACAAGAGCGAATTCATCGATAACATTGAATACGGCGGCGCGGCTATGTTTTTGGGGTTTGCAGGGGATACCGACATCTGCCTGTTTATTTAAGATGGCGAGTTGCTACAACCGTGCAGCAGTGGAGTGTGAGTTTGTTTCATCAATCAATCAGGGAGATTTTTCATGAAAATAAAGAAAGTTGTTGCTTCGTTGTTCGCCGCTGGCGTGATGGTGTCGCCACTTGCGCATGCGACTAACGGGTATTTTGCGCACGGCTATGGCATGAAGGCCAAAGGCATGGCGGGCGTGGGCATCGCACTGCCACAAGATAGCTTGGCAGCCGCGACTAACCCGGCTGGCATGGTGATGGTCGGCGACCGGATTGATTTGGGCATAGACTGGTTTAAGCCAACCCGTAATGCGGTTGCCCCACCTCAAGTTGGTGAAATAAGCGGCAATGGCGACAGCAGCTTTCTGATCCCGGAGTTTGGCTATAACAAATCGCTGGGGGAGAGTTCATCCCTTGGCGTGTCGGTTTATGGCAATGGCGGCATGAATACCAGCTACGCCACATCCAGTTTCGGCGCTGGAAAAATGGGCGTTGACCTGATACAGGTATTCATCGCTCCGACTTACGCGATGAAATTCAATGCAGACAATGCTGTTGGTGTTTCACTCAATTTGGCCTACCAGAAATTCAAAGCAGATGGCCTCCAAGGTTTTGCGACCACACCACCATCTGCGACCCCAGCCAGCGTTACTAATAATGGCTATGATTCTTCCACTGGTTGGGGACTACGCATCGGCTGGACTGGCCAGGTTTCTCCTGCAGTGACACTGGGTGCGACCTACCAGACCAAGACCAAAATGGGCAAGTTCAGCAAGTATGCAGGACTGTTTGCCGAACAGGGTGGCTTCGATATCCCCGCTAACTATGGGGTGGGTATTGCGGCAAAGCTTAGCGACACAACCACCGTAGCAGCCGATATTCAGACAATCCAATACAGCGGTGTAAAATCCATCGCCAATTCCGGTAATGTTGCGCAACTGTTGGGAAGCAATGCAGGCCCCGGTTTCGGCTGGCGCGATATGACTGTGTTCAAATTGGGAGCGAGCCATAAGTATGACAACAGTTTGGAAGTTCGTGCGGGTTTTAGTACCGGCCGGCAGCCGATCCCTGAGAATGAAACGATGTTCAACGTGCTGGCTCCGGGAGTTGTCCAGGATCATCTGACCCTGGGCGCAACCTGGACGATGCCCAGCAAATCAGAAATAACAATTGGCTATATGCACGCCTTCAAGAAGACCGTTACCGGCTCCGGCACGACAGCTGGTTTCAACTTGAACATGTATGAAGACTCTTTGGGTATTGCCTACGGCTGGAAAATGTAAACAACAGGCAGGAAGTATAAAATCTCATTCCCGGCCCGCCACTCTCGGCGGGCTTTTTCTTGGGCGTCGTTTGCGGCTGTCTGTTGACAGATTAACTCCGCGCATTTCAATCCCCGCTGACGGTCTTGCGGGTACGCGGTTGTCCCGGTTCAGTTTCGAGCAGGTCGCGCATGGTTTTTTCCACCATGGTTACGGCTTCCGGTGCCTCGATGCTCATCATCTGGTCTATGAACCAGGTGATATCTTTTTCATCCATGACCTCGCGCATGCAGTGGGCAAGGTAACGGATAAACGCAAACCCCGGGCCATCGCTGCCATAGTTGAATTCGGCATACTCTCCCGCGCGCTGGTTGAGTCTGTCGATGAAGTGCTGCTTGTGTTCGCTGATGCTGTTACCCATCAGCCTGCTTTGATTTTCAGCCAGTGTTTCCGCCACGCGGTTTGCCAATGTGCTGGTGAACAAAAAGCGCGTCTCTGCGGACAATTGGCGATAGGCGATGCGATCCGCGACCTGAATCAGAAACACCAGGAATTCGGCGAGAAAGGCAAAATACTGCGTGCCGATGGCGATCTCAAAATCCGCCTTGCGGGTGTTCTTGAGCGCGTTGTCGCCGATGCGCCAGATGACAAAAGCCAACGCCCCCGCTATTTCTTGCGGCGTTTTTTTACGTTCATTCCTGAACCAATGGCTTTTGATGCGCATGCCGGGTGGGCCGAAGGTTCGGGTCAACCCTTTTGCAGAAAGAATTCGAATTCGCCTGCGGATGCCTCAACAGTGTCGATGATTTTCACACCGGTCACGCTTGCCCAGCCGACGATGTCGGAATGTATTCCGGGGCAGTTGCTGATGAGCTTGAGAACCTCGCCTGAATTCATGCCATTCAGCAGCTTCTTTGCCTCCACGATAGGCCCGGGGCAAACCACACCGCGAATATCGAGGATCACATTCGCCTTGCGCACTTCTCCCTTGCCCTTCAGGATGTAATAGCTCGTGCCGCCATCCGGCATCGCTTCCGTTTTCAGTACGTGGTTGTGGGTCTGCTCCGCCCAGGCGAAAAGATCATCCCGCGTGCCCGGACAATCCGAGACCAACAGCAGTATTTGTCCGTTTTTCAGATCGTCAACTACGCGCTTGGCGCCGAGCAGTGGTGCGGGGCAGGTCAGGCCGCGCAAATCCAGTTTTACATTGGCGTGCAAGTCTTGAGTGCTCATTTTGATATCCTCTTGGTTTCTGAACCGTCATTTCTGTAGCCGGCATACCGGCTCGCTCATCGTTATTTGGGTGCCTCTATAAATTCAAAACCCTAAGCGAGACAAGGCGCGAAAGAAATTATAGCGCGCCGCATATGTTTTATATGTAAGCGTTAAAATTTCTTGAGCAACGCAGTATCGCGACGGGGTTTGGATTTATAGAGGCACCCATTTCAATACCCGCCTTTACCCAGTGGTTGCGGCAAACCGGCAACTTTTGCGCCTTGCTTGGCAGGGCCTGTCGGGAATAAATCATACAGCGCTTTGCTATCCGCCTCTGGCCAGAATTCATTAACACCCTTCAGCATATTGCGAAAATTTGGCGTATGCCCATGTTCACGGTATTCATCACGCAAATAATTGATGACCTGCCAGTGCCTGAGTGTTAACTCAATGTTTTCTGCAGCGGCAATGACGCCAACTATTTCTTCACTGTAGTCCGACTCCAGCAAGTAGCCTTCCGCATCGGTTTCAAGTTCGTTACCCGCAACTGTATATCCCATCACGCACCTCCGTTAAATGAAATAAAAATATCTCTCAATCATCACTACAAGCCAGAGATAACTTTGTAAGGCACAAAAATACCACAGCCAAATTGACGGCCCTCTCCCAGCCCGGCATATTGCAATTGCAGGGATGCTCCCGGTTTCAGATCATGTATAACCAGACTATAACCGTGAATGGATCGCAGAGCATCGGTAAGGGTACGCCGCTTGCCGCAGATCAATCTGGCCGCAATCCCCATCTTGCTTAACTGTGTATTGATGCCCTCCAGGAAAAGCATTTCGTCGGTTGCGCCTGTTACCAGCTGCGCGTGAAGGGTGGGGTAGGGTTGAATTGGGCGCAGCCTGCCTTTGCCTAACTGCAGGGTGCTTTCCCCCACATCCAGTTGTAGTCCTGACAGGGCGGTGGCGTGGGCGGCAAGCGCCAACGGCAAGCGCAGCACCAGTTTGGCGCGTTTGGGAAGCAGCATCCCTTCGTTGCTTTCTGCTGCGCGCAACGGCAATACCCCGACAGACTTTTCTTCAGCGAGCTGTGGAACACGGCGTATCAATGCCTCCCATAGCGCAAAGGGATAAGCAGTGGGGAGTATTCCGCCGCCAAGATCGAACACCATGTCTACCATCTCTGGGATATTAATGGTCACTCGCCCGTTGTTGCTACGCAGGTTGTTTTTGGGAATCTGCCCAGCTTTGCATGGCAGCCGCCCACTGTTGTGCTGTGGCAGGGTCAATGTCGAAAATCGTAAAACGCCTGTTTTCACGAATGCGGATGCGCAACAGGCTCATCCCGCCTTCGGCATGATTTATCTGTTGCAATTCAATTTCCTGATTGCCCAAAGGAACCCTGATTTTTATCAATTCGCTGATTTTTGCCATTATAATTTCCTCTCGCTTAACAGTACCGCAATATCCCTGAGGATATTCTGCACAGGATTTATAGACGCCTAAGTCTATCGCTAATGCACTTGGAAATGAAATACTGCTGGGGGAAGGCAAACTACCACCCTTTAGGGTTATTGAAGATAGCCGCTAAGGGTGATGGAATGCACAGGGGATGCACCGTATAGTGCACCGAACCATTAAGAAATTGGGTAGCCGCCGAGTTGAAAGTGGTAGAGTAGGCGGGTCGCAATTCCCTGCCTCTGCCGACAGTTAAAATAGGTTGCCGGCAGCAAGCGCTAGTCAATACGACTGAAAGGAAGAATTATGGCTAAGAAGATGCATGACACCCCAAACCTTGATCAACTCGAGGATGGTCCATGGCCCAGTTTTGTGACTGGTTTGAAAAAGTTGGCAAAAGACAAGGATTATGTTGTTGACCTCCTTGGCCAGCTCGAGACTTCGTACAGAAACAAAAAAGGCTACTGGAAGGGTGGCACGGTCGGTGTGTTTGGCTATGGCGGCGGCGTGATTCCGCGCTTTACCGAACTCAAGGATGAAAAAGGCCAGCCGGTGTTCAAGGATGCTGCCGAGTTTCATACCCTGCGCATCATGCCTCCGCCCGGCATGCACTACGATACCGATACGCTGCGCAAGTTCTGCGACATATGGGAGAAACATGGCTCCGGCCTCATCGCGCTGCATGGCCAGTCCGGCGATATCATGATGCAGGGCTGCACCACCGAGAATGTGCAGAAGGCATGGGACGAAATCAACGAAATGGGCTTCGACATGGGTGGCGCCGGCCCGGCTGTGCGCACATCCATGTCCTGCGTCGGCGCGGCGCGTTGCGAGCAATCCTGTTATGACGAAGCCAAGGCGCATCGCGTTGTATTGAATACTTTTCTGGATGATATCCATCGCCCTTCCTTGCCGTACAAGTTCAAATTCAAATTTTCCGGCTGCCCGAACGATTGCATGAACGCCATACAACGCTCTGACATGGCAGTGATCGGAACCTGGCGCGACAATATCCGCACCGACGAGGCGCTGGCTAAGAAATGGTTTGCCAAGCACAGCATGGACCAGTTGGTGAATGACATTGTGGCGCGTTGCCCGACCAAAACGTTCCGGCTCAAGCAGATCAAGGACGTCGAGAGCGGCCCGGGCATCTCCAGCGTCGCGATCAATGACACCCATGCGATAGAAATCGACAACCACGATTGCGTGCGCTGCATGCACTGCATCAATGTCATGACCGGTGCATTGGCCCCCGGTGAAGACAAGGGCGCAACCATCCTGGTGGGTGGCAAACGCACCCTCAAGATCGGCGACCTGATGGGCACGGTGGTCGTTCCATTCATGAAACTGGAAACAGATGAGGACATGGAAAAGCTGGTTGATCTCGGCCAGCGCATCATTGATTTCTTCGCGGAAAACGCGCTCGAACACGAGCGCACCGGTGAAATGATCGAACGCATCGGCCTGGCGAGTTTCCTCGAGGCGTTGGAACTTGAGGTGGATTCAAACATGGTGTCCACACCACGCACGAATCCATACGTTCGTACCGATGGTTGGGATGACGAGGTTGCTAAAATCAAAGCCAAGAAGCAAGCTGCCTGAGGAGATAGAACATGAATGCACCCGTGCAAATGCGCAAGCCGAAAGAGACCGGCGTACCCGACAACAAGAAGTATCTGCATCCATTGCTGGCAAAGAACTACGGCAACTGGAAGTATCATGATCGCCCCCGTCCCGGCGTGCTTCATCATGTGGCTAAAAGTGGTGACGAGGTTTGGTCGGTGCGTGCCGGCACGCAGCGGCAAATGGACGTTGGCACCATCCGCAAGCTATGCGATATTGCTGACAAGTACGCGGAAAGCCGCGTGCGATTCACTATCCGTTCCAATATCGAGTTCATGGTATCCAGCGCGGAGAAGGTTAATCCGCTGATTGCCGAACTGGAAAAGCACGGCTTCCCGGGGGGTGGTACAGGCAACTCGATTTCGATGATTTCCCATACCCAGGGTTGGCTGCACTGTGATATCCCCGGCACGGATGCTTCCGGCGCAGTCAAGGCTTTGATGGACGAGCTGATTGTTGAATTCAAACGTGAGGAAATGCCCAACCGTGTGCATATTTCCACCTCATGCTGCGAAATCAACTGCGGCGGACAGGCTGACATCGCGATCATCATTCAACATACCAAACCGCCGGTGATCAACCACGACCTGGTGGCCAATGTATGCGAACGCCCGGCGGTGGTCGCGCGTTGCCCTGTTGCCGCGATTCGCCCGGCAATGGTGAATGGCAAGCCGTCCCTGGAAATTGATGAATCAAAATGCATGTGCTGCGGGGCGTGCTATCCACCCTGCCCGCCGATGCAGATCAATGACCCGGAGAATTCCAAGCTGGCGATTTGGGTAGGCGGCAAGAATTCCAATGCACGCGGCAAGCCGACCTTCATGAAAATGGTTACTTCCGGCCTGCCCAACAATCCACCAAGATGGCCCGAAGTCACCGAGGTGGTGAAGCGGATTCTGCACGTTTACAAGGAAGATGGCCGTCCGTGGGAACGCATGGCAGACTGGGTCGAACGCATTGGCTGGCAGCGTTTCTTTGAAAAGACCGGGCTGCCGTTCACCAAATACCTGATTGACGACTGGCGCGGTTCCCGCGCTTCCCTCAATGCCTCGACTCATATTCGCTTTTAGCTTATTTGTTTCCAATCCGGGGTGGCTACATGAAATTTGGCATTGTCGTTAACGAAGGCCCTTATCAGCATCAAGCCAGTGATACTGCCTACTTGTTCTGCAAGGCGGCTATTGCAAAAGGCCACGAAGTATGGCGCGT
>ORMF010423520.1_pt1 | contig 14127 bp, 8 predicted proteins | sample 1779871 | NCBI WGS metagenome assembly ORMF01 (sample SAMEA104232316, study PRJEB22302) | groundwater metagenome | biome: forest; feature: aquifer; material: groundwater | place: USA | collected 2011-08-07 | depth 5.4 m | reverse complement strand
GAGCCAGACGAGGCCCGAGGGAGGCAGCAGCCCGAGGCGTACGTGGGTGTACGTTGAGGGCTGCTGCCGACCGAGAACGAAGTATGGCGAAGTCAGTTGGCCCGGCACTAGCCGAGCACGACGCGAACGGAGTGAGTGGCGCCGTCATCAGTGAGCCGGAGCGGCCCGCCGCCGGAGGCCGGAGAGGCGCCGTCCACCTCCACGATCGAGACGCCGCGCGAGACACCAAGTGGGTTCTCGACCATAATCTCGTAGCGCGCCGAGCGATACCGGAAGACAATCTCGAAGCGCGGCCAGCCACGCGGGATGCACGGGTCGAGGTGGAGGAACTCCCCCCGCACGCGGAATCCGAGCAGCCATTCGAGCCCGGCGCGGTACATCCACCCCGCCGAGCCCGTATACCAGGTCCAGCCGCCGCGGCCGACGTGGGCGCGCTCCGCGTACACATCGGCGGCCACGACATACGGCTCGACCTTGTAGCGATCGGCGTTCGCGCGGGTGCGGGCGTGGTTGATCGGGTTCAACAGCGAGAAGAGCCCGTGCGCCTTGTCTCCCTCGCCCAGCGTGGCGAAGGCGATCACGGACCAGAGAGCGGCATGGGTGTACTGGCCGCCGTTCTCGCGAATGCCCGGGGGATAGCCCTTGATGTAGCCGGGATCGAGAACCGTATGGTCGAATGGCGGAGCGAGGAGGAGCATGAGTCCGTCATCCGGATGAATCAGTCGCTCCTCCACCGCGGCCATTGCCCGCGCCGCGCGGGCCGGCTCCGCTGCGCCCGAGATCACTCCCCAGGACTGCGCGATCGAATCGATCCGGCATTCCTCGCTCTTCGTGGATCCGAGCGGGGTGCCGTCGTCGAAATAGGCGCGGCGATACCAATCGCCGTCCCACGCCTGCGCTTCCAGGGACACCTTGAGCGCGGCCGCATGCTCTTGCCACACGACGGAACGCGCCTGGTCGCCACGGTCCTCGGCTACCCGCGAAAATTCGCGGAGCGTCGCATGGAGAAACCACCCGAGCCAAACGCTTTCCCCGCGCCCCTCCCGGCCGACCCGGTTCATGCCGTCATTCCAGTCGCCCGTGCCGATCAAGGGAAGGCCGTGAGCCCCGACGGCGAGCGCCCGGTCGAGCGCGCGGGCGCAGTGCTCGAAAAGGGTCCCCTGCTCCGATGACATGTCCGGCTGAAAATACGATTCCTCCTGCCCTGTCGCGAGTGTCGGCCCATCGAGGAAGGAGACGATCTCGTCCAGCACCGCCGCGTCGCCCGTGGTGTCCCGATAGTGGAGAACGGCGTACGGCAGCCAGACCGCATCGTCGGAGATCCGTGTGCGAACGCCGCGGCCGGAGGGCGGGTGCCACCAGTGCTGCACGTCGCCCTCCACGAACTGGCGGGCCGCCGCTCGAAGGAGGTGCTCGCGCGCGATTCCCGGCGTCGCTACCGACAGGGCCATCACATCCTGGAGCTGGTCGCGAAATCCATACGCCCCGCCTGCCTGATAGAACGCGGAGCGCGACCAGACCCGGCATGCGAGCGTCTGATAGAGCAGCCAGCGGTTGAGCAGCAGGTCCATGGACCGGTCCGGAGTCTTTACCTGGACCGCGCCAAGCACCTCGTCCCAGCGGTCCTCGACGGCCCGCAAAACCATGTCGAGGTCGGCCGTCCGGTAGCGCGCGATCAAGGCGCCCGCCTCCTCGCGAGTCGCGGCCTCGCCGAGGAAGAACACGACTTCGGTGCGCTCTCCAGCGGGAAGCTCGACGATGGTCTGGAGCGCTCCGCACGGGTCGAGGCCGGCGCCGACCCGTCCGGAGAGGCGACCCTCGCGGATGAGGGCCGCCGGGCGATCGAGGACGCCGTTCCGCCCGAGGAACTCCGTCCGATCGCCCGTCCACGCCGTCTGCGCCCCGCCGAGATCGGCAAACGCCACGCGGCCGGCAAAGTCACTGGCCCAGGTGTTGCGCGCGTGCATCGCCTTCGTATCCGGGTCGATCTCGGTCACGATGAACGGGGCGGAGGCGCTGCGCGACACCCCGAGAACCCACTCGACATAGGCGGTCACCGACAGCCGCCGCGTCCGGCCCGACACGTTCCTCACCGTCAGGCGGGACACCTTGATCGGATCCCCGAGCGGCACGAACTGCAGCAACTCGAGCGAGATGCCGTGCGAGACGTAGTCGAAGCGGCTATAGCCCTGGCCGTGTCTCGCCGTGTAGGGCTGACCGGCCTCGCGGACCGGCAGCGCCGTCGGACTCCACAACTCGCCGCTCTCCTCGTCCCGGACGTAGATTGCCTCACCCGGCGCGTCGTTGACCGGATCGTTCGACCACGAGGTAAGCTGGTTTTCTCGACTATTGGCCGACCACGTGTACCCGGAGCCCGACTCGGAGACCTGAAAGCCGAAGACCGGATTCGAGATCACATTGATCCAGGGGGCCGGAGTGGCGTCCCCCGCTCCGAGGATCGTCACGTACTCCCGCCCCTCCGCCGCAAAGCCGCCGAGGCCGTTGAAGATTTCGAGCTCCGGCCGTGGCAGCGGGGGGTCCGGCAGCGGCCTGGTCGAGGGCGGCCGCCGCAGCGGAGCGACCGGCGGGGTCTCGGGTCGCTGCTCGCGCGTGATCTGCTCGGCCAGTGTCCCGCGCCGATTCGACAGCACCGCGCGGGCCACGGTGAGCAGGGCATCGCGCTGTGAAGGAGTAACGCGGTCCGATCGGAGGATATACACGCTGCCGTGCGGCGCGTGTCCATCATGGGTCGCTGCCGATTGGCTCGTGCGGACCAGCGTCTCCAGCAAGGATTGCAAGTCCTGCACGTACGACGGCGCCCGCTCGTTCAGGATAACCAGGTCGACCGCGAGCTGCTTCATCCGCCAGTATTCGTGGGCGCGGAGCAGCTGCCGCACGATGCCCACATCGTCGGGGTCGTCGATCTGCACCAGGACGATCGGGATATCCCCCGAGATCCCGTGCGGCCACAGGGCCGCGGGACCGCCCGTGTCACGCGTAAGCACGTCGGCGGAGGGCCGGAGCGTCCGGTCCAGGAAGAGCACGCGACGGGCGAGGCTCTGGAAAAGGTGGGCCTCGTCGGGCCCGATGCCGAGATGGTGCAGCTGCACCTGCGCCTGGGTCCACGCCAGGGTAGCGGCACGGTCGAACGTGACCGCGTGGCGGTACTTCTCGGCGAGGCCAAGGGCCTCCTCGCGCGACGGCGCGACCATGGTCGAGAACGACACCCGGACGGTGACCCCGGGGGGGATGCGCACACGCCGTCGCAGACTCACGATCGGATCCAGTACGGAGCCCACAGTGTTGGAGAGGGCCCGGCCCTCGAGCAGCGAGAGGGGCATCCGGACCCCGCGGCCGCGGCCGAGAAACCGGGCGCGGTCGGTTTCCCATTGGAGATTGCCGACTGTCTCGCCCTCGACGGCCACCACGTGCGCCAGCCAGAGTCGCGGCTCGTCAGGCGATCTCGGCCGGCGCGTCGCGAGCACCACGTCCAGCTCGGGAACGCACTCGGTCTGGACGAAGAGGTTCGAGAACGCGGGGTGGACCGCATCGGCTGCCGGCGGCACCAGCACGACCTCGGCGTACGATGTCAGCTCGATCTCCCGGGTTCGTGTGCCCAGATTCATGACCGAGACCCGCCGCACCTCGGCGTCGTCTTCCGGAGAGACGAGCACGTCGAGCGTGGTGGTGATCGAGCCATCCTGCCTGGCGATCTTGGCCCGGTCCTCGGAGAACACCACCTCGTACCTGTCCGGCTCCAGTCCGGCGGGCTGGTAGCCGGCCGACCAGACCTGTCCGCTGTGCGCATCGCGGAGGTAGACGTACGTGCCCCCCACGTCGCGCGTGACGTCCTCTCTCCAGCGGGTCACGGCGATGCCGCGCCAGCGGCTGTACCCGGAGCCCGCGGCCGTGACCATCACCGCATAGCGCCCATTCGACAGGATATGGGTGCGCGGGAGCGCTCCGTGGGGCGTGGTGAAGCGCCGGACGACCGGAGGGACGAACTCTCGCGCGTCGCCGATCGCCATCACGTCTTCCGCAGGCGGTCGGGCGACCGCGACGTCTCGCGGTGTCCGCTCCTGCAGCAAGAGGTCGGTCGCCTGGACAAGGGGTTCGGTGTGAAAGCGCGCGCGCATGATCCCGCCGTGAAGGACATTGTCGAGGGCGACGATCGACATGCCCTGGTGGTGCGCCATGTATGCGCGGACAATGGCCACTAGGGCGTTCTCGGGAAGCCGGGACGGCGTGTAGTCGAGAGCTTCGTAGAAACCGTAGGCGCCGCCGCCGCCCGCGTCCGCGAGACGCCGAAAGTTTCGGACCGCGGCCCCCGGATCGATCATGGCCGCCAGCGCAGTCGCGTACGGGGCGACGACGACATCGTCGCTCAGCCCCCGCCGGAGCCCGAGGCCGGGTACGCCAAAGTTCGAATACTGGTAGGTCATCTCGAGGTCGCGCGCGTTATAGCCCGACTCGGAGACTCCCCACGGCACGCCGCGCTCCGCGCCATACGAGATCTGGCGGCGGACCACGAGCCGGCAAGTCTGATCCAGCAGGCTCCCCGCCGGCGCGCGCATGACGAGGGCGGGCATCAGGTACTCGAACATCGAGCCCGACCAGGACACGAGCACGGAATCCTGTTCCACCGGCGTCAAGGCGCGGCCCAGCCGGAACCAGTGTGAGACGGGGACATCGCCCTTCGCGATCACGACGAAGCTGGTGAGACGGGCCTCCGAGGCAAGCAGGTCGTAGTAGCCGGAGTCGAGACTACCGTCGGCGACACGGTAGCCGATCGAGAAGAGCTTGCGCACCGGATCGAAAAGGAAGCCGAACTCCATGCCCCTGGCCACCGCTTCTGCGATCTGAGCGAGGTTCGTCAGGCGCTGGATGAGAAGCTCGGACATCGGGCTCGTTCCATCGAGATCGCGGGTATGGCTTTCGACGGTTGCCTGCAAGGCAAGAGCCCAGACGATCACCTCCTCCGACGGTTCCTCCGATGGCGAGCTCCTGCGATCGTCCTCGACCACGCCCCGCGCGAGGTCCGTCACGGCGCGGGCATGGGTCTTGAGCCCGGCGAGTCGCCCCGACCACTCGGCCGCCTCGGGCACCTCTTTGACCGCCGCCAGGACGACGTCCAGGGCCTCGTCCAGCCGATGCCGGGTGACCGAACGCGTGCGCCGGCCATCGGCCGGGGCGCGCGCCGACTCACGGACGAGGAGCGCGGCGTCCCCGATCCCGCCGAGATCCGTCGGAGGCAGGAGCGGCCGCTCGATGATCTCCCGGCAGGCGTGGCCGAGCGCGATGAGGTGGCCCGCGAGATTGCCGCTGTCGACCGACGACACGTACCGCGGATCGAGCGGACGGAGGTCCGTCGTGTCGTACCAGTTGAAGAAGTGACCGCGGAAACGCTCGAGACGCTGCATCGTCTGGAGCGTGGCCTCCAGCCGATCGACGGCGTCGAGCGTGCCGATCCATCCGAAATCTCGAGCGGCCACGATTGACAGGAGATAGAGGCCCAGGTTCGTGGGCGAGGTCCGATGAGCCACGACCGGTTTCGGGTCTTCCTGGAAGTTGTCGGGGGGCAGCGAGTGATCTTCAGGACCCGCGAACGTGGTGAAGAACCGCCACGTCCGGCGCGCGATCAACCGGAGGGCGCGTGCGTCGGCCGCGGACAGCGGCGAGGTCCCGGCGGCGAGCCCGGGCGAGCTGACCCATCGCGCCACCGCGGGGGAAGCCATCCACAGCAGCAGGAAGGGCACCACGGCGGACAAGACATCGGGCCGCCGCCAGCCGACGATGGCCGCCGCGCACAGGGCGAGAGCAAGCCCCCCGCCCATTCGGCGATAAAAGCCCCAGAGACCGAGCCCGAGCCCGGACCTTGCCTGTGCCGCCGTGACCCACTCCAATAGATGACGGCGTGTCACATACACGCGAACGAGCGTCCGCACGATCGCGTCGCTCATCAGCCAGGCCTGATGCGCCAGCATGGTGATCACGAACGCCGTCTGCGAAACGGCCTGAAGCGTATCGCGGCCGACCGCGCGCAGGTGGCTGCGCTTCGAGATGCCGCGCCTCCTGGGAATCAGCCCGTTGAGGGCCGGCAGGAGCGCCGGGACCGCGATGGTAGCGAGGACGAACGCGGTCCACGTCGCGGGCGACGTGCCCCGCATGGTCCACGCGGCGACCAATGTGAGGAAAGCGGTCGGGGCCGACAGGGTGCGGCGCAGATTGTCTGCCATCTTCCAGCGGCCGATCAGCGGGATCCGCGCTCGCAGGATCCATGGCAGCAGCTGCCAGTCGCCACGCGCCCATCGATGCTGGCGGGCCGCGGCGACGCCGTAGTGCGAGGGCGCGCTCTCGAACAGCTCGACGTCGGTGACCAGGCCCGCACGCGCGAACAGGCCCTCGAAGAGGTCGTGGCTCAGGAGGGCGTTCTCCGGCACCCGCCCGGCCAGGGCCGACTCGAACGCGTCCACGTCGTAGATCCCCTTGCCGGTGTACGAGCCCTCACCGAAAAGATCCTGGTAGACGTCGGACACGGCGGCCGCGTACGGGTCGATGCCGGACTGGCCTGACGAGAGCTGTTGGAAGATGGAACCCTGGCGCCCCGGCAGGGGCGGCGTGACCCGGGGCTGGAGCACGCCGTACCCTTCGACGACGCGACTCGTCTTTGGATCAAGCCTCGGCCGATTGAGCGGATGCGCCATCGTACCGACCAGCCGGTTGACTGCGCCTCGCGGCAGACGTGTGTCCGCGTCAAGGGTGATGACGTAGCGGACGTCCCGCGGCGCCGCGGCGGCGGGGCTCGGAGACGGCAGAAACGAGGTATCGGTGGCCCCTCGAAGCAGCCGGTTCAGCTCGTGAAGCTTCCCGCGCTTGCGTTCCCACCCCATCCAGACCTGCTCGCGCTCGTTCCAGAGCCGGCGGCGATGGAGGAGCAGGAATCGGCCGCCCCCATCCGCGGCAGTTCCATGCCGCTGGTTCAACCCCGCGATGCTCTCGCGCGCCGCCGCCAGAAGATCCTCGTCACCCGGCATGGTTTCCGCGGGCGCATCCGTCCAGTCGGAGAGGATGGCGAAGCGAAGGTCGCCGTCCGAATTCGCCAGATAGTGCACTTCCAGCCGCTCCATCTGCTCGTCGATCTCGGGGCGGGCGCCCAGCAGTGTCGGGATGACGATCATGGTGCGCAGGCCCGGCGGGACGCCATCACGAAGCTCGAACCGCGGCAGCGAGCTCGGCTTGACCACGGTCGCGACGAAGCGATTCACGAGCGCTATCGCCAGATCCGAAGCCGGGATGACGGCCAGTAGCCCGACCACGAGAAGGGCCGTCGGCCCGCCCCCGGATGCCCAGGCGGCCAGGAGGGGCAGCGCGAGAACGCACAGGGTGAGGAGAGCATTCGTGCCGAGGTACCCGAAGGTTGCCGTCGCGATATATGCGCGAAGCAGCCGCCGCGGCATGGAGGTCCGGAAACCGAGTGTAGCTTCCAAGGCCGGGCGCCCGCCACCGACGAGATAGAACCCGGGATCATTCCGGCGGCCGTCGCGCCCCTCGCTCCGCGCCGCCTGGGCGATCGCCTCACGGGCGACGTCGAGCTCAGCGCGGCTCGATCCTCTCGCGAGCTCCTCGATCGCGTGTCGGTAGCTGTCGCGCGTCGCGAAGTCCATCGCGGCATAGTTGACGTCCGCCCAGAGCACTCGGTCGACCAGGCTGACGCTCTCGAAGAACTCCGTCCAGTCGAGCGCGGACATCAAGCCCATGCTCATGATCACGTTCCGGACGGTGACGTTCATCGCGGCCTGCCGCTGGTGTTCGACCCGCACGATGTCGTCGGACGTCGTCCCCTGGGCCGCCAGGCGCTGGTCCAGCCACTGGAGCGCGGGCGTGACCGCGGGATCCTGATCGCGGAGTCGCTGGACGAGCTGCACCGCGAAGGCGGTCTCCAACGGGGCATCCTCGAGGCGCCAGAGTCCCCACTCGGTCGGCGTGGAGGGGAGGCCGCCGAGTCCGAGGAGATCGTCCGCCAGCGCGTCGGCCTCCTGACGTGCCGCACGCCCGCGGACGATGCTCTCCGCGAGGCGCCGGAGATTTTCCACCAGCACGACCCGCAGGGTGATCGCGACCGCCCAGAGTTCGCCGATGGTCAGCGGCTGGACGCGCTGGTAGGCGTGCACGAATCGGCGGAGAAGGTCCGGATCGAAGCGACTATCCGTGTGCGCGACGAAGGCCCAGGCGATGCCGTAGACGCGCGGATAGCCGGCGAAAGGGCCGCCCGCCAGCTTGGGCAGCTCGCGATAGAAGGCCGCCGGCAGGTCGTCGCGGATCTCGCGCAGCTGCTCGTCCACGATGTGAAAGTTGTCGACGAGCCATTCCGCCGCCGGCACGATCGAGCGCTCCTCGCGGATCGCTTTGGCGACCGCGCGATACGTCTCGCGCAACACGCGTCCGTTGTCCTGAACGCGCGGGAGCAGTGGACGTCCCCTGACGGATCCGCTGAGGACGGGCTGGGCGGCCGCCAGGCTCTCGGCGTGCTGCTCGAGGCGCTCGACACCAAAGAGCTCCGCCCGGATCGGCTCTTCGAGCGTCTCGGGGGTTAGCTCCGTCGACCGGTGAGCGGCAGCCATGGATCTCCTGGTCGTGTCCTGAGCGTGAGCCGCGAGGAACGGTGGCGCCGCCGAAGGGAGACCGTGAACTGCTCGGGAATTCGAGAGGTGGCGGGGGCGCCCGACCCCGCACAGCACGTCTTCGAGGTGGTATCAGTGTACAGGAAGCCCCTGACCCGCGCGGCTCGAACTAAGATCTCCGCCGGGATGCACTGGAGGTGCATACTTTAATCTGTATTCAGCTCCGTACCAACGCTTCAGCGCACCAGCCGCGGATTGTGACAAACAGTCCGGCCGACATTTTTCAGCCGGAAGTGTCTCAAGCTTTCTAGAGATCATCAACGCCGCGGTGACGGCACCGCCTCCCAATCGAGCGCCCACTTTCGGGTCAGTCTTCCTCGAGCAGGTCCTGGAGCGCCCGCAGCACGTCCACGTAGCTGATGATCCCGAGGACTTCCTGCGTCCCCGGCTCGACGACCGGGAGCGCACCGATCTTGTGCTCGAGCAGGAGGCTGATCACATCGCCCACCTCCGTGTCGGGCTCGACGGAGATCACGTCCGAGCTCATGACCTCGGCGATCGGTGTCTCCAGCTCCCCCCGGAGCGCGTCGGCCCCCTCGACCCTGAGAACCCTGGCGAGATCGACCTGGGCGAGATCGCGGTCGCTCAGCATGCCCACGAGGACACCCTCCTCGACCACCGGGACGTGGCGAACCGCCAGCTCGCGCATCACATCCCACGCCTCCGCAATGCTCGCCTGCGGCGCCACGGTCAGCGGGTTCGGAGTCATCAAGTCGCGAGCGATCATCGAATCCTCCTTGGCGTCAGCTTGGTCCATATCAAAGCAAGGACAATGCCAGCGCCGCACGCGACCGATCGGCCTCCTATCACCGCGACAACCTCGCGGCCGGGAGCACTCGGTGGGGCGGTGGCTCCCCGCCTGAGGCGGCAGCGTCCCGTGGCGACCCGCCCGATCTTCCGCAACTGCACGAACCGGCGCGGTTCCCGCGTGGCACAGGCCTTGCTCTCCATCGGCCCAGGGAGAGGGTCAGCGTGACGCGCAAGCCGGCGGTCCTGGTGACCGGCGCGAGCGGTGAGGTCGGGCATGGCCTGATCCATCACCTCGCGGATCTCGGCGTCTACGATGTGGTGGCCCTCGACGTCCGGGCCATGGACGACGAGGTGGCCCGGCGCTGCGCCGCAACCCGGATCGGGGACATTCTCAACCGTCACCTTCTGGACCGGCTGAGGAGCGAGTTCGAGATCTCGATCGTCTTCCATCTGGCGGCGCTCCTGTCCACCCGGGCGGAATTCATTCCGGAGACGGCCCACGAGGTGAACGTCCAGGGCACGCTCAACCTCCTCGGCCTCGCCGTCGAGGAGGCTCGCTCGCTCGGGCATCCGGTCAAGTTCCTCTTCCCGAGCTCCATCGCGGTCTACGGCCTCCCGGATCTCGACACGAAGCGCACGGCCGGAAAGGTGGCCGAGGGCGAGTGGCTCACGCCCATCACGATGTATGGGTGCAACAAGCTCTACTGCGAGCATCTCGGCCGATACTTCGCGCGTCACTACCGGCAGCTGGCGGCCGGGGAGCCGAGCGGCGTCGACTTCCGGGCGATCCGCTTTCCCGGATTGATCTCGGCGTTCACGGACCCGAGCGGAGGCACGAGCGACTACGCTCCGGAGATGATCCACGCGGCCGCGCAGGGGCGCGCGTACGCCTGCTTTGTCCGCGAGGACACGCGCATCCCGTTCATGGCCATGCCCGACGCGATCGAGGCCCTGCTGGCCCTGATGGACGCTCCCGCCGAGTCCCTCACGAGCCCCGTGTACAACGTCTCGGCCTTCAACCCCAGCGCTCTCGAGCTGGCCGAGCTCGTGCGGCGCTCGTTCCCGGACGAGCGGATCACGTTCGCGTCGGACCGGCGCCGGCAGGCCATCGTCGATTCCTGGCCCGAGGACGTGGACGATGCGCGGGCCAGGCGCGACTGGGGCTTCCGGCCGGCGTATGACCTCGCGCGCGCGTTCGAGGCGTACCTGACGCCGAATATCACGCGGCGCTACGCCCCGCGCCGAGAAGCCGGCCGGGTGCGGACCCGGGCCGGTGGGGAGACGGGTCATGTACGGTGAAATCAAGCGGCGGCTCCAGGCCGAGCTCGACGGGATCCGCGAGGCCGGACTCTGGAAGGGCGAGCGGGTCGTGGAGGGACCCCAGGGCGCCCGCCTGGCCGTGGGCGGACGCGAAGTGCTCAACTTCTGCGCCAACAACTACCTCGGGCTGGCCAACGAGCCCGCGCTGATCCGGGCGGTCCAGGACGGCCTGGCCCGCTGGGGGTTCGGGCTCGCGAGCGTGCGATTCATCTGCGGCACCCAGACGATCCACAAGGAGCTCGAAGCGGCCATCGCGCGCTTCCTGGGCGTGGAAGACGCCGTGCTCTACACGTCGTGCTTCGACGCCAACGGGGGGCTCTTCGAGACGCTTCTCGACGAGCCCGACGTCGTCATCTCAGACGCGCTGAACCACGCCTCGATCATCGACGGCATCCGCCTCTGCCGGGCCCAGCGCCAGCGCTATGAGCACCGCGACATGGCCGACCTCGATCGCATCCTGAAGGCCACCGCGGCGGCGAGGACGCGTCTCATCGTGACCGACGGCGTGTTCTCCATGGACGGCGACGTCGCGCCCCTGGCCCAGATCTGCGATCTGGCCGATCGGTACGCCGCGCTCGTGATGGTCGATGACAGCCACGCGACGGGGTTCTTCGGCCCGACGGGCCGCGGCACCCCGGAGCACTGCGGCGTCGCCGGTCGCGTGGACATCATCACCTCGACGCTCGGCAAGGCGCTCGGCGGCGCGAGCGGAGGCTTCACGGCGAGCCGTGCCGAGATCACGGCGCTCCTGCGCCAGCGCTCCCGGCCCTATCTCTTCTCGAACACCCTGCCGCCGGCCGTGGTCTGCGCCGGTCTCGCCTGTCTCACGCTCCTCTCGGAGTCCACCGAGCGCCGCGACCGGCTCGCAGCCAACACGCGCTGGTTCCGCCAGGCGATGACGGAGGCGGGCTTCAGGCTTCGCCCCGAGGAGCACCCGATCGTGCCCATCATGCTCGGGGACGCGCGGCTCGCTCATCGGATGGCGGCGGATCTCTTCGACGAGGGCATCTACGTCGTGGGCTTTTCCTACCCGGTGGTACCCAAGGACCAGGCGCGTATCCGCGTGCAGATCAGTGCCGCCCACGAGCCGGCGCATCTCGAGCGTGCCGTATCCGCGTTCGTGAAGGTCGGCCGGGCTCACGGCGTGATCTGAGCCGGCGGGCCGGCAGGTTAGGGGGCAACCAGGTCCGGGCCGCCCAGTTCCTCGGGATCAACCGCAATACGCTCAGGAAAAAACTCAAGGAGCACGGGATAGATCCGAGCGTCGTCTAGACACAAGTAGCTGATCTAATACGTCTAATTCCATCATTCTGACGAGCATAGAAAGTTTCTTGACTATTCCGACTGAGATAGTAATATTTGTCCATGGAACACGCCCCGACTGCCTCAATCAAGCGAACCCTCGATTGCCGGGAGACGCTCTGCCCTGGTCCGGTGGTGGAGGTGTCCAAGGCCATCCGGGCACTGGGTCAGGGCGAGGTCCTCGAGGTGCTGGCGACCGATCCCGGCTTCGTGCCCGACATCCAGGCGTTCTCCAAGCGCACGGGGCATCCGCTCCTCGCCGTCGAGAGCATCGAGGAGGGTTTCCGCGCCCTTCTCCGTCGCGCCCGCTGATGGCCAACCCGGCCGCCGCGGAGCTTGCGCTGCCGGTCGAGCCGCGCCGCTGCCCCACCTGCCGGACAAAGATCGTCGTGCCAGGTGAGCAAGGGCTCGTTGTCAAGAACTCCATCCTGCGCGTGAGCGCGGCGACGGGCCATGCCAGCGCGAAGTGTCCTCGCTGTAAGACCTGGGTGGAGGTGCCGCTGACGTACTGCGAGTAACCGGTTCCCACAACAAGGCGGAAGTCGCTTCAGGACAGAAAGCCGAGGGGTCGGGCCCTTCGAGGCCCGGCCCTCGGCTTTTCTTGTTCCGTGAGGAGATGACGATGAGCGAGCGGATCGACGAGTCATGAGTTCGGAAGCGTCCCTCTTCCCTGTGTTTCTGAAGCTCGAGGGTCGCGCCGTGGTCCTGGTCGGCGGGGGCGCGGTGGCCCGCGTCAAGCTGTCGGAGCTGATCAGAGCCGGAGCCCGGGTGACCGTCGTGGCCCCCGAGGTTCGCCCCGAGATCTCGTCGTCCGGCGTCACCGTGGTGCAGCGCGAATTCGTTTCGAGCGATCTCGACGACGCCTGGTTCGTCGTCGCCGCCGCCCCGCCCGAGGTGAACCGGCGCGTGGCCGCCGCCGCGGCCGAGCGCCGCGTCTTCGTCAATGCCGTGGACGACGCCGACCGCGCGAGCGCGTATACGGGTGGAGTCTTCCGCAGAGGCGGCGTCATGATCGCGGTCTCCACCGAGGGCCGGGCGCCCGCCCTCGCCGGGCTCCTCCGTGAGGGGCTCGAAGCCGTGGTCCCTGAGGACGTCAAGGCGTGGATCGCCACGGCGCGGCAGCTCCGGCAACAGCAGCGGACCGCCGGTGTGACGATGGGCGACCGGCGGCCGCTCCTTCTCGGGGCGCTCAACCGCCTGTACGACGCGAGGGCGATCGGCAGATCGGAGGCAAAGTCATGAGCGGGTTCGTCTCACTCGTGGGCGCGGGTCCGGGGGACCCGGAGCTGCTCACACTGAAGGCCGCGCGGCGCCTCGCCGAAGCCGACCTGGTCCCCTACGACGCGCTGGTCTCCCCCGAGACACTGGGCCTCGCTCCCCGCGCGCACCGCTTCCTCGTGGGCAAGCGCGTGGTGCGCCTCAAGTGCGGCGATCCCTTCGTTCTCGGTCGCGGTGGTGAGGAAGCGCCGGCCCTGGCGGCGGCCGGCGTCCCCTTCGAGGTGGTCCCGGGGCTCACCACCGCCGTGGCGACTCCGGCCCCCTCGGGGATCCCGGTGACCCATCGCGGCCTCGCGTCGGGCTTCGTGGTGGTGTCGGGCCATGCCGAGGCGGCATACCGTCCCATTCTCGATCCCCTCTTCCCGGCGAGCGCCGCCTTGAGCAGGCCGGCGCGCGGCACTTCCTTTCGGCTCATCGTGAATGTCTCCCATGTCTTCATGGGGTGACATTCTCACTGAACAGTTAAGGGGTGACATTTCTATAGACCAACAGCACCCTGACAACCGCAGCTTGACTGCCCCGCGGTCGCCGGCGCAAGATCGCCGTTGATGACTGGCCTGGCTGGGGGATCGATCCTGCGGTCCGCAGGGCACTCTCGGTGCCAGCCACCCCGCCGCCGGGCCCCGCCGGCCCCGGCCCGGTCTGATAAGGGCCTTAAGGGCTATTCGCTTCGCTCAACCAGGCCCTACCGACTGTGGTCGGCGTCGCCCCGAGTAGCGCGTCGGCGCCCGGGGCGACCGCGCCCGGTGTCGAGGATGAGTGCGTCGGTGTCGATGTGCGCGGTTCGCACGGCCTG
>ORMF010438931.1_pt1 | contig 14130 bp, 9 predicted proteins | sample 1779871 | NCBI WGS metagenome assembly ORMF01 (sample SAMEA104232316, study PRJEB22302) | groundwater metagenome | biome: forest; feature: aquifer; material: groundwater | place: USA | collected 2011-08-07 | depth 5.4 m | reverse complement strand
CGCGCTCCCGGAGGCGGTCGAGCCGCTGACGCGTCTCCTGACCGATCCCGAGATGGAGGTGCGGCAGATGGCCGCCTTCGCGCTCGGACTTCTGAGGAACGTCTCCGCGCGCGGTGGTCTGATCGCCGCGCTTGCGGATGCCGAGCCGATCGTGCAGGGACGCGCGGCAGAGGCGCTCGGGGTCATTGGCGACAAGGCTGATGCTGCGGCCATCAGTACGATGGTGCAGGCTCATGTGCGGGCCGGCGCGCTCACCGGTGTTGCTGCGGACGATCTCACCTATCCGCTGCCACCACAGGCCGAGGCTGTCCGGCTAGGTTTGTATGCCCTAGCACGTCTGGGCTCATTCGAGGCCGTGGCGGCCGCCACGCTGGATCCGGCCGGCCAGCCGGTCTCGCGATGGTGGCCCGTCGCGTACGCGCTGCAGCGTGTGGGCGACACGCGAGCCGTCCCCTCGCTCCTTGCGCTGCTTCAGACCGAAGGCCGTTTTACGCGCGCGTTCGCCGCGCGTGGGCTGGGCGATCGTAAAGCGGCCGCCGCCGTCGATCCGCTGCTGCGGGTGATCGAACAGCGCCCCGATCCCGCGGTCACCATTCAGGCGGTTCGCGCGCTCATGGCCATCGGCGACGCGCGCTCCGCATCTCCTCTGCTGGCGCTGGTGATCGATGCAAACACGGATGCGACTCTTCGCCTCGAGGCGCTCGCCGCGCTCGCTGCCTTGCGTCCCGAGGAATCGCTCGACATCTTGCTGGATCTGCTTTCGGACCCAGCGCCACGCCTCCGCGCCGGTGCGATCGCGGCGCTGGCGCGACTCGATGCCGACACGTTCTTGACAGCGCTGTCCGGGCTCGACGCGGACAGGGATTGGATGGTTCGCGCGGCGCAAGCGTCGGCTCTCGCGATTCTGCCGGCCGAGCGAGCGCTGCCCCCGCTCACGGTCATGCTCGAGGACCACGATCAGCGCGTGCTTCCGTCAGTGCTGAATGCCATGGTGGCGCTGAAGGCGCCGGACGCCGAAAGGGCCCTACTGGCGCGTTTGTCCGCCGACGACATCGTCGTTCGGGCCACCGCAGCATCGGGGCTCGCAAGCCTGAAGTCGACGAACGCGGTGCAGCCTCTGATCAAGGCCTATGGCGACTGGCGCGCGGAGCCGAGTTACGTGGCGCGTGCGGCTGCGCTGGCGGCTTTGACCGCCATCGATCCCGCCGCCGCCCGCCCGATTCTGCAGGAGGCCCTCAAGGACCGTGACTGGGCCGTTCGCGTCAGGGCGCTGGCGCTGCTGCGTGAAGGCGGCATGGACATGACGGGCGAGGACATCCGGCCGGCGCCAGCCGGGCGTGCGATCGGTGATCAGGAGTGGCAGCTGCTGATCGAGCCGCGATTCTCGCCCCACGCGTATGTCGAAACGGCACGCGGCACGATCGAATTCGAGTTGGCCATCTTGGACGCGCCGCTGACTGTGGCCAGCTTCATCGACCTTGCGCGCCGCGGATTTTTCAACGGTGTTGCCATTCACCGCGTGGTGCCCGATTTCGTCCTGCAGGACGGTGATCCCCGCGGCGACGGCGAAGGGGGGCCGGGGTACACCATCCGCGATGAGATCAACCAACGGCCTTACCTGCGTGGGATCGTCGGGATGGCGCTGGATTGGGAAGACACTGGCGGCAGCCAGTTTTTCATTACGCACTCGCCTCAGCCGCACCTCGATGGCCGATATACCGTGTTCGGCCACGTCGTGAGCGGGATGGACGTGGTGGACCGGATTCAGCAGGGCGACGTGATCTCGACCGTGCGGATCTGGGACGGCGTGTCCATGACACCGTAGGGCTCTCAAATCCCCGATCCCAAATCCCCAATCCCAAATAGAAAAAGGGGGCCATAGGTGCGCCCCCTTCAAATTCGCGAGCGGCGGACTACTTCTTCTTCGCCGCCTTTTTCTTAGCGCCCTTCGCTGCTTTCTTGGCCATTGGAATCCCCCCTTTCAGGTCCTGGATTGTGCGAAGCGTTCTACCGCGCCACCGCAGCGCACCCTGCCGCCTGGCACGTCGGGCTGCGGTACCGGTCCCCTCGCCTCACGGTGAACTCCCGCATCCGGCAGGAGAGCAGCAACTGATAAAAAAAGGGGTGCTCCATCCGAGCACCCCTCAAGTCCTTACGAAGAATTACCGCTTCTTCGCGGCCTTCTTCTTGGCGCCCTTGGCAGCCTTTTTCGCCATTTTGTTCTCCTCAGGTTGTTGTGACTCAGCCTCAACAGGCTACGCAGCCTGTCACAACTGGTGGGCTGAGCCATCCACCCTCATACCAGATGTAGATTCTAGGTGAGATTCATCGGATGTCAAGCATAAAAGCGCGCGGGTTGTCAAAAAAAACGCCGTCTCGACCACGCTCAACGGAGTAAGAACTGTCAAGTCTCATCTCGACTCCGTCTGGTTCGCGCGCGCTTGAAGAGAAGTGTCGGATCGATGCGCGCGGATCTGCAGTGGAGTACGAAGGAGGAAGGAGATAGAAGGAAGGAGGAAGAGTGCACGGACACTCTATCTTCTATCTCCTTCCTTCTTCCTCCTTCGTGAGGCGGGCGATAGCACGGCGCGCGTCGTCTTTGGTCCGTTCGTCTGCGCCGAATACGTCCTGCGCGGTGCGATAGAGCTCGATGGCGCGCGTGCGTTCGCCTCGCTGCTCGTGAAGGTGCGCGGCGTCGGCGCATGCCAATGCGTAGATCGTCGGCGGAGTGGTGGCGCGCGTGCGCGCGATGGTCTCGAGCAGCGACAGCGCTCCGGGGGCATCCCGCCGCGCCAAGAGGAGCCTCGCCCGGCGGTACTGGGTTACGGCGTCCTGCGGCTGCAGGGCCAGCGATCGATCGAGCGCGCGGGACGCCTCTGCCAGCTGACCGCGCTGGAGCGCGCGCCAACCTTCAATCGACAGACGGTACGCTTCAGCTGGCGTGGGCCGCGGCGCGTCGCGGAGGCCAGCGCGGGCGGCTGCACCAACCTTGAGGGGATCGCCCGGAGGCGCGGTCGCGATCGCCGCTCGATAGGCCGCCGTTGCGCCGGCCCGATCGCCGAGTCGATCGAGCGCCCGACCAAGCTGGAGCTGTGCCTCGGCCGCAGCTCCGTACGGCGCGGTCGGCGTAGATTGGATCACGGCACGCAGGTGTTCCACCGCCACATCGGACTCGAAGAGACGGTCGAGCTGGAGGGCTGCTCCGAGACGAGCCCGCGTCAGCGCCATTGGCGCGTTGGTGAGCCTTCCTCCGCGCGCCTCCTCGATCAGCGTCTGCCAGGAACGCAGGCTGCCGGTGAAGTCGTGCAGGTACGTGTCCTGAACCTCCGCGATCAGCTGGAGAAAATGAGGATTCGAAGGATGCCGCGTTTGTAGGCCGCGCAGCAGCTCCAGTGCGCGTTGCGGCTGTTTTTCGTACCAGAGATAGAGAACATGGAGCTGATAGTCAGCCTCGCCCCGCATCAACGCGCCGCTGTCCCGTGCCCGCAGCATCTCCTGCATCCCCTGGACGCGATTGCCGCCGGGAAGGAACAGCAGCCACCGCAACATCTTGGCCGCCGTCGGCGCGACGTCGGCGTAATAGTGGTAGAGCCCGATGCCGAACCACGCGTCATGCAGTTGGGGGTCGAGCGCGAGGGCGCGCTCGAGCGCGTCTTTGATGCGCTTGCCATCCCGCGCAGCCGCGAGCTGTTCACTGCGGAGTACCCGCCACTGGACGCGGGCGCCGTACGCCGCTCCACGGTAGAACCACGCCTCCGCGCGATCCGGTTCACGAACCGTCCACGCATCTGTCGCGGCGATGACGGCATCGACGCGGCTCTGGAAGCGGGCGTCGCGCTCGGTACTCCAAGGGTCGAGCTGAATCTGCCACCACAGGCCGACCACTTCGATGACGTCGCAAGCTTCCGCCGGAGCCAGGTCAACGGCGGCGGCGGGCCCCCTCTGGCAGGCGTGGCGCAGGACGGTTGGGAGGTCCCCGAACCTACCGTCGAGGATGGCGTCGTACGCGGGCGCGATGCGGGCCGCGCCGGTGAGTCCGCGCTGAGGAGCGGCCGCGCGGGTTGGAGGCATCGAGATGAGGATGACCGACAGGAACGCCGCCAGCCGTGCGGCGCGTCGTCGAACGGGTCCGCGAGGACCGGCCGGCCTGCAACGGATGCGATCGCCGGGGTGGTGGCCGTAGAGCCGCACGGTCATCAGGTAACGCTGGTGCGGAGCTGCTGTTTCTCAGCGTGCCGCTCGAGTGCCAGCACGATCAGACGATCGAGGAGCGCCGGATACGACACACCGCTGGCCTCCCACATTTTCGGATACATCGAGATGGTGGTGAAGCCGGGGAGCGTATTGACCTCGTTGAGATAAAGCGCCTTCGTCCTGGGGTTAACGAGGAAATCCACCCGGGCCAGGCCGGAGAGTTCAAGCGCTCGAAACGCCTCCACGCTCAGGCGGCGCACCCGGTCGGCGAGCTCCTGGGGAATGTCGGCTGGAATGTGGCACGACGCGCCTTCAGGGTCGACGTATTTGGCATCGTACGAATAGAACCCGTCCCGATGCGTCACAATCACCTCGCCGGGAATCGACGCCACGGGGTCGTCGTTGCCGAGCACGCCGCATTCGATCTCGCGCGCGTTCGGGACGGCAGCCTCAATGACGATCTTCCGATCGAACTGGAGCGCAAGGCGCACCGCCTTGCTCAATTCGGCGTCCGAAGCCGCTTTCGAGATCCCGACGCTGGAACCGAGATTTGCCGGCTTGACGAACACCGGGTACGCCAGCTCCTGCGCGACCCGCGCGATGATCGGGGGTTGAGTGCGTTCCCACTCGCGCCGCAGCACCGTCATAGAGGGAACCATCGGAAGGCCGCGGGCAGCGAACAGCGTTTTCATCACCGCCTTGTCCATTCCAACCGCCGACCCCAGGACGCCTGCGCCGACATACGGCACGTTGGCCAGCTCCAACAGCCCTTGGACCGTGCCATCCTCGCCGAGCGGCCCGTGCAAGACCGGGAACACGACGTCCAGGCGGAAGCCAGTCACGATGGCCGTATCGCCTGCGTCGAGATCCAGTGATCCGCTACGCCGCTCAATCGTCATCAGCGCGTTCTCGCTCGGGTGCGCCAGCAGGTGCGCCTCGCGGCCCGGTCGCACCGAACGGGCCGCGGCCAGCCGTGCCTGTTCGATGACCTCAGCGGCCGACACCACGCTCGGCGCCCTGTCCGCGAGCGTCCAGTGCCCGTCCTTCTCGATCCGGATGGCAAGCGGATCGTATTTGTCGCGGTCGAGGTGCTTGAGGATCGAGGCGGCCGAGGCGACCGACACTTCGTGCTCCCCGGATCGGCCCCCGTAAATGATGCCCACACGAAGTTTCTTCACGGCGTCGTATGCATGGCCTGTCGTTCCTGGATCACACCGGCCGCTCGGTTGTGCGGCCGCCTGTTCGCGTGTCAGGCCTATTGTGAATCGTACTCCTTCAGTTGAGACGGTCCACTAATATAGCGGCGCGTCTGCCCGATGTCGTCGTTCCTCTTCCACCTTACCCACACCGATGGTGCCGCGCGCCGAGGCCGCTTCGAGACGCCCCACGGCGTGGTGGAAACGCCCGCATTCATGCCGGTTGGCACGCAGGGGGCGGTCAAGGCGATGCGGCACGCAGACCTGCTCGAAGTGGGCGCCTCAATCATCCTGGGCAATACCTACCATCTGTTCCTGCGGCCGGGCGACGAGCTGATTGCGCGGCGCGGCGGGCTGCACCAGTTCATCGGATGGGATCGGCCGATTGTGACCGACAGCGGCGGATTTCAAGTGTTCAGTCTCGCCGACCGGCGCGTCATTCGCGACGAGGGCGCCGAGTTCCGGTCACATCTCGATGGCAGCCTCCACCTGCTCACCCCTGAACGCGTTGTCGACGTCCAGGCGCGTCTCGGATCGGACATCGCTATGGTGTTCGACGAGTGCCTGCCGTACCCGTCGGCAGAGCCGGCGGCGGCCGAGTCCATGGAGCGGTCGGTGCGGTGGGCGAAGCGCTGCCGTCAGCGCCTCGCCGAGTTACGCCTAAGAGCCGTCGAAGGTCTAACGAATCCTGGTCAAGCCCAGTTTGGGATTATCCAGGGCGGAATGTTTCAAGCCCTCCGGGACCGGAGCGCGGATGCAACGATGGCGATCGGGTTTGAGGGGTACGCCATCGGCGGGCTGAGCGTCGGCGAACCGACCGATCTCATGTACGAGATCGCTGGCGAGACGGCAGGCTGTCTTCCCGTCGAGCAGCCGCGTTATCTCATGGGCGTTGGGACGCCGGAGGACCTCGTAGAATGCGTCGCCCGCGGCATCGACATGTTTGATTGCGTGCTCCCGACCAGAAACGCCCGGAACGGACAGCTATTTACGAGCCAGGGCCGGCTCAACATCAAGAACGTCCGATACGCGGAAGACGATCGCCCCGTGGACGAACAATGCGGCTGCTACACCTGCCGGCACCATTCCCGCGCGTATCTGAGGCACCTCTTCATGGCCCGAGAAATGACGGCGGGCACCCTTAACACGTTGCATAATCTGGCCTTCTACCTTGACACGATGCGGAGGATCAGAGACGCTATATCGTTTCGCACCTTCGAAAAGTTCAGGCAGGAGTTCCGCACGGCGCTGTCCCGCCTGTCCCACGACCCATGATCGAATCCCGCTCGTTCGCTCCCGGCTTTCTCGTTGCGATGGCCGCGCCGCCAGGCGCGCCCAATCCGCTCGTCCAGCTCGTGCCGTTCGCGCTGGTTGCCGTCATCATCTACTTCGTGATCTTGCGGCCGATGAAGCGGCAGCAGAAAAAGGTGCAGGAGTTCCTCGAGACGCTCAAGGTCGGCGACCGCGTGGTCACCTCCGGGGGACTGTACGGCACGATTACCCGGCTCGAGGAGAAAACGTTGCAGCTGCAAATCGCTGATAAGGTGCGCGTCGATGTCGCGCGTTCGGCGGTCGTTGGCTATCAGGGACAGGATCCCGTGAGCCCCGAAGCCGGGGCGCGGTCATAACCTTCTTTACGTGCTGTTATGAGCCTTAGAACAAAGTTCATCATCATCCTCGCCGTCATCGGCCTGTCGGTCTGGGCGTTCTATCCGCCCGGCGAAAAGGTGAATCTCGGCCTGGACCTCAAGGGCGGCGTCCACCTGGTGCTCCGGGTCCACACCGACGATGCGCTCCGCGTGGAAACGGAGACGACTGTTGAACGACTCCGCGAAACGCTCGTGAAGAGCAACGTGCAGGTCGGCAACGTCGCCGTGGTCAGCTCGACGGAGTTCCGCGCCGACGGGGTGCAGCAGGACCAGGCGTTCCGCCAGGCCGCGACGGAGGTAGAGACGGTCTACAACCGCTCATCCGGCGCGGGCAGCTACACCTACACGATGAAGCCGAACATCGCGAACCAGCTTCGCGACGAAGCGGTGACGCAGGCGCTGCAGACCATCGAGCGCCGGGTGAACGAGCTCGGCGTTGCCGAGCCGATCATCACCCGGCACAGCGCCGGTGATCAGCTGCTCGTCCAGTTGCCCGGCGTGTCGGACGTGAACCGCGCCAAGGAAATCATCCGATCGACGGCGCAGCTCGAGCTGAAGCTGGTCGAACAGGGACCGTTCCCGTCGCGTGAGGCGGCGCTGGAGGCTGTCGGCAACAACGTGCCTTCCGACCAGGAGCTCGTATCCGGGTCCGACGACGTGGCTTCCAGCGGCGGCGGTACCCCGGCGACCGTGTGGTATCTCGTTCGCCGGGTCGCCGCGGTCACCGGTCGCGACCTCCGCACGGCCCGTCCGACCATCGACGAAAACAACCAGCCGGCCGTGAGCTTTTCGCTCAACCAGGAGGGCGCGCGGAAGTTCGGCCAGGTCACGGGCGCGAACATCGGGAAGCAGCTGGCGATCATCCTCGACGACCGCGTGTTCTCGGCGCCGGTGATCGAGGGACGCATCAGCGACGAAGGCCGGATCAACGGCAGCTTTACGTCCCAGGAAGCGCAGGATCTGTCGCTGGTGCTCCGGTCGGGCGCGCTCCCGACGAATCTGAGCTACCTCGAAGAGCGGACGGTGGGGCCGTCGCTCGGCGCCGACTCCATTCGGGCCGGCGTCACCGCCGCCGTGGGCGGTCTCGTGCTGGTGATGGTGTTTATGCTCGCCTACTACAGGCTTGCGGGAATCAACGCGCTGATCTCGATCGCCGTGAACCTGATCCTCCTGCTCGGCATGATGGCGTATCTGGAAGCCACCATGACGCTTCCCGGGTTCGCAGGATTCATTCTGACGATCGGGATCGGCGTCGACTCCAACGTGTTGATCTTCGAGCGCATCAAAGAGGAGCTGGCGACCGGCAAGGGCGTAAAGGCCGCGATCAACGCGGGGTTTGATCGCGTCTGGTGGACGATCGTCGACACCCACGTCGCGTCGCTGATTGCGGCGGCGTTCCTCTTCCAGTTCGGTACCGGACCCATTCGGGGCTTCGCGACCACGCTGGCGATCGGGTTGGCCGCGAACGTTTTCACGGCGGTCTTCGTCTCGCGCGCCGTCTTCGAACTCGTGTTGTCGCGCCGCCGCGCCGTCACGTTGAGTATCTGATCATGCGGATTCTGACCGACGTCAACATCGACTGGCTGCGCTGGCGCTGGCACGCCCTGGCGCTGTCGTGGCTCATCATTCTGGCCGGCGTCGGCGTCGTCGTGACGCGAGGTCTGCCGCTGGGGATCGATTTCACCGGTGGAACGCTCGTGGTGGCCAGGTTCGAGCAGCTGGCCAGCGAGGACGCCGTCCGTCGCGCGCTCGAGTCTGTGCCCGGCGACAAAGTGATCCAGCAGTACGGCGATCCTGAGAGAAACGAGATCCTCATCCGGATGCCGCAAAGCGCCGAAGAGCAGAGCCTCGACCAGCGGTCGAAGGAGATCGTGCAGAACCTCCAGAGCGCGAACCTCGGAAAGTTCGAGGTGTTGAGTACCGACATCGTCGGCCCGGTCATCGGGCAGGACCTGCAGCGGAAGGGCATCTATGCCACCATCGCCTCGCTGGTCGGCATCATGCTCTACATCACGCTGAGGTTCCGTCTCAGCTTCGGCGTCGGCGCGATGGTCGCCAGTATTCACGACGTCCTGATCACCCTGTCGATGCTGACCTTTGCCGGGTACGAGCTGTCCCTTAACGTGATCGCCGCGATTCTCACGCTCGTCGGCTACGGCGTGAACGACCAGATCGTAATTTTCGACCGCGTGCGAGAGAACTTGCGCGCGCACCGGCGGGAACCAATGAACGTGGTGATCAACAAGAGCGTGAACCAGACGCTCCCGAGAACGGTGATTACGGCAGGCGTCCCCCTACTCGCCGTGATCTCCCTGTACCTGTTCGGGGGCGACGTCCTCAAGCCGTTTGCGTTCGTGATGCTCGTCGGCATCATTACCAGCACGTATTCCACTGTGTTCATCGCGTCGGCCGTTGCGGTACTCCTCAGTCCTCGCCGCGCCGTGACGGCGTCGGAAGCCCCCGCGGGACCGTCCACGGCGGCCAAGAAATCACGACGGGCCAAGGCTTCGTAACGGCGACGGCTGCGGCCCTCCGTGAGCTACCTGTTCGCGGCGCTGCTCGGAACAGTGCAGGGGCTGACCGAGTTCCTGCCGATCTCGAGCTCCGCACACCTGATCCTGGCCCGCGCGTTTTTCGGATGGGACGCTGCGCTGTTTGGAGTGGCCTTCGATGTGGCCTGCCACGTGGGGACGCTGGCCGCCGTGCTCTGGTACTTCCGCGGCGAGCTGTGGCCGCTGCTGATGGCGACCCCGGGCGCGCTGTCCGGGGCCGACGACGAACGCTCGCGGATGGTGCGGCGGATTATTGTGGGGACAATTCCGATTATCATCGTCGGGCTTCTGGCGGCCGACGTGCTCGAGCAGCGGTTCAGGACGGCGGCCGTGTGCGCAGTCACACTGTCTCTCGGGGCCGTGGGCATGATGGTCGCTGAACGCCTCCGCCGCGGCAGCCGGGGTGCGGAGGAGATTACGCTCAGCGAGGCGTTCGTCATCGGCTGTGGCCAGGCGGCCGCGCTCGTTCCGGGGCTCTCGCGGTCGGGGACGACGATTACGCTCGCGATGCTCATGGGCATCCGGCGCGAAGCGGCAGCTCGGTTCACGTTCCTGATGAGCGTTCCCGCAGTGGTGGCCGTCGCAGGCAAGAAGGGGCTCGAGGTGGGGGAGGTAGGGGTCGACTCGTTTGACGCCTCCCTGTACCTCGTGGGGGCCGTGATCTCGGGGATTGTGGGGTACGCGGCGGTGAAATACCTGATTCGGTACCTGGGCAACCACTCGCTGGACGTGTTCGCGTATTACCGGTTCGCCCTGGCCGCCGCCGTGGTCGTATGGCTCGTCGCGTGAGCCCGGGGGCCTGAGCGTCATGCAGTGGCTGCGCCGCAGCTTCATCGCCGGCTTTTTCGTGACGGTCCCGCTCGTCATCAGTGTGGCCGCCCTCGTGTGGATTTTTGGGGTGATCGACCGGCTCACGGCCCCCGTCGCCCAGCAGGTGCTCCGCCGGCCGATCCCCGGGCTTGGCGTCATCATTACTGCCGCCGTGGTGCTCGCGGTCGGTGTGCTGGCCACCAACGTTCTGGGGCGCCGGCTGCTCTCGCGCGCGGAGGGTTATCTGATGCGCGTCCCGGTGTTCAAGACGATCTATACGCCGGTCCGGCAGCTGGTGGCGGCGTTCTCGCCGGATGCCGAAGGCGGGTTCAAGCGCGTGGTCTTGGTGGACGACCCGGTACGGGGGCTTGTGCTGGGGTTCCTGACGAAGGAATTTACAGTGGACAGAGGGCGCGGCGCCGAGCCCTTTGTGGCGATTTATGTGCCAACGAACCACTTGTATCTGGGCGACGTCGTGATTCATCCGCGCGCCGCGGCGACGTTTCCCGAGATGACCGTCGAGGAAGGCATACGGGTGTTTCTCACGGGCGGGATGTCCCTTCCAGGCCGGCTGCGGAACGTGGCTGGCGACATCCCTGGCGCGAAGCCGCACATTTGAGCAGAGAGGAATGAGACCGATGGACGCGTGTATCAGGAGCTTTGGCGCCACGGTGCTGCTCGCGCTGGTGCTGCTGGCAACCGGAAGCAGTGCGTGGGCGGCCGCCCAGCCGGAAGTGGCGATTCAGCCCGGGCAAGAGATGACGCATCGCCCGGGCGGCGAAGCGAACCTCGTGCTTCCCGACCTGCGGCTGACCGACGTGGGCGGGTACTCCAGTCGGACACTCTTGATCGGCGGCCTCGGCGTGGCGGCGCTTGGCGTGGTGTTCGGACTGCTGATCCTGACGCAGATCAAGAACCTGCCGGTCCATCGCTCGATGCGCGAGATCTCAGAGCTGATTTACGAGACCTGCAAGACCTACCTGCTCACGCAGGGCAAGTTCCTGGCGATCCTGGAGATCTTCATCGCAGCGGTCATCGTGCTCTATTTCGGCGTGTTGTCCGGCATGGCGTTCCCGAGGGTGCTGATCATCCTGCTCTTCAGCGTGATCGGCATCCTTGGCAGCTACAGCGTGGCGTGGTTCGGCATCCGCGTGAACACGTACGCCAACTCCCGGACGGCGTTTGCGAGCCTGGAAGGCCGACCCTATCCGGTGTACGCCATCCCGCTTCGTGCCGGCATGAGCATCGGGATGCTCCTGATCAGCGTCGAGCTGCTGATCATGCTGTTCATTCTGCTCTTCATCCCCGGCGACTACGCGGGTCCCTGCTTCATCGGGTTTGCCATCGGCGAGTCGCTGGGCGCGGCGGCGCTCCGCATCGCCGGCGGCATCTTCACCAAGATTGCGGACATCGGCTCCGACCTGATGAAGATCCCCTTCAACATCAAGGAAGACGACGCGCGGAACCCTGGGGTCATCGCGGACTGCACCGGGGACAACGCCGGCGACTCGGTGGGTCCGAGCGCCGACGGCTTCGAGACGTATGGAGTGACCGGCGTGGCGCTCATCACCTTCATCATGCTGGCCGTGCCGGAGGCCGTCACGCAGGTCAAGCTGCTCGTCTGGATCTTCGTCATGCGCATCATGATGATCATCGCCAGCGGTGCGTCATACCTGATCAACGAAATCGTCGCCAAGGCGCGCTACGGAAGCGCTTCGAAGATGAACTTCGAAACGCCGCTCACGACGCTGGTGTGGCTCACCTCCATCGTGTCTGTCGTGGCGACCTACGCGGTGTCGTACGTGCTCATCCCGGATCTCGGCGACGGGACGCTCTGGTGGAAGCTGTCGACGATCATCACGTGCGGCACGCTCGCCGGCGCGATCATTCCCGAGGTCGTCAAGGTCTTTACGTCGGTGGAATCCCGGCACGTTAAGGAAGTGGTCGCCTCCTCTCGGGAAGGTGGTGCGTCGCTGAACATCCTCTCGGGGCTCGTGGCGGGCAACTTCAGCGCGTACTGGCTCGGCCTCAGCATCGTCTCGCTAATGGGCATCGCCTACGCGGTGTCCGCGTCCGGCACGGCGATGTCGGGCCTGATGCTAGCGCCGGCCGTCTTTGCGTTCGGCCTGGTGGCGTTCGGGTTCCTCGGGATGGGGCCGGTGACGATTGCCGTGGACTCGTACGGTCCGGTGACCGACAACGCGCAGTCGGTGTTCGAGCTATCCATGATCGAGTCGATTCCCGGCATTCAGCAGGAGCTGAAGCAGGACTACGGCCTTACCGTGGCGTTCGACAAGGCTAAGGACCTGCTCGAAGAGAACGACGGAGCCGGCAACACGTTCAAAGCGACGGCGAAGCCCGTCCTGATTGGAACAGCGGTGGTGGGAGCGACGACGATGATCTTCTCGATCATCATGATGCTGACGAACGGGCTTCAGCCCGAGCTATTGCCGAATCTGTCTCTGCTGCACGCGCCGTTCCTCCTCGGCCTGATCACGGGCGGCGCCGTCATCTACTGGTTTACGGGTGCGTCGATGCAGGCAGTAACGACAGGGGCCTACCGCGCCGTCGAGTTCATCAAAGCCAACATCAAGCTTGAAGGCGTGCAGAGGGCGTCGGTCGAGGACAGCAAGAAGGTGGTGGAGATCTGCACGCAATACGCGCAGAAAGGCATGTTCAACATCTTCCTGACCGTGTTCTTTTCCACGCTCGCGTTCGCGTTCGTGGAGCCGTATTTCTTTATTGGCTATCTGATATCCATCGCGCTGTTCGGCCTGTATCAGGCCGTGTTCATGGCGAACGCGGGGGGCGCGTGGGACAACGCCAAGAAAATCGTTGAGACCGAGCTGAAGATGAAGAACACGCCGTTACACGCGGCCACCGTGGTCGGCGACACAGTCGGCGATCCGTTCAAGGACACGTCGTCGGTCGCGCTGAACCCGGTCATTAAGTTCACGACCCTCTTCGGCCTCTTAGCCGTCGAGCTCGCGGTGCAGCTCACGGCCGACATGGGCGCCGCGGTCAGCCACGGGCTTGCGGTCGTGTTTCTGGCGATCTCGATGGTTTTCGTACATCGCTCGTTTTATGGCATGCGGATCGTCGTCCAGCCACGGTAGGAGGTCGATTCCGCGCGTGTGGCGGCGAAGGCCCGGGGAAGCTGGCGCCGGATTTTGCTGTTGCACTTGCTCCAAACCGCGATACAATACGCGGTCTTGCTCGCCGGATGAGCGGGAGCACTTTCGACGAAGCGGTGTCTAACCTGACCGAATCGGCCGTAACAGGCGAGGGTCCGGTCCCGTGACCGTTGTCCTTTGGGCCAGCTATCAACTAGAATCGACGGTCTTGGCCGCCGGCCGGTACCGACGTCAAGCAGGAGGGAAGACAGGTGGCACGTCAGCACATGTTCGGCGATGTTGTCGATCCAAGTATCAAGGTCGGGACCCAGCAGTGGTACACGATTCCGCTCTCGATCGTCGTGCACACGGCTGTGATTGCGGCGGTCGTTATCATTCCGCTGATGGCAGCCGACGTGCTGCCTTCGCCGCCCTCCATGATGGCGTTCGTCACGGCGCCCCCCCCGCCCCCGCCCCCGCCCCCGCCCCCGCCCCCGGCCGCGGCGGCTGCGCCGAAGCCCACGATGGACATCAGTCCTATGGCGGCCCCAACGGAGGCTCCTTCGGAGATCAAGGCGGAAACTGGAATCGATACGGGATTTGAACGGGCCGTCGT
>ORMF010893308.1_pt1 | contig 14134 bp, 11 predicted proteins | sample 1779871 | NCBI WGS metagenome assembly ORMF01 (sample SAMEA104232316, study PRJEB22302) | groundwater metagenome | biome: forest; feature: aquifer; material: groundwater | place: USA | collected 2011-08-07 | depth 5.4 m | reverse complement strand
CGGGTTTGCCAGGTTTGTCTGAGAGGAAGAGCAGCAAGCTGCCGGACGGCGGCAGTTTGAAGTTCGCGCTGACACCAGACGCCGTTGCGCTGAAGGGATACGCCTGAGCCTTGCCCGTGTAGGGATCCCACTTTTCGATCCCCTTTAGCGTGGCGGCGATCTCGCCGGACGATGGCGACTCGATGCTGGTGTTCACGAGGAAAAGAATCTGACTGCCCGCAACCTGACGACGCATGTGAAAGAGGATGCCATGGTCGTCCGCCGCGCGGAGAATTTGGAATTCGTTATTTCGGTTCCATTGGCCCAGCACGGAGACGGCGTCTTCGACTTTGGCCGTCACCCAGCCTGGTTCGTTCACGCCTTTCTCCACGCGCGATGACGGACTGCCGTTCAGCCGCGACGGGGCGTCACCGAAACACACGACCTTGCCGCCCGCTCCGAGGAATTGTTCCCCGAGATCGGCGACGCGCGAGTCCAGATTCTCGGTGTGCGGCGGTAGGACCACCACGTCGTAATCGCGCTTGCCGACGCGGAACTGCCGATCCGCCACCGAGCCGTGCCGAACGATTACGTCTTCGCAGCCGAGGTCGTATTCGATTTGCGCGGCTTCGAGGGCTTGCAGGAATTTGAAGAATGAATCTCCGAGTTCCTTTAACTTGGCTTCGTTGCCTTGATACATCCACGCCGTGGTCGTGGGTTCAAGCACGAGGATCCGGTTAATCTGCTCGCCTTGCGACAACGCGACCGACAGACGCGCGAGATATTCCGCCGAGACGTGGTAAGCGTCCCACCACGGCTCGTGATAGGAGAAGCTCTGCGGATGGTCGCGTTTTCGCGCGCCGCGGATCGTGACGTAGTCGAGGTGCTGGTTGAGCGTGTTGACGCCGAGCACGCTGAGCCAGTCGCCGATGCGTTTCATGTCCTCGAAGCGCAAGTCCCAGCCGCCCGCGCCGTAAATTTCGCAGAGCGTGCGCTTCAGGCCGAGTTGGTTGGCGACGCTGGCGAGTTCCCGGGGCATGCGGAGGTTGCCGAACTGCGCGTGCGTGTCCTCGCGAAACTGGTTCATCAGACAATCAATGGCCGGGCGCTGATGCCAGGCGTACATCGCCATGTTGTCCGGGACGCCGACACAGTGCGGCCAGTCGTGGTCCCAGTAGTGGCCGGTCCATTCTAGGTGGTTGGTCGCGCAATAATCGTGATACGGCTTCGACCAATGTTCAATGAACTGCTCGTTGAGCACCTGGAAATAATTGTGGCGAACTTTTCGCCAGTCACCGACCTCGCGCTTGAGACTGGGCAGGTGGTCGAGCAGGTTGTAGCCCCAACGTTTCTGAAATTCCTGAACGAGAATTTCGCTCCACGGAAGGTCGCCCGCGGGGTGAATGTTTGGCTCATCGGTGAACACACCGGGCACGCGCTTGCCGAATTGGTCGCCGATGTTGCGGCGATAGGGATCCATCGTGACTTCGAGAAACTTCTCGGTGACGCCGGGCGAAAGCAGATTCACGTAGCAACGGTCGCCGTGCCAGGGCGAATTACCGGCGCGTTGTTCGGTTGCAATCAGGTAGCGCGCCTCCGGCAATGGTTCACCGGCTTTCACCTTCGCTGTGACGTTTTCAAACTTGTCGTCCTCGAGACGGTAAACGCCGAGGAGGTTGGTGTCCCACGTTGGCGGCGATTGCGTTTCGCTCAATTTCAATCCTCGCCCGCGCGACTCAGGCATCAGTTCCGGCACCCAGCCGCCCGCGAAGCCGGACGGATAAGAATTTTCGTCGTAAATCCAGACGTTCATGTCGAGGCGACTGGCTTCGTTCAGCGCGACTTTCCAGAGATGAAACCACGCCTCTGACAAATAGGGCGTCATGAGGCCGGGGCGTGGATGCACCCAGACCTGTTTCACCTTCTGCTGCGCGAGATCGCGCAGCGTGGAACGGATTTGTTCGTCGGTGAGCAGGTCGTTCCACACCCAGAGCGGGCCGGTGCTGTATTCGCGCGGCGGATTTTTGAAAAGTTTTTTGACGTGCGCCGCATCAACCGCTGACGCGGAGACCAGCGAGGTCATCAGAAATAACAGGAAGCCGAACCGGAGCGAGAGTTGAAGTGTCTTCATTAGATTATCCTGAATCAATTCAGACAATAATCAGGGCTCGAAGTCAAAGCCATTCTGCGGTCGGTCGCCGGGGGATTTGAACCGCTCAACTTCTCGAGCAACTTATTGTTGTCTCAAGTGCATTGCCGAGCGGCGGCACAGTCCAGGGCGGCGGGCCGTGGCCCGGCCGGCATTTGCGGCCGTCCGCGTCAAGCGGCCTGCAAATGGACCGGCCCTTTGGGCGCACGCAGGCCATATTCCAGGCTGAGTTTGTAGCGCAGAATATTGTGGCAATGGATTCGGTCGATGGTGGTCTTGCTCAGCCAGCCCTGGCAGCACATTTCGCCGGTGGCCGTGCCTTCCCGCGCGGCGACGGTTCGGGTGAGCGCCTCACTTAAATCATAATCCCCGCCGATACATTCGCTGTTGGGACAATCCAGGCGGAACACGGACTTGGCGTGATCGGGGTTGACCGTGTATTTGATCTGGCTGTTCCGGGTGACGCCTTCCGGGCTGAAGTGTCCAAACTCCACCGTCAAAGACTTCAATTCCCGAAACTTCTCCGCGAGGCTGACGGACGCCTGGGTGCGCTGGGCTTCGGCCAGACGGTAATCCGCCCGGGGTGTGAATTTTTGGTGACGCATAATTTATCTCGATTCTTTTCCTAAGAAGCCAGCAGTCTATCAGAAAAATGTTTGCCGTCTGTAACAATCGTCAGGAGATTTTCCGACCGGTTTCGAGCAACGCGAAGACGGAAGGACGGGTACCCCGCTGGCCGGACTGAAAGCCAACGCGCGCGAGGAGACGGATGCGCGTGAAGAATGTTTAGGGCGCTAACCGCTCCCGATGTGGCAAATGGTCGCGATTCCAACGAACCAAAGCCGCGTCGCTGGTGTCTTCAAAAAGAAATTTCAGCTTCGGGGATTCGACGTGGCCGTCGCAAAACGCCACGTTGGCTTTGCCTTGGTGACGTGAAGATGCGCGTCCACTTTGATCCACATAAACCAAGTGTTGGCGCATAAAAAAGGCGTCACCGGCAAAACTGTCACCAATCGCCATCATTTCAGTCGGACTAACCACATCTGACTCGCTGGCGGGTGCAAACGTGTGCAAACTTGGATTTAAGCGACCGACAAGGCCAAGTGCGCTGGCGATACTTCCCGGATAGATGCCAACGCCAAGCACGTTGAAACTGTAACTGAGTGGATCGCCGGGACGCAGGTAATCGCCCCATCGAGCTGATGGGCAACGCCACACCCCTTTTTCTAAAAAATTCGTTTCAGGTTTGGTAACGTCAAATCCCCCGCGCATAAGTTGACTCATCCAACTTCCCGGGTTGTCGCTGTTAGTGCTGGCAAAGACCGATGGATAAGCGTGATTATCCGCAACGAAGTTTTGTATGCCGAGACCCAATTGACGCAAGTTGCCAACGCATTGAATTTGCTGGGCCTTGCTCTTGGTTTTAGAAAGTGCCGGCAGCAAAAACGCGGCGAGAATTCCAATGATGGCGATGACCACCAGCAATTCAATCAGAGTAAAACCGTCTCGACTGTGTTGGCGCATGTTGTTTGGACAATTGTGTTGTTGCTTCATTTATGGGGTCAGTCGTTCTCGATGCGGCAAGTGGTCCCGATTCCAGCGAACCAAAGCCGCGTCGCTGGTGTCCTCAAAAAGAAACTTCAACGTCGGCGATTCAACGTGGCCGTCGCAAAATGCCACGTTGGCTTTGCCTTGATGACGCGAAGATGCGCGTCCATTTAGATTCAGATAATCCAAGCCCCAGCGCGAAAAGAACACTCCACCAACCAAACTATCGCCGATTGCCATCATATCGCTTGGACAGACCACTTCCGATTCGCCAATGGGCGCAAACAATTCCGAGAATGAAATAAAGTGTCCCATCAGACCGAGCGCGTTGGTGGGACTTCCTCTCGCAACACCACTCGCATTGTAACCGTAGCTGGCTCCGCTTACGCCGGGACGCCAGATAGGTCCCCACGGAGCTGACGGGCAATACCACACACCTTCTAATAGAAGATTTGTCCTGGATTTGGAATGATCAAATCCACCGCGTTCAATTTGAGTAATCCAAGTTCCCGGATTGTTGCTATTGGTGCTGGCAATGCCCGAAGGATAAGCGTGATTATCCGCAACGAAGTTTTGTAGGCCGAGCCCCAATTGACGCAAATTGCCAACGCATTGAATTTGCTGGGCCTTGCTCTTAGATTTAGAAAGCGCAGGAAGTAACAAGGCGGCGAGAATGCCGATTATGGCAACCACCACCAAAAGTTCCATCAAGGTGAAAGCTGATGTGCCTTTAACCGTAATGCTCTGTTTTGAATCCGCTGTTTGCACAAGTGTTTCAACAATCGTAATTGTGTTTAGTTGCGTTCACTTACCAAAGCCCATATTGCCATGCGCCCGTTCAATCCGCCGCATCACCTTGTCTTTACCCAAGACTTCGAGGAGGCGGCAAGTGGCAATTTACCGAGGCTGCCGGCGTGGCGAGGTTGAACTCACCTCGCCGCCGCCTTTCTTTCGGGCGTGTAATTATCCGATGATCTTGTCATTACTGCTGTATGAAACAATTCTCACTGGTTCTCTTGGTGCTGATTGCTGCGGGAACATCGGTCGTCCGGGGCGCGAACGTGGTTGCCGAGTGGCGCTTTGACCGGCCCGGCGACTTCGAGGGCTGGCAACCCAACGCCGATTTGACCAATGTCGTTGTAACGAATGGCGTGCTCGCGGGTCGCGCGGTGGGGAGCGACCCGATCCTCGAACTCGGTTCGTTCCTCGATCTCAAAGCCTCGCCGTGGCAGGTCGTCGAAATCCGGCTCAAGGCGGATCGCGACGGCATGGCGGAACTCTTCTGGAGCAACACTTCGACGGGACGCTACGGCGGGTTCACGCAGGAGAAAACCACGCGCTTCAACGTGACGGGCGACAACCAGTGGCACACCTATCGCCTGCTGCCCGGCTGGCATCCGGAAGGTCGAATCGTCCGGTTGCGCTTCGACGTTTATGACGGCGCGCAGTTTGAACTGGACTCCATTCGTGTCGTGCAACTGCCGATGCCCGCCGCTGCGGTCAGCGCGGATTTTGATTTCACGACCGGCGCGTCGGGCTGGCAGTGGTTCGATTCGACCGGCGACAACGCTTCCGCTGTCCGGCAACCGGGCGAATTCCGTTCCGTTCCGACGACCTGGCTGCTGAGTCCGCCGCTGGCCATCAACCCGACCAACCAGAACTATGTAACCATTCGGATGGCCGCGAGCCTCGGCGGGCATGCCACTTTGTTCTTTATCACGGAGCCGGAGCGGGGATGGCACAGCTTCACTTTCCCGATCAATGGGGACGGTCACGAGCATACTTACAATCTCGACCTGCTCGGAGCCGGCGAGTGGCGCGGGCGCGTGATTGGCCTCGGCCTCCGTCCGAGCGACGCGGCGGGAGCAACGATCCGGTTGCGTTCGCTCGCGGTCAGCGACGCGCCGCAAGGGCCGCCGCAGTTGAAGGTAGTTTCATTTGCGCTCGAAGCGGCGCTTCCCCGCGCCGGGATGCCGGTGAAACTCGCGGCCGTGATCGAGAACACCGGCGGCCAGATGGCCACGAACCTCAGCGGTCAACTCGACTTGCCGGAGGGTGTAAAGTTGGTTGGGAGTTCGCCAACCGATCACCGCGCCGCTGCCCTCGGCTTCGGCGAAGAGGCGCGATTGTCCTGGACCGTGCAGGCTGAGCGACCATTGGCAGGTGAGGTTCGGCTTCAGCTCACCGCGGCCAACGCCGACCCGGCAAGCGCGGTTGCTTCGCTCCGCTTTACCCCGCGCTTGGACATCAAGCGTATCGGATATGTTCCCGCACCCAAACCGGTGCGCGGAGCATTCGAGGTGGGCGCTTACTATTTTCCGGGCTGGCAGAACGCGAGCCAGTGGCATCCCCTGCAACGGTTCCCGGAGCGCAAGCCGGTGCTGGGCTGGTATCGCGAAGGCGATCCCGAGGTGGCCGATTGGCACATCAAATGGGCGGTCGAGCACGGCATCACGTTTTTTGCCTACGACTGGTATTGGTCGCAGGGCGCGCGTCAGCTCGAACACGCTTTGCACGACGGTTACTTCAAGGCGCGCTACCGGCACTTGCTCAAGTTCTGTCTGCTCTGGGCGAATCACAACGCGCCGGGCACATCATCCCAGGACGACTGTGTCGCCGTTACGCGCCACTGGATCGAAAACTATTTCCGCCGGCCCGAACATCTGACCTGCGACGGCAAACCCGTCATGATCATTTTCAGTCCCGACCGGCTGACGGCGGACCTCGGGAGCGCCGGCGTCAAGCGGGCGCTGGCGGCGATGCGGGACGAATGTGAACACGCGGGCCTCAAGGGCCTTCACCTCATTGCCTGCGTGGGCGAAGCGGGCGGCGTCCGGCGGGCGGCGGCGGAAGGTTACGACGCGGTGACGGCCTACACCTGGCCCGGTCTCGGCATGAGCGGAGAAGGGATGTTTGCTCCGTATGAAACTTTGCTGGCGGGCTATCGCCGTCAGTGGGAACAATTGCAGGAGGAGAGCCGTTTGCCGTTATGCCCGCTGCCGCTCAACGGCGGTTGGGACAGTCGTCCGTGGCACGGCGAAAATGATCTCGTGCGTTTCGGCCGGACCCCGGAGCTTTTCCAACGTCACGCTCGCGACGCAAAACAGTTTTTGGAAACACCATCACCGATCCCGGCCCGGAAAGTCGTCCTGGTCGAAGCGTGGAATGAGTGGGGCGAGGGGGCTTACATCGAGCCGCACAGCGAATTTGGCTTCGGCTACCTCGACGCGCTCCGCGAAGTTTTCACGGACGCCGCGAAAGTGCATGAGGACGTCACTCCCGCCGATGTTGGCCTCGGACCGTACGACGTGCCGCCGCCGGAACCCGCCCGGACTTCCTGGAAATTTGACCGGGGCAACGACGGTTGGAACAACATCATGCAGCTTTCGGAGGTAAAAACCGGGGACGGTTTCCTCCGGGCGCGCACCACCGGCGATGATCCGGCGTTCTTTGGCCCGCCCACGCGGGCGACGGCGGGAGAGTTCAACGCGGTGGTGGTTCGGATGCGATTGACGCGCGCCGACGGCACCACGTTCCAAGACAGTGTCCAACTCTTTTGGCGTACCAGTCGCCTGGCGGAAAGCGAAAGCACCAGCGAACATTTCGCGGTGCAAGGCGACGGCCAGTGGCACGACTACCACATTCCGGTCGGGCAGAATCCGCGCTGGCGCGGGGTCATCACCCGGCTGCGCCTCGATCCGGGGAACCAATCCAACGTGCTCGTGGACCTGGACTCCGTTCGGCTGGTTCGCTGACGCGCTGACGGATCGCCGGCGGAAACTCGGGAATCATGTGAAAAACATTTCAGATCGCAGACGATTCGGCTGGCTCAGTGTCGCGCTGGCGGGGGGTTACTTCATTGTGGGGTGGTGGCCGTTCGCCTTCCGGCCGCTCAATCAGGTAAGCTGGTTGCCCGACCGCGCGGGCTTGCGTTTTGCGGACGACGGAATCGCTTATGATCCCGCGCCGCTGCCGTCATCGGGGGTTGCCGGGCAGCCAGCGAACTACACGGTGGAGCTATGGGTTCAACCCGGTGCTAAACCCGCCACCGACGTGTTTCACCTCCTGACGATCCACGACGGTCGGCTGCCTTCACCCTTCGTCCTGTGCCAATGGCAGAGGGAAATCATCCTCCGGGCGGCGACTGGAGATTCACAGTCGGCCCGCAGAATTCACGAGGTGGGCGTGGACGGCGCGTTGGAGGAACGAAAGGCCCGGTTCATCACGGTCACAGGGAATGGGGCGGGAACTGACTTCTACTTGGACGGAGTACTCGCCGGACACTTCCCCAAATTCGTTTTAGATGCGGCGGTGCTAGACGGGCGTCTGATCCTCGGCAACTCCGCTTCCGGAAAGCACTCGTGGGTGGGGCAATTATTCGGTTTGGCCATGTACCACCGGGCGCTCGATGCGGCAGAAATTGCGCAACACCATGCGTTATGGACGCAGGGTTTGGCCCGGCAGCTCGTGAATGTCCCCAACCTGACGGCGCTGTATCTTTTCAACGAGGGCAACGGGCGACGGGCGGAAGACCATTCCAGCAACCGACATCAGGTGATGATTCCCGCAATCTATCACCCGTTACAAACGGAATTTTTGATCCCGCCTTGGAGGGATGTGTCTTACGACGCGCTTAATTACCGGGACATCGTCATTAACCTTCTGGGGTTCGTACCGTTCGGATTCTGTTTCTTTCTCCATCGCCGACGGCCAGGGACCGCTCCATGGTTCACCGATGCTTTGTTCGTCGTTGTCGCCGGGGCTGCGATCAGTTTGACGATAGAAACAATACAGGTCTGGCTGCCGAACCGGGTTTCCTCCATGACCGACCTGTTGGGCAACACAGCGGGAACGCTGCTCGGTGTGCTTTTCGCCCTGATGATCCGACCCAAAGTCACGACCGCAGAATCCGTCTCGAAGTCTCGGTGATGGTTTATTTCGCGGCAACGAACAGAGTTCAACCCGCCAACACCCGCTGCAACCGTTCAAGAAACGCCCGTTCGTTCTCTTTGGCGGTGATGCGGGTGGCGTTCTGACGGCGTTGGTCGCGTCCGCCGCCGTGCAGTTCCTCGACGCGTTCGTTGAAGAACGGCTTTCCGCCGCCCGACTCGTTGATTGCCTGGCGCAGCACTTGTTGCCAGTGGGGAATCCGCGCGAGCAGGTCGGCCACGTTGGCGGGCTGATACGTTTCTGCCAGTTTTAACAATTCCACCACGTCGTCGAGACGATACGCATCGCTGCCGACAACAGCGGCGAGGTAGCGGGCCAGGATTTCACGGCGCGCCTCGTTCTCCCAGACGGCGCGACGGGCCACGGCCTTGAGCAGCGGACGATCGGCAGCCGGTGTGAAGTGGTCCAGCAATTTGAAAAGCGGCCCTGGAATCGTGGCGTCAAGACGGAGGCGATGGACGTAACGCTCGATGGACACGTCGCGCAAGGGCACGAAATGTTTCTGGCCGTCCTCGGTCACAAGTTGCGCGCGTGTTGGGCGGGCGACGAGTTGTTGAATCAATCCGGGCCATTGGACCGCCGGTACGGATTCCTGGCCGAGCCGTTCGGCGAAGACGGCCTGGTCTTGCAGCGTGGGCGTGAAGACCGGCGAGAGGGCCAGGTCAATTTCGTAGTCTTCCAGCTTGGGCAGTTCGTTGACGAGGAATGCCCCGATGTCGTCGCGGTCGAGACCGTAAGTGCCGCTGAGATGATTGACGACCTGCGCGGGCAATTCGCGTGGACGTTCCAATTCGACGGCAAGGGTTTCGAGGAGTTGCGGCATCAGAAAGAGTATCAGCTGCGGGCAAAGCGAGGCCAAGGAGGAATTTGAAGGGCGGGAGTCGGAAGGTAAAAACGGCGCGGAATTTTCCCGCCGCGCCGGTGGTTGATAGGTTGCCGATTGACTCGGGAATTACGCGGCGGCGGAGAGGAGATTTCGCCGGAATGCTGTCAGCGGCAGTAAAAACCAGCCAGGAATGGGCACTTGAAACCGGCCACTTTGAGGGACGCATTGCGTTTGGAGCGGCAGATGCCGCCGCGAGCTGGCGGCTCGCAGCTTCTCCCCGCCTTGTTTTACCTCACGGCAGAAGACCTCAATTTTTCCAGTTGACATACATTGTTGTTCAATGTATAAGGCTGCCATGCTTGCGAAAGACCTTGTAGCTGCGTCCTCGAAACCGCTGGTGTTGTCCATCCTGGCGGATGGCGAAAGTTACGGTTACGAAATCATCCAGAAAGTGCGCGAGTTGAGCGGCGGCCACATCGAGTGGAGCGACGGAATGCTTTATCCGGTACTGCACCGGTTGGAGCGCGAGGGCTTGATTGATTCCGAGTGGAAGGAAGCCGACACCGGCCGCGAGCGCAAATACTATTTCATCAGCGCCGCCGGCCGCAAAGTTCTCAAAACCGAACGCCAGCAATGGCTGACCGTTCACAACACCCTGGGCAAATTATGGAAAATCAAACCCGTTACGATCTGAACGCCGCGATTGAAAGCTGGCGGCAGGAACTCGCCGCGCAAGTCGGTCTCACGGCAGAGGTCCGGCGCGAACTGGAAACGCACCTGCGCGATGCCATCGCCAGCTTCCAGCAACGCGGTTTGAACGACGAGGAATCTTTCTGGCTCGCGTGCAAGCGAGTGGGCCAGCCACCACAGCTTGGTCAAGAATTTGTAAAAGCCGATCCGGCTGCGGTCTGGCGCGAGCGGGTGTTTTGGATGACGATTAGTTTGGTTGGAAGTTATGTGTTTATGACTTGGAAAGATTTGCTTTCGACCTGGCTGAATCCAAGTAGCTATGGCTGGATAGAATGTTTTTACCTGATTCCTCTATTTGTGCTCATCGGGTCGGTCGTGATGATTCGTCGCGGACGTGTCCCAAGTTCAAGCTATCTTGAAAGCATGGCATCTTGGAAATTGGACTGCGGATTATTTGCCATTTTAACCGTGACGGTTTTGACCGCTTATTTCAGAAGTCGGAACTTGTCTTCTGGTGGCGAAGGCAGCGGCGGTTTTTTGACGACAGGATTCAATATCGGCATGGTGTTGTCGTGGTTTGGCAATGCAGTCTGGCCGGCGGCGATGGTTTTAGTTCTTCTTCTCACATTGAGACGAAATCGAAAATGCGCGGGGAGACGCCCGGCGGGTTTGGCTTCGGATCGGTGAATGGTTGTGCTGTCCACACGAATCTTCGGGCAAACTTCGGCGTCTGATGGCGCGATTTGCCGCGTCCGCCAAGCGCAATCCTAGCAAGGCAAACCGTTATGCGGTCGCGGTGGCCGCGCGATTTTTCCGCCCCGCCATCATGAAGGCGAGATACTCGATGAGGCGTTCCTTCATTTCCCTGCGCGGGACGATGGCGTCAATGAGACCATGGTCGAGCAGGAATTCGGCGGTTTGAAACCCGGGCGGCAGTTCGGCCTGCGTGGTGTCTTTGATGACGCGCGGTCCGGCGAACCCGATCATCGCGCCGGGTTCGGCGAGGATGAGATCGCCCACGCTCGCGTAACTGGCCATCACCCCGGCATAATCGGGATTGGTGAGGATGCTGATATAGGGCAGCCGGGCTTTGGCAAGATACCCGAGGGCGGCGCAGGTTTTGGCCATTTGCATGAGGCTGAACATGCCTTCATACATGCGGGCGCCGCCGCTGGTGGAAATGATGATGACGGGCAGACCTTTCTCCGTGCCGGCTTCGATGAGGCGCGTGAGTTTTTCGCCGACGACCGCGCCCATCGAACCGCCGAGGAAGCTGAAGTCCATCACGCCGAGCGCGACGCGGTGTTCGCCGATGCGACCCACGCCGGTGATGACGGCGTCCGTGAGATTGGTTTTCTTCCAGTTGGCGGCGAGCTTGTCCTTGTAGGAGGAAGCGCCGGTGAAGTGCAGCACGTCCACGCTGATCATCTGGGCGTTCATTTCCTCGAAGGTGCAGGTTTCGACGAGGGAATGGATGCGTTCGCGGGCGCCGATGGAAAAATGAAACTCACACTTGGCGCAGACCTTGAGGTTCTCGTCGAGTTCCTTGTCGAAGAGCATGGTCTCGCACTTGGGACACTTCTGCCAGAGGCCTTCCGGGATCTCGCGTTTTTTGGATTTCGTGCCGCCAAGCTTGAGCTTGCGTTTGACGAACGTGGTGGTGTGGTCGCTGGCGGGCGGCGGCGTGAGGGCGGGTTCGATCGAGTCAGCGCCGAGGCCCTTCTTGGTGAACGAGGTGGTGGACATGGTCAAAATCTGGGTTGGGCTGGCGGTTCGGGGCGAAAGATTCATTTCGTCGTCGTTAGCTTCACGGTCTTTTTCAAAATCGGCAAACCACCAACAAGTCAGCGGTAGTATTCAAAGTCCGCGGGCCACTGTCCAGACGCAAACTTCGCCCGCGCCGGCCGCGCGCAACACCCGGGCGCAGGCGCTCGTGGTCGCGCCGGTGGTGAAAACATCGTCCACCAGGATCACCCGTGCGCCCTGCAAACGGCGGTCGTCGCGCCGGGCCTTGGTGAGCAGGGTTTGCGTGCGCGTGGGCTGGACGCGGCACAGGAGGCGGGGGTTGAGGGGCAGGGCGAGCGCCCGGGCGAGCGGCGCGGCGAGGCGCTCGGCCTGGTTGAATTCGCGCTCGCGTTCCTTGAGGCGGTGCAACGGCACGGGCACGATCAAATCCCATTTCTCCTCGCGCAAGGCGGGTAGCGCAGCGCGCAGAAAGAGATCAATGAGGAATGGCTCGAACCAGAGCGCCCGGGAGTATTTGTAGCGATGGATGGCTTCCAGAACCACGCCGCGCGCGGTGACGGCGGAACGCGCGGAATGGAAGTGGAGCTCCAGGTCCCGGCAGTTGGCACATTCAAAGGCGGTGGTGATTTCGCCCGCGACGGGCACGCCGCAGCGCTCGCAGAAGGGCGGTTTGATGAAGCGGACCCGGCCCCAGCATTTCACGCAGACGAAACCTTCGCCGGGCGTCGCCCGCTGTTCGCCACAGAGCTGGCAGACTTCCGGATAAAGCAGCGCGAGCCCCGCCTGGCAACAACGGGCAAACGGTGCGGTGTTCATGGCGGGACAATAGGAATTGATTCCGGGTGCGCCAAGCCGGAAGTGAAACGCTGATGATGCTCGCGAACTTGAAGGGTCTCGCGCCGAACCGGAGTTCGGGGCGGCAAAAAAGTGGCGATTCTTCGCGCGGCATGTTAATAAAGGCGCGTGTTAGGTTTGTTCAAGAAGTCAAGTGCCCCGAATTCGTCCGGCCCCGGACCGTTCGGCAAGTTTCAATTGCACGAACTCATCGCCACCGGCGGCATGGCGGAAATCTGGCTGGCCACCGACAGCAAAGGGAAACATTACGCCCTGCGCCGGTTAATCGCCGAACTGCGAAATGATTCCACGGCCCGGAAACGTTTTCTCAACGGCTGCGAAGCGCTGGCGAAATGTCAGGGCCACGATTGCGTGATTGGCTATCTGGAACACGGCAAGATTGACGGTGCGCACTACTGCGTCATGGAATACGTCGAGGGCGCGAACCTGAAGGAGCTTTACGCGCGGCATGATCTGGTGCTGCTGGAAAACGTCGCCCAGATCATCATTGATATGGCCGAGGCGCTGGAACACGTCCACGAGAGCGGTTACATCCATCTCGATTTCAAACCGGAAAACGTCATCGTCTCGCGCAATGCGGCGGTGCGATTGGTGGACTTCGATCTCGCGCACGAAATATCCGACAAGCCGATCAAGCTCACCAAGAACCCCGGCACGCCGGCTTACATGGCGCCCGAACAACTCTCCGGTCAACCCATTGACCAGCGCGTGGATGTCTTCGCCTTCGGCGTCACCGCTTACGAATTGCTGACGAATCAAAAACCCTTTCCCGGCGAATCTTCCGCAGAGATTCTCCGGGCTCAAACGGATCGTTCGGATTTCCGGACGCCGCGCCAGTTGAACCCCGACATCCCCGCCGGCTTGGAGAAGGCCATCCTCAAGTGCATCGAGCGCGAGCCGGACAAGCGCTATCTGTATCTGAGTGTCTTGGTGCGGGATTTAAAGGTCGCGCTTTATGTTTGAACGGAGCGCCGGTCTCCGACCCGGCGGGTTGCCGACAAACTTCAACCCTTTCTTTGCGCTTAACCCGACAAGTCAATCAATCAGCCGCTTGGTCAGGCCGTCGTAAGCGTCAATGCGCCGGTCGCGCAGGAAGGGCCAGTGCGTGCGGGTTTGGTCCACTTGCGCGAGGTCAACGGGCACGATGAGAATTTCCTCTTTGTTCACGCTGGCCTTGGCGAGGATTTCGCCGGACGTGCCCGCGACAAAGCTTTGGCCCCAGAATTCAATGCCGTCGCCGCCGACGCCGGAAATAATTTCGTGGCCAATGCGATTCACCGACGCGACATAACAGCCGTTGGCGACGGCGTGACTGCGCTGGATAAGTTCCCAAGCATCGTGTTGTTTCGAGCCATGGTTTTTCTTTTCGCCCGGGTGCCAGCCGATGGCGG